>Ga0265299_10005143_pt1 | contig 12165 bp, 6 predicted proteins | sample AusTroGonzalo_MG_4_FD_193485 | JGI IMG/M metagenome (GOLD analysis project Ga0265299, IMG submission 193485) | Bovine rumen microbial communities from tropical cattle in Woodstock, Queensland, Australia - Gonzalo_02 | ecosystem: Host-associated > Mammals > Digestive system > Stomach > Rumen ...
TGAGAGACGGTCCGTTCCCTCAAACAGGATCCTGTAAAGTCTCTCCTTGTCCTTTATTATCTGAATCAACTTCCTCATCATAATATAACTTCAAAATTGTCAATTGTCAATTATCAATTGTCAATTATCAATTGTCAATTGTCAATTTATTTAAACGGGTCTTTTGAGCCCGGCTTCCAGGTGCAGCCACCTGCCAGAATAGGATAAACAACTGACGGGAAGCAGAGACTCTGGTAGATTGTATACTCGTTGTTCTGGTAATTGTCCAGAATATCTATGTAAGCACGCTCTCTGGGTGTCTGATTGCGGCTAATTGCCGGATAACTAGGATAGTTACGTACATAATTGCCTGCTCCGAATACCAGTATTCCCGGACGCGGACCCCAACCCTTCTCAATGGTATAGGCCGATTCACGGTCATGCGGCCAGTGTACCTGGTTGAATCCAAGCGTTGTCATGTAGCACTTGCCCAGCGGGTTCAGTCCAAGGGCGTAGTCCATCATCTGGCTTACCACATCAATGTATTCCTGATTGCCGGTGAGCCTCCACATAAGAACTATGGGGAATGTATACTGTCCCTGGGCCACGTTGCTGCCCCACCAGTTCACGTTCATGGGTGTGCCGTTGGGGTAGGCGTTCTCTGTGAATGCGGCCATCTGCTTATCGACTGTGGCCTGCAGGGCATCCTTGAAGACCTGAACCGTGGCGGCATCGGTCTTGAAGGCCGGAGCCAGAATGTAACTGAAGAAATATGATGTGAGCCAGCCACGCTCGGCAAATATCTCAGAGCCCTGGTTGTAGGTGGTGAGCATCTGCTGTGCATCGGATGCATGTGCCTTGATATACTCGTGGCAGGCCTCATCGCCGGTCATCAGGTATTTCTCCACATTGTAATACATCTGGAATGTTGCAGGCATCTGACGGTTACGCTCGGCATAGACGCGGGTTGATGCGCCGTATGCCAGCTCCGCACGCTCGGCATACTCCTTGCTCTTGGCCTCATCATAGGGCTTGATTATGCGTGCAAAGTGGTAGAACAGTCCTGATGCCCAGGCCGATGTACGCGGGTCAAGCACCTCGGACCCGAACAGATGGTCCTCAAAGTCATATGTGGTAAAGGGTGAGTAGCCGTTGGTCTCGGTGCCCCATGGTATCTGGCCGTCTGCCTCCTGGAAGTATTTCCAGAACATGGTGCCCCATTCAGCCTCATCAAGGATATCGGGTATACCGTTGCCCTTGCCCAGTATGTTGAACTGCTCATCAAACTTGTCGGGTATGTTGAACTGGTCATCGGTAAAGAGTTCAGGGAAAGCCTCAAAGGTGGTGAGCAGGGTGCTGGGCACGTCCATGTGATAGGTGCGGCGGTCAGCATCGCCGGCATCGTGATAGCCGCCCCATGCCTGTATGGTGGGCTCGTCTCCCTTTACAACCAGGCTGGCCTCGTTGATGCGGTAGTAGGTCTGGTAGATGGTCTCGTGGCAGCGCTTGGTGCGGTAGCTGAAATCAGAGTAGGGCTCTATGATCTGTATTCCGCAGCGCTGGTTGAACAGTGAGCGGAAACTTACGTATGAGAGCTTCTGTGAGAACTCTCCACCCACTCCGAATGGGTATGAGGCACCATACCCTTCTACCACTATTCGGTAGGGACCTCCCTCCGGAACTTGCGCCAGATCAATACGATACACATAATCGCCCGATGAGCGGTCATCACCTATCTCCGTGAGCTTACCGGAGCATATCTTGCCGCCAATCTTGGAGTTCTTATAGCTGTATACGGTGTATGATGGCAGCTCTCCCTCTATCTTGCGCACGCCGCCGTCACCTACGTAGATGGCAAAGTTTGCAAAGCGCTTTGTGGAGAGTGCGCTGTAAGCCACCTGATTTGTCTTGATAGCCTCGCAGTAGACCTCCTTGTCATTGAACTTGAAGCTGTATGAGCCGTATGGGGTCTCAATGTTGTATTTCTTGCCGTTCTTAAGGGTGGGTACGGTAAGGTAGATAAAGTGGTCACACTGGTCTGCGGCAGCGGCAACACGGTTCACTGCCAGTGCCGGGGTACCGTTCACTTTCCATTGTGAGGCATCGGTTATCTCCACCTCATTGACGTCAAGGGTGTCACTTACAAAGAAGAGTTCAATTACATTGTTTGAGGCTGTACGTATTTCGCGGAAAGTAAGCCTGGCACTTGCTGAGAGGGTTGTCAGCAGGCAAAAAAGAGCGGTTAGCAAGGTTTTCATCAGCAGAAATGATTATAAGTGGTACAAAGATAAGCTTCATATCCATATTTTTCTACCAGGAGTGCCTTAATTACGGATATTAGTGCGAATTTTGCAAAAATACTTATTCCATATATGTTGCTATCCAATATCAGAATCTTTTCCCGTAAGCGTGCAGCTGCAGCTTTGGGATTGTTTGCGTTATCCATGCCTGTTTATTCACAGTTCTTTATTGTGGGGGGTGAGAAGTCTCTGTCAAGATGGTCTCAGATTACCACATCCAAGTACAGTATCATATATCCCAAGGGGCTGGACAGCCTGGGTATGAAATATGCCGAATCTTTTGAGACTTATTTCAGACTGCTTGGCGCATCGGCCGGATATTATCCCAATCAGTTGATGAATAACTCTCTGCCGGTGGTATTGCATACCCGTTATCCGATCGGAAACGGAATTGCCGAAGTGGCGCCAAGCAGATTTGAAGTCTTTACAATAGGTGATCCATACGCCTGGTTTACCAATTATCCGTTTGACAAGATGATAGCTATTCATGAGGCACGCCATTCGGCGCAGTTACAGTTTTCAAGAGACGGCGCGTGGAATTGGATGACTAAAGTATTTGGTGAGGGCGTATCGTTTTATGTGAGCCGCTATTATGCTAATGTGTCTCTCTTGGAGGGTGATGCCGTGGTTATGGAGACTGCGTTGACCGATGGCGGTCGTGGACGCACTGCCAATTTCCTGAGTTATTACCGTATGGCGCTGGACAGGGACGATTACCGTAACTGGTTCCGTTGGAGATATGGCTCACAGCGTCTGTATACCCCTGATTATTACACTATCGGTTATATGACGGTGGCCGGAACAAGATATATGTCGCGTAAGTGGGACTTTACAAGGAACTATCTCTTAAACAGTACCAGGTTCTTCAGTTTCCATGCTTTTGAAAAAACTCTTGAGCAGTACACCATGTCTAAGATAAACCCTTCATGGATAAGGATTGCCGATACGTTCAGAACGATATGGGCTGAGGATGACAAGGTGCGCGGTCCGTTCCAGGATGTGAACAGGATTGTCAGTGACAACTCCATATTCTTTCCTGTCTATAGAAGCGTGGTACAGACCTCAGATGGCCGCCTGATGGCAGTGCGTGAAGCCTTGGATGAGATAATGGAACTTGTAGAGATACTCCCGGACGGTACAGAGAGACACGTCAGGTATTTCCAGACAGACAGCAAGCTTGTCTACTCGCCGGCAACAGATTGCATCTACTGGTCCGAGGCAATAATAGATACCCGCTGGGGTATGTACGGAGATTCACGTATCAGGATGCTCAAGGTAGGCACAAAAAGCATAAAGGACCTTACAGCACACGGTCTGTTTGTTAGCCCGGCAGTATCGGCCGATGGTAAGACACTGGCCGCTGTAGAGCTCTTGGAGGACGCAACAAGCAGAATAGTTATTCTTGATATGAATGACGGACACGTGGTACGCTCCATAAGACCGCATGAAGGTACAACGGCAAGAGAGGTGGCATTCCTGGGTGATGAGGTGGTCTTCACAGCACTGGGTGATGAAGGTACCGGCATCTATTCCACAGATTTTGACAAGGTTAGAGTGCTGGTTGAGCCTGCCATACTGCTTACCCGTGGCCTTATATCGCATGGTGATGCCGTCTATTTCACTACGGATAGGAACGGCACGGATGAGATTTATTCATACTCGCATGCGGAGGGCGTGAAACAGCAGACCAATACCAAATACGGTGTGTCCGGTGCGTTCTTCAAGGATGACAGACTCTGTTTCACTGCTTTGCAACCCGATGGCAAGATGCCTTCGACGGTTCAGGAGCCTTTGGACAGGAGTGTTGATTACGGAGACCGTTATAAATATCCCATAGCAGACTACCTGTCAGAACAGGAGGGTAGGATACCTTTGCCTCCGATATTGACTGAGCATGGAACTCCACAAAAGTATACGGCTATGAACGGACTCAAACTGCATACATGGGTACCGTTCTACGTGAACAGTGATCGTGTGATGGCTGGCTCTGAGTCTTATCTGCCGGCCGAGACATCATCTTTGGGCTTTACAGCATATTTACAGAACCTGCCTACCACATTGACCGGTACCCTGGCATTCTCAGTTACCTCTGATCCGTTTGCGAGTTCCAAAGACCAGACCCCCGATTATATGCCGGGACTTCATTTTAAGATGAGTTATACCGGACTCTATCCGGTCATTGACATGGCATTTGACATGGGTAAGAGATACTCGGCCGAAACATTCCGTGGATTCCGTACCAGTGATAAGGACAAGTCTGAGAAGATTGTCAGCCAGAAATCAATGGATCGCGGATTATTTATGGGCGGCCGCTTGACACTCTCTGTTCCTCTGAATTTTTCATCGGGCGGATGGGAACGGAGTGTGATGCCGTTTGTAGGTGTCCAGACAAGCACTGACGCGGTGGCAGGATTTTACCGGGATCTTGACTATAATAGTAATGACGGTACATTCACCCCCAAGAAACCTGTCAACAGCGACCTCTATCCAACAACCCGTATCGTGGCAGGTCTGAGTGGTGATATATCCCTTAATACAGCTCCGTCATGCATTGTTCCTAAATGGGGCATAGGTGGTGGTGTTCAGTATTCCATGAACTCATTCTCCAACTCATTATATGCAATGATGTATGGCTATCTGCCCGGTCTTATGTCCACTCACGGCGTCGTGTTGCAGGCCGCCATGCAGAAGAAACATATGAATCTTATTTCCACCAAGGCCGATGTGTGGGCGTTTGATATGTATGATATGACTCCCCGCGGCTATTACAACACTAATGCCTGGGCGCTGATAAAGCTTGATTATTTGGATACCTATCGGATAAGTGCCGATTACGTGTTCCCGCTGTTCCCGCTCGATCTGGCAATAGGTCAGCTGTTCTATCTGAGGAACCTGGAGGTGAACCCCTTTGCAGAAATAACCTTTGCCAGCAAGCCCGACAGATCAGATCATATGTTGAGCACAGGTGTTGAGGTGCTGTTCCGATTTGAGAAATTACTCTATCTGACACAAACGTCAAAGGTGGGATTCAGATACTGTTACAACAGGGATTCCATGGGTGATCTGATAGACCATTCAGGACAGGCTACCATTCAGTTTGTATCGGGAATTACCTTCTGATTACCTTTCATCGGGTACAACAATAAAATCTGGACGGACTGTGCGGTTAGGATGTATATCGTAACCGCGCAGTTTTGTTATGTGCCCTATCTTGATTAGATGAGTGGTAACGGCAAGCCCCTGAAAGGTGTGCGGGGCGCTCATGTTTGATATGTAGTTGCCAAGTGACCATACCGTGAGACTGCGGCCTGCAGAGTAACGGTGGGGCTGTGTACGCACGGGCTGTACCACATGCGGATGACCGCCTATGATATGGTCCACTCCTATGGCGTAGAGCCACTCCTCAAGTGTCTTCTGTGATTTGTCAGGTTCCAGTCTGTACTCGGTGCCCCAGTGCATGCAGGCTATGATGCAGTCGGCGTGTAGCTGACGGGCGCGTATCACATCGGCCTTGATCTGTGTGGTGTCTATGTAGTTGACTATGCAGGGCTTGGCTACCGGTATGCCGTTGGTGTCATAGGTGTAGTTGAGCAGTGCTATGCGCATGCTGTCACGCTCTATTATATACGGGTAGAGTGAGTCACGCTCTGCCTGATTGCGGTATGTACCCAGATGCGCTATGCCCAGGCTGTCAAGCATGTCAAGGGTGCGTATCAGACCGCGGTTGCGGCGGTCCAAGCAGTGGTTATTGGCTGTCAGGAATATGTCAAAGCCGGCATCACGCACGGCAGCTGCCAGCTCATCGGGTGAGCAGAACTGGGGGTAGCCGGAGTAGGGTGCACCGCCCAGCGTGGTCTCAAAGTTACAGACAGCAACATCGGCTGCCTCAATCTGGGGTTTGACCAGAGTGAAACAGCCGTTGTAAGAGTATGTGCCGTCAGCTTGCTGAGCGGCCTTGAACTGTGCCTCATGCTGCATTATATCTCCCGCAAAATAGATGGAGATACTGTCTATGGTCTGGGCCGATGCACTGAAGGCGCATATCGATAACGCCCGGACCAGAGCGGTAAACCTGGCAGCACGAGCCATGACGGTTTACTTGTAGATTGCTTTCTGACCAGCCAGAAGGGTGTTCTTCATAAGCGAGCAGATGGTCATGGGACCAACGCCGCCGGGAACAGGGGTGATGTAGCTGCACTTGGGGGCAACCTCATCAAACTGTACGTCACCGCTCAGGCGGAATCCGCTCTTCTTGGTGGCATCGGGTACGCGGGTAGTGCCAACGTCAATGATTACGGCACCCTCCTTGACCATATCGGCCTTTACAAAGCCGGGCTGGCCCAGAGCTGCTACTATGATATCGGCCTGGAGGCACTCCTCCTTGATGTTGGCGGTGTGGCTGTGGCAAACGGTAACGGTGCAGTCACCGGGGTTGGATTTCTGCATCATAAGGCTGGCCATAGGCTTGCCTACTATGTTGCTGCGGCCCAGTACCACGCACTTCTTACCGCGGGTCTCAATGTTGTAACGCTTAAGCAGCTCCATGATGCCGTTGGGGGTAGCTGAAATGAAGCAGGGCAGACCGATGCTCATGCGGCCTACGTTGATGGGGTGGAATCCGTCCACATCCTTGCGGTAGTCTATGGCCTCTATCACATGCTGCTCATTGATATGCTTGGGCAGAGGCAGCTGTACTATGAATCCGTCTACATCGGGGTCATTGTTCAGTTCTGCTACCTTGGCCAGAAGTGTCTCCTCTGTGATGTCACTCTCATAACGGATGAGTGTTGACTTGAATCCGCATACCTCGCAAGCCTTTACCTTGGCTGCCACGTATGTCTCAGAACCACCGTCATGACCTACCAGTATGGCGGCCAAGTGAGGGCGTTTCTGACCCTTCTCTACCATTGCGGCCACCTGGGCTGCAATCTCCTGTTTTACCTGTTCGGCTACTGCCTTTCCGTCTATTAACTGCATATGCTGTAATGTTTATCTTCTCATCATTCCACCCAGGTTGGGAAGCTTGGCGCCGGCCACGTTCTTCATCATCTTGCGGGTCTGGTCAAACTGCTTGAGCATGCGGTTCACCTCCTGCAAGGGTACGCCGCTGCCCTTGGCTATGCGGTTCTTGCGTGACTGGCTCTTGTCCAGAAGCTCTGGGTTGCTGCGCTCCTGCGGGGTCATGGAGTAGATCATGGCCTCAATACCCTTGAACGCATTGTCATCTATGTCAATATCCTTGATGGCCTTGCCTATGCCGGGTATCATTCCCATGAGCTCCTTCATGTTACCCATCTTCTTGATCTGGCCTATCTGCTCCAGGAAATCGTTGAAGTCAAACTTGCCCTTGCCCATCTTTTTCTGCAGGCGCTTGGCCTGCTCGGCATCAAACTGCTCCTGGGCACGCTCTACGAACGATACTATATCGCCCATGCCCAGTATGCGGTCGGCCATACGGTCGGGGTGGAATACATCAAATGCATCCATCTTCTCACCTGTACCTACAAACTTGATGGGCTTGTTTACTACTGTGCGTATTGAGAGGGCTGCACCACCGCGGGTGTCACCGTCCAGCTTGGTCAGTATCACACCGCTAAAGTCCAGACGCTCGTTGAACTCACGTGCTGTGTTCACGGCATCCTGACCGGTCATGGCATCAACCACAAAGAGTATCTCATTGGGGCTTACGGCCTCCTTGATGGCGGTTATCTCCTGCATCATCATCTCGTCAATGGCCAGACGGCCGGCGGTATCGATGATTACCACGTCATAACCCTTGGCGCGGGCCTCCTTTATGGCGTTCTGTGCTATCTCAACGGGTTTGTTGTTACCCTCTTCGGTATATACCGTTACGCCTATCTGCTCACCCAGTACCTTTAACTGGTCTATGGCTGCGGGGCGGTACACGTCGCAGGCTGCAAGCAGGGGCTTCTTGGCGCGCTTGGTCTTGAGCAGGTTTGCCAGTTTGGCGCTGAATGTGGTCTTACCGGAACCTTGCAGACCGGCCATCAGAATGACTGCGGGATGTCCCTTTACGTCAATGTCTACGGCCTGGCCTCCCATGAGTGTGGCCAGTTCATCATGAACCACCTTGACCATGAGCTGTCCGGGGCGCAGTGATGTGAGTACGTTCATACCCAGCGCCTTCTCCTTCACTGTGTCAGTGAACTGCTTGGCTACCTTGTAGTTGACATCGGCATCAAGCAGGGCTTTGCGTACGTCCTTAAGGGTTTCGGCAACATTGACTTCGGTGATTTTTCCTTCACCTTTCAGTATCTTTAGAGACCTTTCAAGTCTTTCTGACAGATTTTCAAACATAACTTCCTAATTTCAAGCCGCGAATTTACAAAAAAAAGAACACAAAACGAACTGTTCGTATTGTGTTTATCGTCCGGAGAGGTAGAGCATCTGGCGGATCTCTTCATTGAACTTGCGGGCAGTGAGGAGCTTCTCTATTGTCAGATGCATGCGGTAGCGCCAGTAGTTGTTTGAGTCTGCAGGGACGTTGATGCGTTCCTGGGCGGGGTCAGCGTAGCGGAGCGTGGTACTAATGGAGAGCCAGTCCTGGAGCGGGAATATGGCCAGCATGGAGGGTGATGCCAGGTGGGCCGATATCACACTGGTGCATGCGGCGGTGGTGGCTTTCTTGGCGGTAATGACGCGGTTGGGCTCCATCTCGTCCTCTATCCAGGTACGCAGCACGCTCATGTCATGCGTTGATGTGGTGCAGACAGACATGTAGGGGTAGGTGGCGGGGTCCGATACTGTAACGCCCATGTTCTTGGGCATGCGCTGAACCTCAAGGGCAATGATGCGCAGACGCTCCATGACATCGGGAACACAGGCCGGTATCATGCCCAGGTCCTCACCGCACACAAGCATATCGGTAGCCTCAATGAGGGCGGGCAGCTTGGACATTGCGGAGCGGCTCCAGAAATCATTGTTACGGCTGTAGTAGTATTCATCATGCAGACGGCGGAACGCAGCCTGTGCGTCACTGTCCAGTTCCTTGAACATCTGCGTGTCAAAGGCGTTGATACGCGGATGATAGGTGCCGGGACGGTGTGTGTCCTCCAGGAACAGCACGTTGGTCTGGGGTGTTCCGGCAGGTGCCTGGGCATGCAGTGCGGGGTTGAACGGGAATCCGCTCTCCCATATCTCCTGTGGGGTGTAGGTGAGGGCCGGGTTGAAACGTCCCATGAGGCCGCTGTTATAGTTCAAGGGTACCTCCCAGATTCGGAAGAATCCTAACAGGTGGTCTATGCGGTATGCGTCAAAGTAATCAGCCATCTTGCGGAAACGTGCTACAAACCAGGTATAACCGTCACTGGCCATCTTCTCCCAGTTGTATGTGGGCATACCCCAGCGCTGTCCGTCTATGGCAAAGGCATCGGGCGGGGCGCCGGCCTGGCAGTCAGTGTGGAACAGCTCGGGATGGATCCATACATCGGCACTGTCACGGTTCACTCCTATGGGGATGTCACCCTTGAGCAGGATTCCCTTGCGGTTTGCATATTTCTTTACATCAGATAGCTGTCGGTCCAGGTGGAACTGTATGAAATAATGCTTTCTTATCTGCTGGTAGCTGTCACTGCCGGGAGTGCAGTATCTCTCAAGCAGGGCGGGGGTGTACTCAGCCTCTTTCCATTGGCGGAAATTGGCTGTGCAGTATTTGTCACGCAGGTAGCAGTAGAGGGCATAGGGCTCAAGCCAGCTGCGGTTGGCGTTGAAGAACCGCTTGAACTCCTGTGTCTTGAAACAGGTTTCACCCAACTGGGTATAGAGGCGGTCCAGATACTCGCTCTTAAGCTTGAAAACACGCTCATAGTCAACTGCCGGCAGGGCATTGAGTTCCTTGCGCAGTTTCTGTGCCTGTTTTACAAAATCCTTGTCATCCGGCGTACCTACCAGCTCCAGGTCAATGTAGATGGGGTTGAGTGCAAATGATGAGTTGGCGCTGTACGGGTATGAGTCACGCCATGTGCCGGTCATGGTGGTGTCATTTACCGGCAGGGTCTGTATCACGCTCTGTCCTGTGGCTGCAGCCCAGTCTACAAGCAGCTTGAGGTCTGTGAACTGTCCTATTCCAAAATCCTTCTCAGTGCGGAGTGAAAAGACCGGAATGGCCGTTCCTGCACCTTTCCAGCGGGGGCGGTTGTTATGATGGACATAGGGGATAGTCACGGTACGCTGCTCAATCTCCTTGCCGTCAGCCTCTCTCCATCGGTCAGAGAGCACTAGGCGTTTGGCTTTGGTACAGGGGATGGAGTGGAGCGGGCCCTCTTCGCGGCGGGTTATGTTGCCGTCGGTCTGAACCATGTAACGGTAGGTGGCGTTGCCTGCGGCTATATCGTCATCGAACTCATGGTCTGCAAACCAGGTTCCCTGACCGTTGTTGTACATCACAATGCACATGGTGGTGCCGTTGGGCATGTTGAGACTGAGAACCAGATTCTCTCCCCAACGTGTATGGTATTCTATCTGGAAGTGTATCTGCATTAGCATAAACGTGTGAGCCACAAAAGTATAATTTCTTTTCAATTCATCATCTGTTTTTGCCGATCAAAAAAGACGGCTGTCGCGCGCGTTTTCAACTCTCTTTTGAAAGTTTTCAACAATTCCCAAAATTCCGCGGAAATTTCTTTTACAATAAGGCACGCGCGACTACTTTTGCTAACACTACAAATAAAAAATAAATTAATTGTAACTAAATTATTGTCAATCATGGAGTTAAAACAGGATGGCGTTTATGATGCCAGTGCCCTTGGTGGGGGTAAAATGTTTGTGCTTGGTTGTCAGCACATGTTCGCAATGTTTGGCGCAACCGTTCTGGTTCCGCTTCTTACAGGTCTTTCAGTTTCAGCCACACTGCTCTTTGCAGGTATCGGAACACTGATTTTCCATTTGTTCACAAAGATGAAAGTTCCCGCTTTCCTGGGTTCTTCATTCGCATTCCTGGGCGGTTACAGTGCCGTAAAAGCAATGGGGCCCAAGTTCCTTGACCCCAACTTCAACCAGTCTGTGTTTGATTCAATGTCTGAGGCTGATCAGTTAGAGTACATCGGTGAGTTTGCTCCTGCAGCCCTTACCTATGCCTGCATCGGTGTGTTCTGCGCCGGTCTGCTTTACTTTGTTCTGGCTGCCCTGTTCAAGTTCTACGGTGTACGCCGCACCATGCGTTTCTTCCCGCCCGTAGTAACCGGTCCTATCATCATATCGATTGGTCTTATCCTCTCATCAAGTGCCATCAACAACTGCCAGAACAACTGGTGGATTGCACTTCTTGCCATTGCAATCATCGTTATATGCAACATATTCGGTAAGGGCATGATCAAGATCATTCCCATTATTCTGGGTGTTATCGGTTCTTACATCGTAGCCGCTTGCTTCGGTCAGGTGGATTTCACTGCGGTTGCCGAGGCCAAATGGTTCGGTCTGCCCATTGAGTGGAGCAATACCGGTCTGAGTACTGTGATCAATAAGCCTGACGGCGCATTCCTGACCACAGCCATCATCACTATCATGCCTATTGCCATTGCAACTATGATTGAGCATATAGGTGATGTAGCTGCCATCTCATCAACCTGCAACCGCAACTTTATTGCAGATCCCGGTCTGCACCGCACTCTTATGGGTGACGGCTGCGCTACCGCTCTGGCAGCCCTGTTCGGCGCTCCTGCCAACACTACATACGGTGAGAATACCGGCGTGCTCAACCTGACCAAGGTGTTCGATCCCAAGGTTGTACGTATTGCAGCATTGCTGGCTATCGTATTCTCATTCTGCCCCAAGTTCGCCCAGATTATCTACGCAATGCCTGTGGCAACAGTAGGTGGTGTATCTCTGGTGCTCTACGGTATGATATCAGCTGTAGGTGTACGTAACC
>Ga0265299_10005144_pt1 | contig 12164 bp, 7 predicted proteins | sample AusTroGonzalo_MG_4_FD_193485 | JGI IMG/M metagenome (GOLD analysis project Ga0265299, IMG submission 193485) | Bovine rumen microbial communities from tropical cattle in Woodstock, Queensland, Australia - Gonzalo_02 | ecosystem: Host-associated > Mammals > Digestive system > Stomach > Rumen ...
AAATTATGATGATGGCGGCAATTGCCGCTACGCTTGTGTCGTGTGGTGGCGGCGGTGGCCGTCCGACTTTTGGCGACAACGAGTACCCAGTCGTGACAGTAGGCACCCAGAGTGCTGCTTCACAGGCGACCTACCCTGCTTCTATCAAGGGCGTTCAGGACGTTCAGATTTCGCCGAAGGTAGGTGGTTTCATTACCCAGATTAATGTCAAGGAAGGCCAGACCGTTTCTGCCGGACAAGTGCTGTTTGTCATCGACAACGCCACGTATCAGGCACAGGTTCGCCAGATGCAGGCCGCTGTCAACACAGCCCAGGCCTCATGCAACACGGCCAAACTGAGTTTCGAGAACTCTCAGAAACTATATGAGAGCAAGGTCATTGGCGACTTCGAACTGCAGTCAGCTACTAACGCCTACGAGAGTGCCAAGGCTGCTTTGGCTCAGGCTCAGGCCGGTTTGGCTTCTGCCAAGGAGACACTGAGTTTCTGCTATGTTAAGAGCCCTGCCTCAGGCGTTGTTGGAACGCTGCCCCTGAAGGTCGGTGCCCTTGTCAGCGCCGCTTCGGTACTGACTACCGTCAGCAACATCTCGTCTATGGAGGTATATTTCTCAATGTCTGAGAAGGATGCCCTGACCATGTCAAAGGACGGTAGCGGTCTGTCAGCTCTTCCTGCCGTGAAGCTGCAGTTGGCCGATGGTACTATCTACGACCACGAGGGTAAGGTGACGAAGATGAGTGGTGTCATCGACCAGGCAACGGGTACGGTGCAGCTGATTGCCGTCTTCCCCAACCCCGAGAAGTTACTGAAGAGCGGCGGTTCCGGCTCTATCGTCATCCCCCACTCTAATTCTTCGGCCATTGTCATTCCGCAGTCCTGTGTTTCAGAAGTGCAGAACAAGAAGTTTGTCTACACGCTTGGCAAGGATAACAAGGTGAATTACACCGAGATTCAGGTGGCTCCCCAGAACGACGGCAAGAACTACATTGTGACCGACGGTCTGAAGGTTGGCGACAAGTACGTGACCAACGGCATCACGAAGCTCTCCGACCAGATGGAGATTGTGCCTATTACGCCTGAGCGCTACCAGCAGAAGATTCAGGAGCAGGCCAAAGCCATGAGTGCCGGCGACATCGTTGGTGCAATGAAAAAATAAAATTGCAAATTCTAAATTGTCAAATTGTAAATTAGTATGACTTTTACGAATTTTATCAAGCGCCCGGTATTGTCGACGGTGATTTCAATCCTCATCGTCCTGCTGGGTTTTATCGGACTGGTATCGCTGCCTATTGAGCAGTATCCCGATATTGCACCGCCAACGGTGGTGGTGCACACCCAATATCCCGGTGCCGATGCCGAGACGGTAAAGAACTCGGTCATCACCCCGTTGGAAGAGAGTATCAATGGTGTGGAAGGCATGGACTATATCTCGTCGACTGCCTCGTCAGGTTCGGCCCAGCTGTCCATCCTGTTCCGCCAGGGTCTGAATGCCGACATGTGTGCGGTCAACGTACAGAACCGTGTGCAGCAGGCACTTGCGTTGCTGCCTGCCGAGGTAACGCGAATCGGCGTGACGGTCATGAAGCGCCAGACGTCGCAGGTAATGATGTTTACCCTGACCTCTGACGGCCGCTACGACGACCAGTTCTTGACGAACTACAACAATATCAACATCATCCCGGCCATCAAGCGTATCCAGGGTGTCGGTGACGTTCAGTCGCCTGGTATGAAGACCTACTCTATGCGTATTTGGCTGAAGCCCGATGTCATGAAGCAGTACAACCTGATGCCAAGCGACATCAGTGCCGTGCTGGCAGAGCAGAACATCGAGGCTGCGCCCGGTAACTTCGGTCAGGAGTCGGACGTTGCCTACGAGTATGCCATGCGCTACACGGGCCGTCTGAAGACAGCCGAGGAGTTTGGCGACATCATCATCTCGAGCGATGCCAACGGCCAGACACTGAAGCTGAAGGACGTGGCCAAGATCGAATTGGGCGGACAGATGTACTCTGTATCGATGAGAAACAACAACATTCCGTCGGTTATGGGTATGGTGCAGCAGGTAGCTGGTTCTAACGCCAACGAGATTGCCAAGCAGGTGAAGGCCGAGCTCGAAGAGCAGGCCAAGCTGTTCCCGCCGGGCATGACCTACAAAATCAACTATGACGTGACAGAGTTCCTTTATGCCTCTATCGAGGAGGTGGTATTCACGCTCATCTTCACGCTGGTTCTGGTGTTCATCGTTATCTACGTGTTCCTGCAGGACTGGCGCTCAACGCTCATCCCGCTGATTGCCGTTCCCGTGTCGCTCGTCGGTACGTTCTTCTTCCTGTCGGTATTTGGTTTCTCCATCAACCTGCTGACGCTGTCGGCCTTGCTGCTGGCTATTGCCATCGTGGTCGACGACGCCATCGTGGTGGTCGAAGCCGTACACGCCAAGCTGGACCAGGGCTACAAGTCGACGCTGACGGCGTCTATCGATGCCATGAACGAGATTTCGGGTGCTATCATCTCCATCACGCTGGTGATGGCTTCGGTATTCATCCCCGTATCGTTCATCGGCGGCACCACCGGTACGTTCTATCGTGAGTTCGGTGTGACGATGGCCGTCTCCATCTTCATCTCGGCTCTGAACGCCTTGACACTGTCGCCGGCTCTGTGTGCCATCTTCCTGAAGGCCCACGATGCTGAAGGACATGAGAAGAAGATGTCGCGCATCGACCGTTTCCACGCTTCGTTCAACACGGCCTACGAGTCAATCCTCGGCAAGTACAAGAAGTCTGTTGAGAAGCTGGTGCGCAAGCCGTTGGCCATTATCATCTCCGTCGTTGTGGGTATCGCTATTCTGGCTACCACGATGTTCACTACGAAGACTGGTCTGGTGCCCGACGAGGATACCGGCACGCTCTTCTGTACCATCAGCATGCCTCCCGCAACGTCTGTTGCTCGCACGCGCCAGATTATTAATGAGGTGGACAGCATCCTTGCTGCCGACCCCGCCATCCAGAGCCGCGAGCAGATTCAGGGTTACAACTTCATCGCCGGTGCCGGTTCCGACCAGGCTACATTCATTATTAAACTGAAGCCGTTCGCAGAGCGCCAGAAAGGGTTCTGGTGGAAACTCTCTGGCCTGTGGCAGGGCGACGGTATCTACCGTTTCTTCTTGAACCCGCTGGAGTCAACGGGTGTGGTTGCCCAGATATTCATCAAGACGGCCCACATCAAGGATGCCTCCATCCTGGCATTCTCGCCGCCTATGATTCCCGGCTTCTCTGCTAACTCGGGTGTGTCGATTGTCATGCAGGACCGTACTGGCGGCCCGCTCAACAAGTTCTTCGACGTCACCAAGGAGTTCATCTCCGAGCTGAACAAGCGTCCGGAGTTCCAGATGGCACAGACGTCATACAACCCGAACTATCCGCAGTACATGATTCACATCGACGTAGCCAAGTGTAAGCAGTCGGGCATTTCGCCGCAACTGGTACTCTCGACGCTGCAGGGTTACTATGGCGGTCTTTACGCCTCTAACTTCAACGCCTACGGTAAGCTCTACCGCGTCATGATTCAGGGTTCGCCCGAGACACGCATGACGCCGGAGTCGCTGAACAGCGTCTATGTGCGCACGCCGAAGGGCATGTCGCCCGTTCAGGAGTACTGCCGCATTGAGCGCGTCTACGGTCCTACCAACATCACGCGTTTCAACCTGTTTACCTCTATCAACGTGACAGGTACCGTGGCCAACGGCTACTCTACGGGTGAGGCCATCAAGGCCGCTCAGGAGGTTGCCGCACAGGTACTTCCCGCAGGCTACAGCTATGACTATCAGGGTCTGACACGTGAGGAGGCCAAGGCCTCTAACTCTACGGCGCTGATTTTCGTGCTCTGCTTCATCTTCATCTACCTCATCCTGTCGGCACAGTACGAGTCTTACATTCTGCCGCTGTCGGTTGTGCTCTCCGTGCCGTTCGGTCTGGCAGGCTGCTTCCTGTTCACGACGCTCTTCGGCCACGCCAACGACATCTACATGCAGATTTCGCTCATCATGCTGATTGGTCTGCTGGCTAAGAACGCCATCCTGATTGTGCAGTTCGCCTTGGAGCGCCGCCGTCTCGGCATGGCCATCTCATGGTCGGCCGTCTTGGGTGCCGCCGCCCGTCTGCGTCCTATCCTGATGACATCGTTGGCCATGGTCATCGGCCTGTTGCCGCTGATGTTCGCCTCAGGCGTAGGCAAGAACGGCAACCAGACGCTGGGTGCCGCTGCCGTCGGCGGTATGCTGATTGGTACGCTGTGCCAGATTTTCGTGGTGCCCACGCTGTTCACGCTCTTCCAGTCGTTGCAGGAGAAGTTCCGTCCGATGCAGTTTAACGACGAGGAGAACGAGGACGTGGCCACGGAGGTAGCCCAGTATGCTCACCGTCCCGTAGATTATGAACTTGAGAAGTAATTGAAGCTTATGAAAAAGATAATGACTATAGCCGCATGCTCGCTACTCTTGGCGAGCTGCGGTCTCTACAACAAATACGAGCGTCCGGAGGTGATGTCCGACGGCATCGTCCGCGACCCTGTGGCCCAGAACGGCGCCCTGCAGTCCACCGACACCACGTCGTTTGGCAACCTGCCCTGGCGCCAGCTGTTCACCGACCCGCAGCTGCAGGCGCTCATTGAGCAGGGACTGCAGAACAACCCCGACATGCTGAATGCCGCCCTGAACGTGCAGATGGTGAACGAGGCGCTGAAGTGTGCCCGCCTGGCCTTCCTGCCGGGCATCAGTCTCAGTCCGCAGGGTGTCATCTCGAGCCTCCGCACCGACCCTGCCGTGACGACGAAGTCCTACCAGCTGCCCATCTCAGCCTCATGGAACGTCGACCTCTTCGGCAATCTGCTGAACGCCAAGCGCTCGGCCCAGATGCAGCTCATCGCTACGCAGGACTATCAGACGGTGGTACAGTGCAACATCGTCTCCGGTATTGCCAATCTGTATTACACACTGCTGATGCTCGACCGTCAGATGGAGATTGTCAACGACATGGAACAGCTGACGAAGGAGACGTGGGACAAGATGAAGTTCATGCACGAGAACCGCGTGGGCTACCGCTCCACAGCCGTTCAGAGTGCCGAGGCCGCCTACTACAGCGTCCAGGCACAGAAGGTGGACCTGCAGCGTCAGACGCGCGAAACGGAGAATGCCCTGTCGCTGCTCATCGTGCAGCCCGCCCAGAGCATCAAGCGCGGACGCCTGGCCGACCAGTCGCTGCCCTCGCAGTTTGCTACGGGTGTCAGCCTCGGCCTGCTCAACAACCGCGCCGATGTCCACGCTGCCGAGATGTCGCTGGCACAATGCTTCTACGACGTCCAGCAGGCCCGCTCACGCTTCTACCCCAGCATCACCATTACCGGTACGGGCGCCTTCACCAACAATAACGGCATGATCAACCCCGGCAAGCTGCTGCTGTCGGCTGTCGGCTCACTCGTACAGCCCATCTTCCAGCACGGACAGATCAAGGCCGGCCTGAAGGTGGCTAAGATGCAGTACGAGCAGGCTTACAACAAATGGCAGAACGCCGTCCTGAAGGCAGGCAACGAGGTCAGCAACGCCCTCGTCAGCTATAACGCCTCTGACGAAAAAGGACAGCTTGAGTCCAAGCGCGTCGCCGTGCTGAAGAAGAACGTCGAGGACACCAAGAAGCTCATGGAGTCGTCGAGCAACACGACCTACTTGGAGGTTATCTCCGCACAGTCGAGCCTGCTCAATGCCGAGATCAACGAGGTCACCGACCAGTTCAACAAGATGCAAGCAGTCGTGAACCTCTATCAGGCTCTCGGCGGAGGAGCGAAGTGAATTAAGAATTAAGAGTTAAGAATTAAGAATTATGGCAAGCGAAATATCCCCAAAGGCCGAAATCAGCCCAAAGGCGAAAATCGGCGACAACTGTAAGATATTCCCCTTCGTGTATATCGAGGACGACGTTGAGATAGGCGACGGCTGCATCATCTTCCCCTTCGTCAGCATCTGTAGCGGCACACGCATGGGCAAGCGCAACAAGGTGCACCAGGGTTCCGTCATCGGCGCCCTGCCACAGGACTTTGAGTTCCGCGGCGAGAAGTCGGAGTGCATCATCGGCAACGGCAACATCATCCGCGAGAACGTCGTCATCAACCGTGCCACCCATACCGGCGGCCAGACCGTCATCGGCAACGAGAACGTGCTCATGGAGGGCGCCCACATCAGCCACGACACGAAGGTCGGCAACCGCTGCGTCTTCGGCTACGGCACGAAGATTGCCGGCGACTGCGAGATCGAGGACGGCGTCATCTTCTCCAGCTCGGTCATCGAGAATGCCAAGACCCGCGTCGGACAAGGCGCCATGATCCAGGCCGGCACCACCTTCTCAAAGGACGTACCGCCCTACATCGTGGCCACGAAGAAAAACACCTATGGCGGTGTCAACTTCGCCGTAGGCCGTCAGCATGGTGTCGACGAGAAAGTCCTGAAGCACATTGCCAATGCCTACCGTCTGGTCTTCAACGGCGGCACGTCGCTTCTCGACGCCGTCATCCAGATTGTCGACCAGGTGCCCGACGGTCCCGAAATCCAGCACATCGTCGAGTTCCTCAAGTCGACCAAGCTTGGCATTATCGCCAGAAAGTAAGCGTGCCGCACGACACGTTTCGTATAACAGCAGAAAGGCGCGAACTCCGGGTTCGCGCCTTTCTGCTTCTTGTTTCATAAGTAACCTCCCATACACCTATGACCACCCTGAAACGCCGATAAATAAAGAGAAAAAGGAACGGGAGGAGTCGCTGTGACTCCTCCCGTTAACGTCCCGTATCATCTGTTACTCTAACAAAAAAGTAAAAAAGAGATGTAATTTTCATGGAAAAGTTGTATATTTGCACCATACTTTTGATAATATGCCAATAAATAAGAATGCTTTCATAAGATACAAGATATTGGACAAGTGTTTCTGCGACAGATACCATAAGTACTTCATTGAAGATCTTATGGAGAAAGTCAACGGGCAGTTAGAAGATGCCGGTGTTAAGCCTGTGTCTAAGAAACAGATATACGATGATATCAAGTTTATGAAGAGTATCGATGGTTGGGAGGCCCCCGTCGAATCATATCAATATGGCAAACGCAAGTATCTTAGATACAGTCGTGATTTCTCCATCAATGAGACACCAATTACTGAGATAGAAATTGAACAACTGGAGACATTGATTACCTCTCTTTCTCGTTTGCAGGGTATTCCGATGTATGATTGGGTAGAAGAACTTTTGGGCAATTTGCGATATAGATTTGGGGTAAGAGGAATTGATACAAACTGTATAGGTTTTGAGCAAAATCGTGATTTGCAGGGTTTGAGATACCTCTCAGACCTGATTAATTGCGTCATCAAGCGCCAGCCAGTTATCATTGACTATCATCCATTTGGAAGAGACGTATTGAAATGGACTATCCACCCTTACTATTTGAAACAATATAATAATAGGTGGTTTCTATTGGGCTTTAACCCTGAATATGAAGATCTGTCGATTGTAGCGTTAGACAGAATTGAAGGCTTGGCTCTTGCAGACATTACTTTCAAGAGGAATCTCGATTTTAATTTTGATACTTATTTCCGTAATATTATTGGAGTATCCATTGAAAAAGGCAAAGAGGTCGAGCATGTTCGATTGAAATTCTCGCCAGAACGTTTACCTTATGTAATGTCAAAGCCCATCCATTATTCCCAAGAAATAGAGAATGAGGCAGAAGGTATTGTTTCACTTGATGTTATTCCTAACAAGGAACTAGTCTCAGAATTGATATGGTTCCGTGACGATGTCGAAGTGCTATCTCCAGAATCACTAAAGGAAGAAATTAAAGAGAAAATTGCAAAAATGTATCAGAAATATTTTGGTGTGAAGAATGACTGCACACCAACGTTGTAATTTTGCAGCCAGAAATAAAAATTATCGATTATGAATACAAAATACACAATAAAGAATTTCAGAGTGTTTGACGAGAAAGGCGTAACGGTTGACATCAAACCAATAACCATTCTCACAGGTTGCAATAGTTCTGGTAAGAGTTCCATTGTCAAGTCAATGGTGCTTCTCAATACATACATAGACAAACTTCAAGAAGATTATAAAGCTTTCGGGAAAGTCAATTTAAAGAAACATAAATTAGACTTTACCAAGGATACAACCATATCATTGGGTAACTTCGATCGTATTAGACATAACGGTTCTGAAGACAAGACCATAACATTCCAGTATCAGGTGCATTCTCTATTGATGGGAGAGGATGTGAAAGTCTCATTGGTATTTGTTTCTGACGATAACGATGAATTGAAAGAAGGTTATCTGAAAGAAATTACGATTCTGAACTTGGCTGATGATATTATTTACACTTCATCGGAAGAAAAGCCGTGCTCTGCAAATTATAATCTGATTGTTAGCAATTTCTTCCGTTTTGCTTTGGGGCAAATGCTTGCATATCTTCAAAATAAGTATAAATCTCGTCGTTATCACCTTTATGGCTTACAGACAGAAGGAGAATTTCAACAGTGGCTCAATGAACTGCCTAAGGACTTGAAAGAATCTAAAGAACGAGAAGAGAAGGCACTTAATGAATTTAAGTCAATGGTTGAATTCTTCTTTTCGTCATACGTTTCTTCTTATGGTGAAGATTCTTTGACTGATATGCAGAAATGGGAGAAGATTAACGGTAAAGACCATTATGCTTTTACAAATGATAATAAAAAGGATCCATTAATTGCACGTTGGCTTGATGGGCATTATGAAATATTAGACATTTCGTTGCGCTGGGTAACTTTGTTCTATTTTCCGCTACTTGAGCAATTGTACAATGTAGATAGTTCTTCATTTAAAGACACTATATTAAAGATGATAGTGGGGATTACAAATGAGGAAGAGGTCTTATATGCCATTGATAAAATTTCAAATGATTTTATATCTAGCGGAGTTGAATCATTCGGTGAGTACTTTAAAATGAAAGAAACAGCATTTCTCAATTTTGAGGATAAACATTTTAAGCGTTGGGCTCCTTACATTGGTGGTACAGAGTTTCTTAAAATTGGAGATGGCGATAATGTCGCAATTATTGATGGGAGTTATTTGCAATGGACCCGCAGAATGTTAGGCCCTGATTTTACTGAATACGAGGGGAATCTTGTATCCTTAGTTGCTCCAGGAGAAAGTGAAGAATGGAGGGAATATCCTGTTGATTTCCACGTTCTCTATGATGTTCTAATGAATATTAACCTTCTTCTGGATGGTTCTGATAATATATTTTTCAGCAAGGATGATAGCAATTCAAAGAAGCGCTATCATACATTCCACCATCATCTTTTTGATATGTTCAAAGAATACGCTTCTATGGTAATGGTAGAAGCTTTAACATCAGCTATTCCTCAGAATCTTTCGTATATAGGAACTTCTTTGGTCTCTGTTAAAAGAGATTACTCTTTGGATTCCAACGATAATTTTAGTAATCTTATTAAGAGGTATTTTGTCGCTCTACGTAACTATAAGAACTCAAGAGAGAAAAATATACTTGGAACTGAAAACTTTGTGTCACGATGGGTTAGGAAGTTAGGGATAGGATATTCTGTTTCTATTGAAGTTAGCAACTCAGGCAGTAGTTTTGTTGTTCGCTTATTTAAGACGGAAGACGACAAAGAGGGAGCTATATTGGCCGAGGAGGGATACGGTATTACCCAGATTGTTACACTCCTGATAAGAATAGAAACCGCTATTTTGGAATCAGAAAAGAAAGTTGATGTAGATGATCATGAAATGCCAATATGTACATTTTCAGAATCGACTATTGCAGTGGAGGAGCCAGAGATTCATTTGCACCCAAAGTTTCAATCATTGTTAGCAGAGATGTTTGTCGAGGCATATAAGAATTATAATGTACATTTCATAGTGGAGACGCATAGTGAGTATATAATACGTAAGCTGCAAACTATTGTGGCAAAGAAAGATATTAATAATTCTGATGTTTCAATTTTGTATGTTTATGATAAGACTAATCGTCCTGATTGTGAGCCACAAGTAAAAAAAATTAAGGTCTCAGATAAAGGAATGTTACTTGGAAGATTTGGAGAAGGTTTCTTTGATGAGGCAGATGAATTATCAATGAATTTGTTGATGCAACAAAGACAACATGAGTAAACCAATCTATTGCGAGCTGGATTTCTTACGTGAATTTGTAAGAAATATCCCTCAACCAGATCTATTGGGGGATGATGAAAAATATTTGTCCTGGAAAAAAGTTTATCAGCTTTTGAAGAACAATTTGGTTATTTTTGACAAACTCATACCAAACGAAGAATTGAAAGAATTGAAAATCAAAAAAGACTTTGATTTGGGATGTAGGGCTATGTGGCCTATTATTAGAGATAATTCAGAATTGTCTAACTCATTTCATTTGTTACGAACAAGCAACTATGACCAATTAACAAATCATCAATTACAATCTATCTATCTTATGATTCTCAATCAGAGAAAAAAACAAGAGATTGCTCAATCAACGGGAATCCTAATTTTGGGCAAGTCAGAGATAGAAAAATACAATTCTTTGTTCGCGGATAGGAGTGTCAACATAGAAATTGGAACAGAAAAATATAAAGACTGGAATGATCTAGAATATCCAGAAGCAATAAAAACATCAAATAGTCTCGTAATTGTTGATAATTATATTTTAAAAGACACAAAAAAATTTGAAAGGAATATTTATTCTTTACTAAATGTAGTCCTGCCTTTCCAAACAAGTGTTGAGTATAATATATCTATTTGTGTAGAATTAAATAGCTTATCAGAATCATTCATGCAATCAAGATATGACTATATAAATAACAAGATACATGAGTTGAGACCCTATCTAAATTATACATTAGAAATACTTGATGCTTGTGGACGATTCCATGACAGGAAATTGATAACCAATAACATTTATATAAGGAGTGGAGAGGGATTTGATATCTTTCCAATAAGAAAAAGCACAGATGTTGAAATTGTCTTTCCTTTCATGGATAGCTCTAAATATAAAGATGACGAAAAATCTTACTATACCCTAATTGAGGAATTAAGGTCACTAGATTATAATGACAGATATGGAAAACACGTTTGGAAAGAGAATGATTCTGAGAACCGATTATTTAAAACAATTAGGCAATAGATACAAATCTTTCGTCATTGCTAGAGTTCTTCTCAACAAACATTAATAATGGGGTAGTTTTATATTATTGTCCCACCGAAAAAGGTATCGGTATCTGGCAATAGTCGATAACCACATCATAGATGGCCACTTCGTTGACGTTGATATCTTCGTCAACCTTAATCATCTTGTCCATCATAGCAGCAAAGTACTCTTTCTGCTCATTAGTGAAATTCTTGATATCAAGAAGGGCTATAAGTGATGACTTCCGACTGATTTCATCTTTTGATGTTTTGGGTAAATCCAATTCATCCAAAAGCTTATAAAAGAAGTTCGTTTCTCTTACATCGACGCGACCATCTGCATGTATAATATCAAGCAATACACGCATTACAGCTATTTTCTGATTGTAGTTAAAGATGTTCATGACTTATTTTTTATGCAAAATTACATAATAATTCCTGTTTTTGTTCATACTCTCGATTATTTTTGCTATTTTTGTGGCGTAAAAAGTAATAATTAACAAATGAGCGAGTCATTCTTGTATTCTATAGGGCATAGCAATAAGACCATTGAGGAACTTATTAGCGAGTTAAGACTGTATGGTATACAGTACTTGATTGACGTGCGCTCAATGCCCTATTCCAAGTACCATCCTCACTTTAATAGAGAGCCACTGAAATTAGCCATCAACCAAACTGGCGACATCAAGTATGGCTATATGGGCGATGTGATTGGTGGGCTGCCCCAGAATGATGATTGCTATACCGAAGGGAAAGTTGATTATGGAAAAATACGTAAGATGCCTTTCTTTGTAGAAGGTATAGATAGGCTTGTTAAGGCAAACGAACAAGGTTATAAGACTTGCGTGATGTGTAGTGAGGGTGATCCCAGCATGTGCCATCGTTCAAAACTGATAGGCGAGGCTTTAAGAGAAAGAGGTATCGTTCTTCAGCATATATGTCATGATCATAATGGAATACCTATCTT
>Ga0265299_10005148_pt1 | contig 12159 bp, 14 predicted proteins | sample AusTroGonzalo_MG_4_FD_193485 | JGI IMG/M metagenome (GOLD analysis project Ga0265299, IMG submission 193485) | Bovine rumen microbial communities from tropical cattle in Woodstock, Queensland, Australia - Gonzalo_02 | ecosystem: Host-associated > Mammals > Digestive system > Stomach > Rumen ...
TGGAGCTCCTAGAATATCAAAAAATAAAATAGCTAATTGCACAGGTGAAGCAAGATTAATAGGGTCAGTAATTTGTAATACTCTAGGTTTACCAACTTTATATCTCTTATTTTCATTTTCATCAAAGTAAGGGAACTCAGCTTCAATTTTATCTAATGATTTTTTAGATTTTTTAGGTTCATAGACTTTTGTTTTTTCATTAGCTTCAGGAGATAATTTCCATTCCATAATTAAGTCTTTTAAATTATCTAATATTTTATTTATTTTATTATCAACATCATTTAATTGACCTTCATATTTTTCTTTTAGTCTTGCAGCTAAGTCTAAATCTACTTTAACACCTTTTAATTCCATTTCAGCCGTAACTTTAACAATAGGCATTTCAACATGCATAAATAGCCAAAATAACTTTTTCATATTAGCACCTGCAAATTGAGGTAATTGCCATAAAAATACTTTATCAGTCATCATTGAGTCAGTCGCAGCATATAATGCAAATATTGCTGGATCAACAAAAGCATACGGAATATTATTAAAGAATTTTTCAATGCTATATTTTGTTTGTGATGGATCAATATGTCTAGTATAAATATCTTTTAAACCTGCTTTTTCATTTTCATCCATAAGTCTTGAAGCAATTAATGTATCCCAGTCTGGCTCAATTTCAATTCCACAAGTACATTTAATAACTTCATAGTCAAATTTACCATTATGCATAATAACAAATAAATGTGGAATATTATATTCTTCAGCATGGAACCAAAACCAATTATCAAAAGTTTGGTCTTCATAGTCTTTTGGATATTCTCCATTATTAAACTTTTTCTCAGCTTCTGATTTATACTTTTCACATTGTTTTTTATAACTAACTAATCTTTGAAATTGTTCTCTACAGTCATCTTCTGTTAATTGATTTTCTAATCTAATACCTGTTTTATAATCAACATGGTTAACAGGAATATATGCTTGCTTACCACCAGGATAGTATAAACAAGGTCCCATAATTTGACAGGTAGATGGATCAAGTGAATTGTTAGTTTCTGTATCTATTGCAATTCTACCTGAGTTAATTGCATTAGTGATATAATCTTGAAAAGTTTGTTTATCTCTAATTACAATAACATTAGCTCTTTGCTTACCTAAAATAGTTAATACATTTTCATTAATTAATGCTAATCTATCTTCAATTGATAATTTTTTAGATTTTAGCATTTTATCAACATCTACTTCAGCTTCTTCAGGATTAGTTATTTTTTTAACTAAATCTTTAGTTTTAGGTTTTTTAGTATCTAAGTTAAATGCTTCACCAAAAATACTTTCCATACGCATCACCTCATAATATATTATACAATAAAAAAGCCCCAGAATTGGGACTTTTAATTAATTAATTAAAACCAAGTTCTTGGCTTAGCAACACCAGCAGTTTCTGCTTGTTGAGTAGCAGCTGGTTGTTCAGCAACCACTTGAGCTGCTGGTTGAGCAGGTGCTACTTGTGGTTGACTTGGAAATGGATTTGCTTCTGCTTGTTCAAATGTTGGAGTTTGAGGTTGTCCAGCAAATTGAGGTTGGCCTTGAGGAGCTTGTGGAATTCCTTGAGGTTGTATAAATTGAGGTTGAGCAGCAGGTTGAGCAATCTTAGCTTGTGTTTGTGGTTGTTCAGCCTTAGGTACTTCAGGGAAAGCACCTGTATTAATAAACGCATTCATTTCATCAGCAGTCTTTACCCAGAATGAATGCTTATCAATCTTAAAGTTTTCAAATGCACTGAAATCTGCAGGAACTAAACTATCTTTAAATACAGTAGGCATTGCATAATCAATACTATATCTAGTTTGAGTACCAGAACCAATACGAGTAATAATATATAATGAGTTTCTTAAATCACCATTATTTGCTAATTTTGCTTTTAATTCACTACCAAAACCAGATGGACGTTCCCAAATAACTGGTTGAGGTTCACCGAATGAGCCATCAGTATTTCTATAAGCAACTAACATTGGAACATAACATTTCTTAGAAGCTTTACCAATAACTGCATGGTTTTCAGCAGCAGCTTTACAGAATGGACATGTATCTGAATAATCACCTACTTTGTTTAAACAACTAACACCAGTGAAAGGTAAAGATAAACCTACGTAACCTCTTGTACCAAAAATTGGTGCATGAATTGAAGCCATAGGTAGATCATTCATAGAACCAATGTTAAATCTAACTAGAGCAGAATCATTTGGTTTACTTAATTTAAAGTAACCGACTTTAGCAGTATTATTTGAAGCACCTGCTTGTGCTTGTGCAACTACATCTTCGTAGTCAGCGTAAGAAAATTGTGACATCTTATCATTCTCCTTTATCTTTTATTTTTTGTCATCTTTTTTTTACTTTTTTAGTTACCGTTATAACTACGTATTATTATACGATATTTTATAGCTAGAATTAGCTATTTTTTATACTAAAGTTGGTAATTTATATTGTTTTATCAACTCAGTAATCTCTTCAGGTGAAAGATCATTTATATCTTTCTTTCCATTAGGAATTTTAACCACATCTATTAAGATTCTCTTATTTAAATGTGCCTTTGCATAAGCAGTAAATTTTTGTCCTGCTTCATCATTATCAAACATTAAATAAATATGTTTTAATTGTAATTTATTTAATATTTCAAATTGTTCTTCAGCAGGTGAACCTAAAGTTGCAACTGCTGGAATATTATTACTATAACACGTTAAACAATCAATAGGACCTTCAACTAAACAAATATTTTTTAAATTATGTTCTACTATATAATTAACACAATATAGTGGTTTAGATACATCTTTATCTAAGTAGAATACTTTTGTATCAATATTTCTTTTAGGAAGCATAACTAATTTATTATGTATATCATAACAAGGAAATATTACTTGTCTAAATTTAGGATCATACTTAACTTTAAAATATTCACAGACATTTCTTTTTAGTCCTCTTTTTTGTAAGTATGGAGTCCATGGTTGATATTTATCTAAAATAGATTCATCAAGATATTGAACTTTATTTGTTTTATTCTTATTAATAGGTGAAAATCTTTCTAGTTGAATTGTATGACTGAACTTTAATTCACCATAATTTTGAATTAACCACTTTTTAGCAAATTCTTCATTGCTACTAAAACATAAAGCAACAAATTTTACAAAATCGCCAGAAGCATTACAAGCAAAGCAGTGAAAATATCCATATTCTATTTTATTTATATTTTCACTATCATTTACATCTAATAAGTTAATATGACAGTCTGGTGTTTTTTCACAGCCGCCAGCATGATTATCGTTAGGACAGGTAACTAGTATTTCATCGTCTTTTGGACGAATATCAGCTAATTTATTTCCTGCTAATTCTATTTTAATCTCTTCTAAAATATTTAAAAGAGGTTCTTTAATTACATAGTTACCAATTCTTAACTCAGTCATTAGACACTAAATACCTCACCATTTGTAAATGTTTGCTCATCTTCTTTTGCAGCATAATCATCTTGTAATTGATTTAAATCTTCTTCTGTAGAAATACCATCTTTACCACTTGGTAAATAAGCAAAATAACCTTCATTTAGATTTACATTATAAGATAATTTATGACCATCACCACCATCACGTGCTTTAACAATACTGATGTTTAATGTTTCTGTTGCTTCATTATCCTTGCTTTGTGTTCTATCAAGGCCTAAAACAATTGTTGCATCTTGACCTATTCTATCAGATCCATATACTTGAGAAGTATCAATATCAAGACCTGAAGCACCACTACCTTCTTCAATTTTACTTCTGTTTTGTTGAGATACAGAAATAATTGGAATTAAATGTGATACTTGTAGCTTTTTAATTGCTTTAGAAATATTAGCAATCTTTTCATTTTCAGATCTAGTACCTCTAGTAGTGTCTGTTAATAATGAATATTGATCAACAAATAGAATATCTAAATTATCTTTTTCAATAAATGCTTTTAATACATCTACTGTTGGCTCACCAGCTATATCATTTGGTGTAATAACTTTAATTGAACCTGTTGCAAGAGTAGATAATTTTTCAATATATTTACGATAAATTTCTTTATAAGTTTCATCATTTCTACTAATAGATCTGTTTTTCATGTGACCGATTAAAGTATCTAAACGATAAGCAACTTTATCTGTCGTCATTTCACCAGAATAAATACCAACATTTAAACCTTGTTTATATGCAGCTGCTGCCATTTCTAATAATAGCCAAGTTTTTCCTCTACCTGTTCTAGCGATAATAACCATATTTTCATTTTCCATATCAATACCACCAATTAATTGATCTAGTTCAGGAAAACCTGTACTTATAGAATATTGACCTGGATTTTGACAACGTTCTAGGTATCTATCATAACGACTTATATCTTTAATAATATCAATACTCTTAAGAGCAGATCCTATACGTAAACCATCGCTCATGGTTTGAATTTTTTCCATTAGTTTATCATACTCTTCAGCATCATATAAATCTTTAGCCTCATTAAATGATTCAGCAACATAAGCTAAATTATATTCTTTTAACAGTTCACTTACTAAAAATATATCAGGTTCATTTACATCAATTAATTTAAAATCTGGGAAAACAGAAGCAAAAGTTAATTTATCGGGCACCATTTTATATTGATTATAGTGATTCATAATGAATAAGAATTCAGCTTTATAATCAAAGAAATGTTTTTCAGATAAATTATTTAAAGTAATAATAGAAATATCTTTGGTATTTAAAATCTTATTTAAAATCATATATTGACTAGTCATTATTATTCACACTCCATAGTCCTTGATATTTTAAGTTTCTTTTATCTTTACCAAACAATTCTATATTAATACTTTCTCTACTAATTCTACTTGCTAATCTTGGTCCTAAAGCATTGTATAATTCTTCATCTTTTAAATTAGATGTAAATATATTTGCTTTACCAGATTGTAATCTTCTATTTAAAACATTAAATAATTGGTCTAAGTCATACTCAGATCCATTTTTAGATGCAATATCGTCCCATACAACAAGTTCGGCATCATAAATATGTTGATTAATAAACATAGCATATTCATCACGAACGGACATATTACGTTTTAATGCATTTAAATAACTTGGTGTTGAAATAAATAATACATGACAAGATATATCTAACTTAGCCCAATTTTGATTAAAATATGCTTGAACTAATCTTGTTGCCCATGAAGTTTTACCATTACCACATATTGATGAGTGTAAATATAAATTGAAGCCTTCATTTACAAAACGATTAATATTTTTTTCAATATCAGCAAGCAAAGTAAATGCTTCTAAATCACGATTATCATCATCTATACGTAGTATTTCTTTAATTTTTTGTTTTTCAGATAAATCAGAGGCTTTATATAACTCATCTAATTTACATTTTTTAATACAAATCATATCATCACATGTCTTATGGCTACATGATGCATAATATGGACATTTATCCATGCTTTCACCTCCAATTTTGTTTATTTCTTTTCTAAGCCAGTTCCTGTACTTCCTTGCCAATCTTCTCCACGTTTAGATTTTACTTTATAAAATTCTTCAGCAGTCATATTAACAATTTCTACTGGATCAGTTGAAATTAAATGTGGAATAAATTGAACAGCTTTTTCACCACATTTTAATGTTTGATATTTATTTGAAACATTATGTAGGTTAATATGCCATTCACCTTGATATGATGCATCAATTACTGAAGCACCAAAAATTAATTGCTTCTTTGTAGCGATACCTGATTTATTATTAGCAATTAAAGCTAATTCAGGACCAAACTTACTCTTGATTCCACTAGGAATAATTATTTGATTATGTGGAGCAATATACATTATACCTGTTTTAGTTGAGAAAAATACTTTTTCTGAAACCATAAGGTTAAATAATTCATACTCTGAAAAATCACCAATAACTATACCATAGTTCTTTTCTTTTAATGCCTTTTGAAAATCTTCATTGTTTTCAGGAATATAAAAATCAATACCAGCATTTTCGTTGACATCTCTTTCAGGATTTTTTACATCTCTTGTTTTAATAAATTGCATAATTTTTCTATCTCCTTTTCTTTATATTATACAATAAAATAAAAAGCTATCAAACAGATTTTGATAACTTTTTTGGAAATATTTTATTTATATTTATCTTTTAGTTATCTTTTTCTGTATCGATTTATTTTTATTATCTAACCACATTTTAAACTCTTGATTTGCATCATAACAGTAGTAGTAGCTTACATGTCCTGTATTTACTTCAATAGAACACTGATTTCCTACAAAGTATTTACAAAAATTACATTTAGTTATTCTTTGATTTTGCTTTTGATTATACATTTTTTATTCCTTAGTATCATCTAATAAAATATAATGTTTTTCAAAACCACCATTAGTTGTTAACTTAGTTGCATAAGCTTCATTTAAAGCATCTTTAGAGTCAATTACACCTGCTAATGCTCCAACTACAGTCATTACATCAGCTAATTCTTCAATAGTATGTTTAGTGTCTTTACTATTTAACGCTTCATTGAATTCGCCAAGTTCTTCTTTTAATTTTGCTAATAATAATTCTAATACAAATTCAGGATCATCTACAGCAGCATATTTAACTGGCTTACCTGCTTCTTTTGCTAATGTTGGAATATTGTCTCTAATTAATTTATACATTTTATCTTCTCCTTTATCTTTTAATTATCTTATATATTATACAATAAATGCTTTAAAATTGACCAAAATATCCTTTTTCTAAATCTTTTTCTAATATTTCTTCATCAACGGTATAGTCAATAGTTAAGTCTTCTGGAAGAGACTTAGTAATATAGAAATGTTTGATATCATCAATAATATCATCTGCAGTATCACCTAAACTTCTTTTATAGACATGTTCTGCATTTATTACACCGTCATAATTAGAAGGGGCAATGACCATTACTTCACCAGATGCTTTTAAAACAAAATCTAACCAGTCAATCATAATTTCTAATTGAGCAGTAGTAGGTCTTATATTAGACATTGTTAAGTAAGGTAGCATCCAAGAATCAGCTCCGCCTCTACGTCTAAGTCTAACTGCACCAATTGCTTCTAAGAATTGACTACCATCTCCATACTCAAAATTATCTAAAAGATCTTTTTTAGTATAACCTTCTTTTGGAATAATAAAATTTTGCTTAATTAATAGTTTATCTATATCAGCATGATTAGTTGATTTTACAACACTGCCATCAGGAAGAATATAATAACCACCTGTTGAAACAGGTCCATTATAACCATAATTATCTTTAATTAATTCTATACATTCTTTTTTATTTTCTATTGCATGGGATAAGTCCATAACTTTATTATAATATGAATGATAACCTTCATTTATAGTTTTATTTAGTTGACCATATTCTTTAATTTTTTTCATGGTCTCTTTTAATTCTTTTCTAAATAATATTTTATTGTTAAACTTTTCAGTTATTATACCTGATAAAAAGTTTTTAGTTGAATCTGCACTTGCTAATAGATTACCAAAAGTATCTAAGTATTGTTTAAAAGTCCAACACTCTAATTTAAATTGATTATTATAACTATCTTGTGTTTTTAATCTAGTATATGTATTTCCATTACGTCTTTTTATTACTTTTGTAATTTTATCCTTATCTTCTTTATTATTATCAAGATTTTGCATATAATCTATTAATTCTAAAAAATCATTTTCTCCAGTTCCTGTAAAACCTGCAGGAGCTTTAAATGTCCAAAGAGAAACATTTTTTAGATCAGCGAAATCAAAATTAAAGAATCTTAAATCAATTACACTATTTTCCATTTTTGCTAAGCGAACTAATAAAGCATGCATGTGAATTAACATGTGGGCTGCAGTTGCACAGTCCCTACTATTATCACTACGAATAAGTAAAACATTTGCAATATTATCTAGAGAGTGCTCGCCATTTATATGGTGAAAAATACAATTATCTCTTGTAAAGTAGTCTATTTTTTTGTTAAACATATCACTATAAATTGCATTAAAATTTTTTCTAAACATATCTTTAGTTGTATCATGAGCTGTTCCAGCTTCGTTTATAATTTCTTCTTCAATTTTATCAAATAGATTAGTCATATAATCACTCCCTTTCTACAGGTCATACATATAATTTAGCAAATAAAAGACTAGTTTTCACTAGTCTTTTATTTTTAAAATGGTAATTCATTATCTATTTTAGTTAGTATTTCGTCCCAAGTTATTTTTTCAAATAATGGAAAATCTTTCATAAATTCAATGTATGCATCTAAATAAACTTTATTATCTTCAGTTAAATTAAGCTCAATTTCTTTTTCTGCAACTTTTATATCATTTTCAACTCTATATACTTTATAATATGCTTGAGTTCTATCTTCATTTGCAACTAATTGAATAACATAATCTACATTATGAGTGTGTTCTTTTTTCCAAAGATGTGATTTAAAATCAAAAGTACGGCTAGGTTTTGCATAATTTTTTGTACCAGATTTTGGAGAATAAGCAGTGTCGGTAGTATCGACTCCTGGTTTATCTGGTTCATAATGAGTTATTTGCTTTACAAATTGAGTATCAAAATCTTGTACTCCATTAGTATTGGTAAAATCCATTTTAGTTAAGGCATAATGAGTAGCAGGATCATGTAATTTTAAAATATAAGTATTATCATGAGTATAACCTTTTCTAGTAACAAATAATTCATCAGCCATAATAGTAATTTTTGCGTTTGCAAGTGATAATTCACCATAATAATTTAGTAAAAACATAGCTATTCTAGAAACATTATGATCACTATAAAATACTTTTCCTGTTTTAGATTTCCATTCATTATGAGATTTAACTGAAAAATCTAACTCTTTTAAAGCTTCAATATCAAGTATATATGGAATTAATATTGAATAGTCATTATGTTTAATAGCTTCTGCCATAACTTTGTATATTTCTGCGATTTTTTGGTACTTCATTATTTTACCGCCTTTCTCTTATAAAAACATAATTGTGTCTTATACCCATTATCTTCAACTTCTTGACACTTCATATATAATTCAAAGTTAGGGTCTTCATCTAAGTTAGGGAAGAAAACAGTTGCTTCTTTATCTTCAGCATCTACTTTATTTACAACTACTTCATCATAATAAGGGAGCATTGATTTATAAAGCATTCCGCCACCGATAATCCATACTTCATATTCTTTAGATAATAATGTAATATACTTAACAAAAGTATCAAAGTCATGAATACAAATACAACCTTCATAATCATGCTCTCTTGGACATAATACAATATTTAGTCTATCTTTTAAAGGTTTTGAGCCAGGAAAGCTTAATAATGTATTTTCACCCATAGCAACAATGTTATGTTTAGTCTTTCCTGTAAATACTTTCATGTCTTCTTTTAGTTTAAAAAGCAGACCGTTTTTCTTACCAATTTCAAAGTTTTTACCAACAGCTACAATTCCATTAATCATATTAGTAATTCCTTTCTAGTTTTTCTTTATTTACAGTATACCAATCAATAAAATCATCTAAAGTATCATATTCAGCAAGAGTAGATAATAGTTTCTTTATAAGCTTTTCTGAATCCGGATGCATTGCTCTTTGACCTTCACATTTTTCTTGCCAATAGTTCCAAGGTGTTTGACAAGTCCAGTCTCCTTTATCGTAAGCTTTTCCAGCTCCAACGAAATCGCAAAACATTTCAACTACATTTTCATAAGGCATTTTTACACATTTACAAATAATAGTAAATGTTCCATCTCCATTAGGTGTTGCACTGTTAAAATCAGTCCAAAATTCCCAATGATGTTTATTTCTTGCTTTATGATAAATCCAGCTTGGACTTACTCCTAATTCAGCTCTTGCATTATCATGTGGACTTCCTTTACCGTTAGCCCATTTATAGATTTCAAATTCTTCTGGTGAAAACTTACTTAGATCGTGTTGTTGACCTAATTCACCAATACCCATTTTATAGCATAAATCTTGAACATAACTGATATGTTTTACAATAGTATCAGTATGCAATTTTTTCTTTTCTTGATCTGTCATTTATATTACCTCCTTATTTATTTTTATCAAAGTATTCTGCAACTCTATACATTAAAGTTTTTAAATCAGTATCATAATAAGTATCAAGCATTTTTAATCTAATTTTAATATAATCATTTTTAATACCATAATCAGGCATACCGATCATAATTTGATTAATATTATCTTTATTTAAAAAACCACCTAATTCAATATTAGTAGTAAATGCAGGATCTTCTTTAGTTCTTGGTATCCAAAATACTACTTTACCGTTATTAATGGCTAGTTGCATTGCTTTTAATTCCCAGTCTGTTTGTTTTTCTAATTCTAGTGGATTTGTAGTATCAAAAAGAGAATCAGTAGGATTAAATACAATTCCTTCAAAACCCGCATCTTTTAGATATTTAATAGCTTCATTACGCCAATCAGTTTCATAATCTTTTCTAGGACATGGTCCTGCTAAGAAAATTACACCAGCTTTGATTGCTTTTTCCTCTTCATCATTTGGAAAACTAAATAAAAAATAAGGATCAGTAAATTTATTTGTATTTGAATTTTTAGGATATATTACTTTCATTATTCAGCCACCTCAAACTTTTTTTCAAGTGCAGTTGCTTGATAATCTATTAATTTAAAGTCATCTTCAGTAAATGCATAAAAATCTTTTACTTCTGGGTTGATCCAAAATTTAGGTGCTGGATATTCTTTATTTTTAAGCACTTCTTTAACTAAGTCAGCATGTCTATCATAAATATGTAAGTTATTAACAATATGAGTTAATGTTCCAACTTCATAACCACAAACTTGCGCTAACATGTGCTGAAGAATTGCATACTCAACTGTATCCCAACCTCCAGAACATGCTGCTGATAGTAAATCACCTGATCTTTGTATTAAAGTACAATTTAATTTACCATAAGACACGTCCCATAAACTCTCATATACACATGGTGGAAGAGCCATATCGTGTAAATCTTCGGGACACCACATGGTTACGATCATACGTCTATCCATAGGTTTATTTTTTAATAGATAAATTAAGTTATCTACTTGATCTAATTTACCATAAGAATATTCACTAACTTTTCCTAATTGATAACCATAAGTTTTACCAATAGTTCCATCGGGTCTTTCCCAAGCTTTCCAAATAGGTGCAGCTTTACCTAATTCATCAACTACATTAGATTTCTTTTGCCACATCCATAATAATTCTCTTACTACATTTTTAAATGCTTGTTTACGTAATGTTAAAATTGGAAACTCTTTTGATAAATCATACTTTCTAATTGCGCAGTTTATCTTAATAGTGTGCGCAGGTGTTCCATCTGGCCATTTAGGTCTAACTTCAAAATCTTTATCATTGAATCCATCAACTAATAATTCTTCTACTTCTTCTTTAAAATATTTGTCTGCTAATGCCATTATTTTTCCTCACTTTCATATTTCTTTAATTTTTCTTTTAAGTCATTAATAATTTTATTTAATTCTGCTTTTTCAGCATCTTCAAGATCTAGTCTATGATTAAAAGCTTTCATATAGAATAAAAAGATTTGTTCTACTTTGCTATCATAATTATCTAACTTAAATTCTAATCTATCAACTCTATCTTCTATTGTATAATCTTTTGGATTCTTATTGAACCATTCATTACTCATAAAATATCTCCTAACATATCAAATTTGTCAAATTTCGCGTTTTTATATTATTTTAATATAAATTACTTTATAATAGTAAAAAGACTTAAAATAAGCCTATTTTACATCTTCTCTTATAAAATAATAATTATCTATTTTTTTAATATGTCCAGAACAATTAGCTATAATTTTTTTATAAGCTATATTTGTCTTTTCAGCTGCTTCTTTATAAGAACTATATGTATTGATAAGCTTACCAGAATATAAATCAAATTGTTTTATAATATAACTATTTTTAATATACGATCTAGATTTAAGACATTCATTTCTTTCTTTAATACACTGTAATCTTTCTTCTATTGTTTCACTTAAATCTTTTCTTAAAAAAATATAATTATTTTTATATAACATAATTTTAGAACAACATTTACCAATATCACCAATTAAAAATCCAGTTGCTTCACTAGCTTCTTTATA
>Ga0265299_10005149_pt1 | contig 12158 bp, 13 predicted proteins | sample AusTroGonzalo_MG_4_FD_193485 | JGI IMG/M metagenome (GOLD analysis project Ga0265299, IMG submission 193485) | Bovine rumen microbial communities from tropical cattle in Woodstock, Queensland, Australia - Gonzalo_02 | ecosystem: Host-associated > Mammals > Digestive system > Stomach > Rumen ...
AATGATGCAACATCGGCTGTTGTGGGGGTAAATTCCGCTTTCAGAACAGCGCATGTAGCATCATTAGGCAGCATACCCCTTTCCCTTGCCCGTAGGATCAGGAATTCCCGGTCAGCAGTATCACCAAAGGACTGATTCAGGACATAATCAAGAAACAGGTATCCGGTTTCCAGTTCCAGCGCAGCGGGGGCAAGCGCATCCCAGATCACAGACCCTTCCCGTTTGTCCATATCGTCAGAAACGTTTGCAAGCATCCGTTCCATCAGATATTCAAAGGTAAAGTTTTGAAACATCAGATTTCCACCGTCCTTTCAGCTTCAACATCCCCAAAGATGGTATGAACTGTGAAGGTAGCGGTTACACTGGAACCTTTCAGTTCAAATTCAAAATTGTCAACAGAATCAATCCGGGAATCCCATTCCAGCGCTTCTTTGATTCGCCTTTCCAGTTCAGGAATCACATAGGTCATCTGTTTCCCGTACAAATCCATCAGTTCAACACCGTAATTATCCGAATAGGCAAGGTAAGCAGAACGTTCAGTGTTCAGAATCTTATAGATTGTTTGGGGCATTGCTTCAATACCGTCAATGTTTCCAATGATTCTGTTCGTATTCAGGTTCATATAATAGGTGTATGACGGATATAGGGTAATGTCATATTCCGGGTCTATCAGGACTTCACTGTACAATGTTGGTGTCAATGCCATCTTTTATCACCCCACCCTGTCTAAAACAATGTATTCCTGTCCACCCGCCTGACGGATTAGAATGACTTCTTCACCGACTTTCAAAGCGTTCAGGATTTTAATACTTGAAATGCTGTGTGAATGACTACCGTTGGAAGTTGTTTCCCCACCTAATGAATCTTCATGTTTATGACCCCCGGCATAAGCAGTTGTGGCGGTAACATCAATGGTGTAGTCCGTCACATTCCGGGTCAGAACCAATTGTTCAGCCTGAAGAATCAGTTTCACGTTCACCTGAATTTGAAGCGGGGAAACCTGAATAACTTTCCCGTACATCACACAGGAAGGATCAGAATTTCCAACCGCTTCCAAAGCAGCTTTCTTCATGCTTTCCACAAGATCACCCAATGAAACCACCCCCAATCACCTTCAGGGTCATGAAGTGTTCATTTTCTTTGAAATTGTGGGTACAGGAATCAACAACCATCCAATGATTGATTTTTTCCTTTGCAACAGTAAGCTGAACAAGGATCATACTTCCAGCCCTTACCCGTAAATCACCAATGACATTGGGAATGGTCAAACGCTTGGTTTTACTGTTATACAGTTCCAGAAGCGCATTGGCTTTGTTTTGCGCTGAATCTTTTTCTTCCTTACTGATGGATTCAAAGTATTGAAGCGTTCCCCATTTCCCCTGTGTATTCTTGTCTTCCGCTGTCCAGAAGGTTCTTTCATGACTGTCAGAATCTTCATACATCAGTTTGATTCGGTTATAGGTTTCATCATCAATACTGGATTCATAATTGAAGGTTTCAGCGGTATCAGCGTCAATCATGATACCAACCTTCATCCGGGATATCTGCTTGATAGTGATTTTCCCATAATCATCATAAAGAACATACATCTTCTTTGTGTTGGTCAGGGTCATATCAAGCGAATCCTGAATCATGTCAATCAGCGTCTTATTGTCATAGATCACATAAGGAATAGCGTAAGCAGTTTCTTCCAGTTCCCCGGTTCTAAGGTTAAAATCAGCACAAATGTTCTGAGCAATCCGGTTAGCTGTTGTGTTCTGGAAATTGTAGGTATCCTTATTTTTCAGATACCGCAATTGGTCATAACAGGTCAGGGTTACACTTTCGGTTTTATCCCGTTCAATGCGGAAGATGTACCCATAGAAAACAGAAGTTCCGTCAACCTTCAGAGAAACGGAATTTCCTTCTTCAACATCCAAGTATTCATCCTGAAGAACCTTCAGGGTCAGCTTTCCGGGGCTTCCTTTCCTGTCTGTTACCCATTGAATATCATCCTGAACAATGGGTTCAAAACCCCATGTTCCGTTTTGAATTTCAACTTTCACATTCATCAGGATTCACCCCTTTCCTTATGATTTCAGTGCAATAAGCTTACTGTTACCCTTTGCAACAGCCGTTGTGGTTGCTTTACCGGAAGAAGTTGTTGTAGGTTTTTTCACCGTTGAAGATGTGGCATTTGTAGTCAAAACATTCCGGTTCAGAATATTGTTGATTACAGTAGTTGTCTTAGTTTGCAACGTTTCAGTGGCGCTTTTAGGCTGAACACCCGTTATTTTTGCGGGGGTAACCACCGTCTTTTTAGCGGTTTCAAGCGCTTTCTGTGCAATCTCTGAAATTGTATTGGATATTACAGAATTGATAGCAGCCTTGGTTTTGTTAGGATCAACCGCAAGCTTACCTTTATTTACATAATAGGCAACACCATCAACATAGATTGTTCCTGTCCAACTTCCAGCACCCGCCTTGGTGATAGCTTCCTGAATACTGGAAGCAGTCACTTCAACCACACCCATTCCCGGAATCTGAACCTTATACTTCTTATAGGTCTTTCCGTTTCCACCACCGCCCGGATTTGTAGGTGTATTGGTTGTGGTTGCTTGAGGTCTGACCGGAGTAAGGGCAATAGGAACAGTAGGTGAAGGGGTTGTCACAGTGAAAGTCTTGGTTTTGAATTCCTTGAACTGTTTCAGTGTGATTTCAACTTCAATGTCAAACCCCTGTGATTTAGCGTCTTCCCGGATTCGATAATCTTCAAGGGAAACTGTCATGTTGGTATTGTAAAGGTTCTTTCTGATGGTAGCCGTATCATATCGGCTGACAATGAACTGGAAACCTTTCTTTTCCTGTTTCAGCTTTTCAAACAGATCAAGGAAGTAGGAAGGTTTCAGAAATCCATTCCGATAAGTGGCAAAAGGATACTTCACAGCGGGTAAAAGAACAGTGAAGCTGACAGTTGTAAGTCCAGCCAGCTTCAGAATGTTCATTTCACCTTCATTGATAAGGTTATATACCTTGTTCCTTCCGTTGATGGAAGTGGTCAATGCTTGCGGGGCAACGGGCAAAAGCACATCCCCAATATAAACATCATATCCAGCCATCAGGTGTACACCCCTTCCGCAACAGCTTCAAGCCGTTCAGCAACCTTGTCTTCCAACCGGGCAATAACACCGTCAATATCCATATCAGAATTGATATTGTTGGTGTTGTTCATTTCAACCTTGACTTCAGCCGTAGTGAAATGGTTGATGACTTCACGTTCCGCAAGCTGTCTGATTTTCTTGATATCGGATTCGTTAATCTTCACACCGTCTTTCACATGGTTGAATTCATCAGCAAGCGCCTGTTCTTCAATACTGGTAAAGCCTGAAATGATATTCCAGATACCGTCATTCCACCGGGATTCAGAACCTTTGACAGTGTTTTCAACGGTCTTATTGACCAACTTGGAACCATCCTTCAAAGCGTTCACATAACCAGCAACCATCATTTCACCTTGCCAGTATGTTTCTTTGGAAGGTGAAGCAATACCCAAAGCGCCTTTGGCAGCGCTTGCAGCAGCCGTAGCAACGGAAACCGCAGCAGCAACCACAGCGCTTCTTCCTGAACTGATACCCGCAGCCAAACCAGCGCTGAAAGCCCGTCCGATGGAAGCCCCGGCACCTTCGGAAAGAATCCCCTTGGATACCGCTATAACCGTTGTTCCAACAGCAGTTGCAATAGCAATGACCATTCCCATTCCGCTTCCGATACCTTGTGCAAGTCCTTCATCCACATTCATACCAGCTTCAATCATAAAGGTGGAAGGTGAAGCAACACCCAAAGCAGCTTTGATAGCGTCAATGGTGGATGTACCCATAGAAGAACCAGCGCTGACGGGTTCCCCTTCACTACCGGAAATACCGGAAGCCAAACCTTCAGAAACGTATTTACCCCATTCTTCAGGCTTATTCCCGGCAGCGTCCATAGCCTGTTTGAAGTCCAGAAGCTTGAACATTCCTTCCAGCGCCCCGGAAAGCTGTGTCACATCCATATTTTCAGTGATATTAGGATCAGACAGCATGGAAGCCAGCCAGCTTGAAAGGATGGGATTATCAGAAACCGTCTGAAGTTCTGAAGTCAAGTTTTCCATAACCTGATTCCGGAAATCTTCCATATACAGACCAACGTTACCCAAAGTACCGGAACCAAAGGATTCATAGAAGGATTCAAAGTTGCTGAAACCGCCGAATTGGTCAGCAAAGAAGCCTTTATCCCAAGCAGCTTTAGCAAGCGCCTTGTTATAAGCTTCCATCTGTTGGTCAGCCATCTGGTTATAAGTTCCGTCATCATTATAAAAACTGATTTCAGAAGCTTCAGCAAACAAGCGCATGACATCATAATCACTAATAGCCTGTTCCAGTGTGGAAGCAGCTTCAGGGTATTGGGAAGCCATACCGCTGAAGATATCAGACAGTTTGGAAGTATAATCACCCTTAATAGCGTCCAGTTCACTATTCAGGGTAGTCCGCAGCGCTTCCAGTTCAGCTTTCTTTGCATCAGCAAGGGCGGTATCCCCGGCGCTTGCAGCGTTAATCATTTCCTGCTGAACTTCATTCATCTTCTGGGCATATTCAGAAGCAACATCATTGATGGAAGCGCTTGCCTTGGTAGCTTCATAGGCAATGGATGTAGCGTACATGTCATTTGTACCATAACCCATTTCAGTAGCTAACACAGTGTTTTCATATTCTTCTTTGATTTCACCCGGCTTCAGACCATCCAAAGCAGCCTGAACTTCAGCAATCTTGGACATGGTTTCATCATAGTCCGTCTGACTGATGGTGATAGGAATATCCTGAACACCTTTGGCAAGTTCTTCAAACTTGGTAGGGATACTGTCAAGGTAGCTGATAAACAGAAGCAAAGCACCACCCGCAGCAATTCCCCAAGTAGCCGGGTTAGTCAGCAAAGCGGAAAGACCACCTTTACCAAGCCAACCAGCTATTCCATGATAAGCCTTACTGATTCCGGTTCCAATCTTTCCGATTGCTTCAACCGTAGCGCCAACAGCGGTCACAATCGGACCCCCAGCAGCAAAGACCATGAAAGCAGTAATAATCTTGTCTTGGTCACCTTCAGAAAGCTGGTTGAAAGCGTCCAGAAGATTATTGACCATATCCAAGGCGGGTTGAAGCGCCTTAACCAGATTGTCACCAAGGTCAGCCATACTGTTTTCAAGCTTGTTTCCAAGCATAGCATTTTGACTTTCCTGTGTCGCATAGCGTTTGGCAACTTCTTCAGCCATAGCGTTAGAGTTGGGATCAGCAGCGTATTGTTTGTAAGCTTCTGTCAGGGCAGCTTCAAAGATAGCGCTGTTACCCGCCATAGCAGCAACAAGGTTGGACAACCTGATTTCAGTGATATCCATTTCAGCCAACTGAGCAAGAATACTGTTCCCGGATTCAGGATCAAGATTCCCCAAGCCTTGGAAGAATTTAAGCATGGACTGAGCAGCCCCGGCATCCCAAGATTCAAGGAAACCAGCTTTGTCCATTCCCATGACTTCACTGAACTGTTCAAGGGACAGCCAACTGTCACCAAGGTCTTTCACCGCATCAACGGTCATACCCATCTTGTCAGCAATATCCGCAATGTCACCCTTCTTCATGGAAGCAAGGGCATTCACAAAATCAAGACCGGAATCAAAGTTATACCCGGCAGCAGCAAGTTTTTCCTGTGCAGTCCCGCCGACTTCAGCAGCCAACTGCATTTTCTTCATCAGTTTACCCGCAGCGGAACCGCCAGCTTCAGCCCGGATACCCACACTGGACAGGGCAGCAGAGAAAGCAAGGATTTCAGTAGCGCTGAAACCAGCAAGGTCAGCCGTAGCGCCCATCCGGGTAGCCATTTGAAGGATTTCATTTTCAGTTGTGGCAAAGTTATTGCCCAAACCGACTATAACACCGCCGATTCTGTCAATGTTGGCGGTTGATTTCTCTGTAACGTTCAGGAACCGGGCAAGGTCAGCAGCCCCTTCTTCACCGTTGATATTGGTGGATTCCTGCAAGCCTATATAAGCTTCCGTAAACCCGGCAAGTTCTTCTTTGGCAACACCCAACTGTCCAGCCATTTCCATAATCCCGGCAGCTTCCACAAACCCGGTTGGGTTAGTTTCTGCAATCTGCAACAGTTGGTCATACAGGACAGCAAATTCTTCTTCTGTTGCTTCAGTGGTCTTCTTAACCCCGGCAAAGGCGCTTTCATAATCCGTAGCGGTTCCGTAAAGCTTCTTACCAAGCAGAATCAGGGGGGTTGTAACAGCAACCGTCATCTTCTTACCAACACTGACCATCTTTTCCCCGGCAGCTTCAGCGTTAGAACAGAAGGTGTCCCAAGAAAACCCGTCAATAGCGCTTTGTTCATCTGAAACGCTTTTCAGGGTAGTTTTCATGGAATTGATATTGGATTCAATCGTTGACAGTTGGCTTGACATTTGGTCAACCAATTTAATTGTTGAACTGATAGTTGCCAAGACAACCACCCCTTTCATCAGTGCTTTTTCAGCTTCTTAGCTTCTTTTTCTTCTTCCTCAATCCGCTTGTCAATACAGGCAATCACAAACGCTTTTTCCTGTATATCCAGCGCAAGGAATTCAGACGGTTTCCAATGGAACTTATGCAGACAGTAGTAAGCATAGGTTGATTCACCGTCACCGTCTTCAATTAGTTTTTTGCTTCATCAATTTCATCCTGAATGTCCTTACTGAAACCGGACTGTTCAGTAATATAGTTCAACAGGTCATAGTATTCAGAAGGATTGTCAATCATTGCTTTCAACAGGTCTTCAGGGGTCATGACACCATAGGAATCCTGAAGTTCCTTGTTGTACAGATCAGGGAACACGATAGCAGCAACCATCAGCTTATCATTGTACATGTTCGTATCAATCTTGGTTCTGTACTGTCCCCGTTTACCCGGTACAGGCACATCCTTTGTACACTCTAACCTGATTCTTTCAGATTCTTCAGTGGTAAGGGGTTTGATTTCCCATTCCAGCGGTTTTCCGTCAGCGTCAGTCAGGGAAGTGGTAGCAGCGTAAAAGGTGTTAGACCGTACCTTCTTATTCTTTTTCATGAATAACGCAAGGTTCGACATATTCAAATACTTCCTTTCAGATTTTCGTTTGTGGTAGGAAAAGAAAGGGGACAGGGTATTTCACCTGTCCCCGGAAGGATATTACATCCCGGACAGAACCTTGAATTCATTCGGCATAGACCAATCTTCAAAGGTTCCTTCAATATCTTCATCCAGATATTCACCGTCAGCATCAAACTTAGCGAGGATACCACCGTCAAGGTTGCACCCGGTCAGAATGATGGTCTGTTTCCCGGCAGCGGAAGTGGGGTCTTCATTGACAATCTGAATGTCAAAGTAGATATCTTCCCCGGTTTTCTTGTACTGAAGAAGAATCTTGCGGAAAACGGAACTGTTGTAATGGGCGGTTCCCTTGAAGGTTCCCTTCCAACCAGCAGCCTTGTTTCCTTTGCCCGTCTGACCAAGAATCGGAATTTCCACCTTATCTTTGTCAACTTTGGCTTCAAAGTCAATCATCTGCATGAAGTTATAGCGCCGACCGCTGATAGTGACATAGCACTGAGCAAGGGCAGCGAATACCGCATCTCTGCCCCGCATGACAACATTCTTAGCCATGTTTCCTACATCCTTTCATTGTTATTAGGCAACCACACAGGTCATGTACAGTTTTTCCATAGCGCCGACAATTTCAACGGCATCATTGACCAGAACAGCGCCCTTTTCATTGCCCTGTTCCACCGTAACCGCTTCTTCGTCAAAGTTCTGGATAGCCCGTACCCTGTCAAGTTCCCTGTGATGGGCAACGATATCAGCCCACAGCGCAATCCGTCCGTCATCATCGTTGGGAATCCGACCAAGATACTTGGTATTGAAGATACCAGCAATACTGTTGGCAATCTCATCAATAACACGGATGGTCTGATTAGACTTGAAGATATCACCCTTATCAGCCGTAGTGGTAACAAGGCTGTTGATATCCGCAAGCACCCGCAGATCATTGTTGACTTTGTGCAGCGTGAAGAATCCACCGTCAATGAAGGATTCAAGATTAGCCTGTGTATAATCAGCGCCAACCGTGAATTCACCATTATAGATCAGATTCAGGGCAGATTCATTGATAGCCATACCAGCAACCAGTCCGGTTACCCAATACACAAGGGAAGCGGGTGACCAACCAGTATCAGACACAGTGTTCTTCACCTTCACTACACCTTCATAGTCCGCAGCGTAGTTATAGCAAACAACCTGACACTTGATACCAAGTTCATCACGCATCCGGGCAACCCAAGCGCCGTAAACCGCATTCAGGCTGGAAATTTCAGTGCTATCATCATTGACAACACCCACAGCGTTGACAGAATAGCTTTCCAGCTTACTGAGGAAGGTCTGGTGCATAGCAGCCGTGATGGAAGCTTCAGCACCGCCAGTCAGAGCAGTAGCAGTCTGGGCAGCAAGGGTAGCAGACTTGTTGTAGTTCACCCAATCGTCATCAACCAGTCCAGCAGCGGAAGCCACAACCTGATAGTTGACTTCAACATTGTTGTAATAGGTGATAACATCCCACTTGTTGGAATCATCAGCATTGACCGCAATAGCAATCTTGATGTTGTTTCCGCAAGTACCGGAATGAACAGCCGTTCCGAATGTACCAGTAGCATGACTGGTAGTACCGGAAGTGGAATTCAGCTTATAGAAATAAGCAACACGGGCATATTTGAACAGATCACGCAGACCCTTCATTTCAGGGGCGCTATAATCATATCCAAACAGCTTCAGAGAATTTTTAATGAAATCACCCGCTGTGACTTCAAAGATTTCCCCGTCAATGCCCCAACCCATCTTCAGACCCATAGCCACAATACCCCGGTCACCAAGGGCAGCATTCGCAGTAGCTTTGGAAATGAAGTTGATGTAAGCACCGGGAATTTTCTTGTTCTGTGAGAACCAAGTTCCACCGCCAAGAGCCATTTTACTTCACCGATCCTTTCATAAAGTTATCCAGAATTTCTTCCACCTGTTCCAGCGTATAGTTTTCATCATCCTTCAGAAGCGCCTTGCAAGCGTCCTTCCGGTCTGAAAACCTTACGCTTCTGAGAATGGAAGCTTTAGAAAACACCGGAACGGAAGCTTTCTTTTCAACCGTTTCAGCCTTTTCAACCTTTTCAGCCTGTTTCAATTCAATCACCCTTTCATATTATTGGTTCAACACTGTTTTCTTCCAATGTGTCCATCAAATCCGGTTCTTCCGACTTGTACATGAAGTCAGAATATCTGACAGTGAAAACAACCGTGAAATCTTCAGCGGTATGGGCTTTCATGTCCCGTCCCCTGATGGTTGTTTTATCTGAAAGGGTCAGAATTTCAAGACAATTGAAAAGTGTTTCAACCGCTTCATTGCTTTTCTGATATCTGTCATCTTGTGGGGGAAAGTAGACTACTTCAAACAGGTCATCTTCATAATACCGTTTTCCCCTGAACAGGTTCCGCTTGGGTTCCACACACCTGACAGACAAAGACGGTTGTTCAATTCCCTGTTCCACAGGTTCATCAAAGACCGGGACACCGGGGAAAGCAGCAACCAAGGCGGTTACAATCCCATCCTTCACATCATTTATCATGTCAGAACACCGTCCTTAAAAACGCATCAAGTTTGGTTTGCAGAACACCGGGCAGGACACCTGATAAGGTTCCTTCCGACTTTTCCAGCATGTGTTTCCCTTCAACCCATGAAGCAACCAGCCGTTTCCCAATAGCGGGAACATATCTTCCGGGGGTCTGCCTGTGTCCGTATTCAACATAGGAAGCGTAAGGGGTAGCGTTTTCAACCGTTACGGAATAGGAATTTCCAGCGCCTTGGGTCTTGGAAACGCTTGCAGCGCCCAAACCACCAAGGGCATTATCCCAACCCGCCCTTAACGTTCCATGCTGAACAGGGGTCAGGGGTTTCACCAAGGCAACCAGCCTGTTAGCCCCTTCCATGCAGCAATCCCGGAAGAACATGTCCCGTTGGGTTCCGTTCAAAGCTTTAATCTTCTGCTGAAACCCTTCTATCTGGGAAACATCAACTGTTATGCCCATTCTTTATCCACTTCCAGAATGATTTCCTGATGGTCAGTGAACATTGAAGTTGCACCGCTGGACTTGTAATGAAGAACTTTCCCGTTTTTGTGGGTAGTCACTGTGACTTTGCTTCCTTCAGGGATATCCAAATCAGGCTTGATGAACAATTTGATATTCTGGAACACCGCAGCGGACACAAGGTTAGCTTTGGTGGAATCGTTCATCTTGAAATTGTTGAAGAAGGACAGCTTACAAGGTTCATCCGTACAGACAGCCACATCAGAAAACCCGGTTGCACCGTTGGTCTTTGTGGTCTTCTGCTTGGATGTGATTGTACAGGTGTCCTTCCACATCTTGGGTAAGTTGCTTACCATTTCAACCGCCTGTATGTGATAAACTGATTTCTACCGCTTTCCAGTTGCGCTATCAGCAAATCCAGCCTTTGTGAAGCGCTGGAACCGCTGGAAGTATCCCAAACCTGTTTGGTGTCACCTTCAGACAGTTCCTTCAGGATAGGTGAAAAGTCAAAGGAATCAAGCGTTTCCGCTGTCAGTTTGCTTCTTTTCATGGAAAGGAACTTAGCAACGATTAGTCCAACCGCTACCTTGTGCAGCCCTTCAGGAACTTCAGCAACGTTGCAGGAATTCTTGATATCCTGTTCCACATATTCCGCTGAAAAAGCAAGTAATGTATCATCCCCGGTTGTCAGCGTATACCCCAAAGCAGATATCAGGTCAGTCACTTCAGAAAGAAAGGAAGCGCTGAAGGAAGTTGATTGTTCTGCAAGGTTCACAAACGCTTCACCCAAATCAACTTCAGGGGTAGATTCTTCTTCACCCGGTTCTTCAGGTGTATTGTTTTCTTCCAGATCAATATCAGTCATTCAGCGCACCCCCTTCATCAGCCCTTGGAAATAATACGGGCAATCGGAACAGCCTTGGGGTCAATGTAGGAACGGTCAGCAACGTTTCCTTCACCGCTGTGAACCAGCGTCCAGTTAGCACCCATAGCCAGTTCTTCATCAGTAGGACTGTTGGAAGCCTGAGAAGCCTTTTCATAGCTGATACCGAACGGGGCAAACACCTTCCGCTGACGGGTGTACAGGGTGTCTTCACCGCCGTTGGTCTTGGGATCACGAGCCATTTCATAAGGAACCTTTGCACCGATATCCTCATAGTAGATGGAACCTTCACCAAGAACGTAGGTGATGTAGGTGATATCATCCACTTCAGTCACACCCGTAGTAGTGGAAGCAATGGAAGCAACCAGCGTACCGGAAGTGGTCTGGGTCACAGAAACCACCGGAATAGCGCCCGTACCCGGCACAACCTGAGTCAGAACAACCGTAGCACCGGAAGCTTCAGCGCTGAAGATTCCCGCATACTGGGTAGCCAGCAGTCCAGCCAGTTCGCCCGCCTGATCGTTCTTGGAAGACTTGATAGCAATGGTCTTGTTGGCATAGCTGGTTTCAGTCGCATGGAAGGTGTATTCCACACCGCCCACAGTGATTTTATCACCCGCAATAGCCTTGGTTCCGATGGTCAGCGTATACACACCGTTCACACCCGCCGTAGTGACCACTTTGGTCAGGGGCATGGAATCATCAACCAGAACCAGCCGACCATTCCAAGTAGCCAACTGAAGCTGACGGGTCATACCTTCCTTGTCAGTGTAGGTCAGGAAGGTCAGGACATTCAGGTTTTCAAGGTTGGTGGCAACTGTGCTGTGCATGATAACCAGCGCAAACTTACCCTTGTTAGCGCCACAGGCTTTCTGAATAGCGCTGTTCAGGGTGGTAGCGCCCATAACCGGGGACACAGCACCGGAAATGTCATAAGTGTGAGTGGCAACGAATTCAGCATTTTTACCACCTGTCATTCCGAAAATACCGGAAAGGATAGCAAGAAGCGTATCCTGATCGACACCATCCAGATAATCACGAACCTGTTCAGCAATATTCTGCATGAAGTCCACACCGCCCGTGATATCATAGCTGAAATCACGTTCTTTCCAAGCTTTAGCCCG
>Ga0265299_10005150_pt1 | contig 12158 bp, 8 predicted proteins | sample AusTroGonzalo_MG_4_FD_193485 | JGI IMG/M metagenome (GOLD analysis project Ga0265299, IMG submission 193485) | Bovine rumen microbial communities from tropical cattle in Woodstock, Queensland, Australia - Gonzalo_02 | ecosystem: Host-associated > Mammals > Digestive system > Stomach > Rumen ...
ATCTCTTTGACGGTGGATTCAGTCTCGACAACTTGAAATTGATGTACCGTCCCGACGGCCATTCTTCATGGACGCCGGTGCCCTATACCCGCAGCGGCAGTCCCTACAATTCAACGCTGGCCACCTTGGATCTGCAACCCGGCCAATACTGCTTCGCGCTTGCCGACGCATCGGTTTCTGCGAGCGATTATGACGGTGTGCGGCTGAATGTCTATCCCAACCCCGCCAACGGGACTGTCACGCTGAGGACAGATGCTTCAAAGGCTGACAAAGCCGCCATTTTTGATTCCCTCGGACATAAGGTCAAAACATTGAAAATCAGCCAAGATGTTCAGGAAATTAATTTAAATGGCTTATCTACAGGTAATTACGTCATTGTTTTATATCACAAAGGAAAGTCTGTTTCGCGGACGATGTTCGTGAAATCCCGATAGTTGACTGTATTCCCTTCCCAAGGAGTTGTATAGGCCGGGGTAAGAGCACGTAATTACAAGAATTACAATTGTTTGATACTGTTCTCCACGTGAGCTTTCGTGAAGAAGAGGATAGCCGTGCCGATGGTGATGACGGCGGCAAGGATATATCCGGTGGTGCGCGGGATGAACGCGCCGAGGAATGAAGACGACACAAAGATGAAACTAACGGTGACCATGGTCATGAAGAGGGCAGGGATGAGTGCCATCCAGTAGTAGGGTAGGGTCTTGTTGCGGCGCAGGTAAACCGTGATGGCCCACAGCGTGAAAGCGGCGAGCATCTGGTTGGCCCAGGAGAAATATTGCCAGATAATTTGGAATCCGTCTTTGTCTGCGAGACTGAAAATGAGCAGGCCGCCCGTGACGGCGAACAGCGGTATGGCAATCCACAGCCGTTTGTTGATGCTCTTTTGTTCGAGATGCATAAATTCGGCGATGATGAGTCGGGCGGAGCGCAGGGCGGTGTCGCCGGTGGTGATGGCCGCGCTGATGACGCCGAGGATGGTGATGATGGTGATGGCCGTCGGGAACCAGTTGTTGGCGATAATAGCCACCATGGCGGGCCCGCTTTGGGTCTGCAGTTCCGCGTCGGAGTGGTAGAAGTAGGAGGCGGCAGCGGCCCAGATGAGCGCCACAATGCCTTCCACAATCATAGCGCCGTAGAAGATGTGGCGGCCTTGACGCTCATTGGTCATGCAGCGCGCCACCAAGGTCGATTGCGTGGCATGGAATCCCGATACCGCACCGCATGCGATGGAAATGAACATCATCGGAAAGATGGGGTTGGCGTCGGCTTGCGGATGGCGATTTTGCAGCCCGCTCCAGATTTCAGGAATTTCGGGACGATAGACGGCGAAGGCGACCACGATGGCCACGGCCATGCCCAACAGCAGGAATCCGAAGACCGGATAAATGCGCCCGATGACCTTGTCTATCGGCAACAAAGTGGCTATCAAGTAGTAAGCCAGAATGATGACCACCCAGATATAGACGCTCATGTTCGGGGTGAACTGGCTTTGCAGCAACTGCGCCGGCGTATTCACAAAGACCACGCCGACAAGTATCATCAGCAGCACCATGAATCCGCGCATAAACTGCTTGACCCCGTTGCCAAGATATCGGCCGTGCGTTTCTGGCAGGCTGCATCCGTTGTCGCGCAAGGATATCATGCCGGAGAAGTAGTCATGGACCGCACCTCCGAAGATGCAGCCGAAGACAATCCAAAGGTACGAGGCGGTGCCGAACTGCGCACCCATGATGGCGCCGCATATCGGTCCCACGCCCGCGATATTCAGAAACTGAATCAGAAAAAGCTTCCACGGCTTCATCGGCACATAGTCCACGCCGTCGGCCATGGTGACCGCAGGGGTCGGACGGTCGTCGTCAACCCCGAATACGCGCTCCACCACGCGGCTGTATATAAAATACCCTAAAATGAGTAGTACAAAGGAAATACAGAATGTTATCATATATCAACAGTGAAAAAAAACGGCGGCAAAAATAAGTTTTTTATGCGAATTATGTTCTGTCGATTTCGCATGTTTATATTTTTGTTCAAAAAAAAGTAGGAAACCTTCTTTCGCAAATAATACATTTAGTATATTTGCAGATTTATTGGGCGACTGTTTGTCGGTCTTTTTGTTATCATTTTATTAGGAAATTTTTTATAAGAAATATCGCAATTTAATCACCAAAAACCAGTTAAATGCTTTATCTTTTACGCTTTATGAAGAAGACAGTCGGCAGTGCGGCGAGCACATTTTTGTCCGCAGTGTTGCTTTTAGGCTGCTTAGGTATGGCGACCGGGGTGACGGCACAGTCCACCACCTCCACGATTACCGGTTATGTCAGCGATAGCAAGGGCGCGGTGCCGGATGCTGTTGTGACAGTCGTCCACATGCCGACCCATACGTCCTTCTATGCCATTACCAACAGCAAGGGTAATTTTACCGTCAGCCATATCATCGCGGGCGGACCCTATACGGTGAAGGTCGAACGAATCAATCACAACACGGCAATTGTTCAGGAGATTATGGCTCCTGTCGCGGAGGCGACCGTGGTGGATGTGGTGTTGACCGAAACCTCTATGCAGTTGGATGAAGTGACCATCTATAGCTCCGAATTGAATTCTTCGATGAATATCAACCGCTCGGGTGCGGGAATACACCTCAATACCAAGGCGATAGAGGCGGTTCCGACGGTGCGCCGCAGCCTGAACGATGTGCTGAAACTCACCCCGCAATGTGTGGAATTGGAGGGCGTCTCTATCGGTGGCGGAAACTACCGCGGTTCGGCCGTGTCGGTGGATGGTGCGACCTTCAACAACTCCTTCGGTATCGGTTCCAACCTGCCTGCCGGCGGCACGCCGATATCCATTGACGCCATAGACCAAATTGATGTCAATATCACCCCATTTAATGTGCGTCAGAGCGGCTTTTTGGGCGCTGCCATCAACATGATCACCAAACGAGGTACCAATATCTGGCACGGTTCCGTCTATGACTATTTCACCGGCAGTATGCTACAGGGCAAAAAAGTGGGCGATGACTTGCTGACCACCTCCCGGACCCTGAACAATGTGACGGGCTTTACGTTGGGCGGTCCCATCGTCAAAAACAAACTCTTCTTCTTCCTCAACGGGGAATATACAGTAGACCAGCAGGCCGGTTCCACTGTTCAGGCGCGCCCGGATGGAGACAGCGATTATGGTGGAAGTACTGGTTTCAACCGTCCGACAGTGGCGCAGATGGATGCCATCAGCCAATTCCTGAGCGAGCAGTTCGGCTACAATCCCGGCCGCTACCAGAACTTTTCGCCCAGTTCGCCTGACTATAGAATTTTGGCTCGTTTGGACTGGCATATAAACGCTTCAAACACGTTCCAAATCCGCCTCAGCCACACTCACACGTCAGAATACAACACTCCATCCAGCTCGATGAGTCCGTTGGGAGGAGATGAATTTACAATTGTCTCTGAGGGTATTAGCTATACTGTGAATCGCCGGAATGCGGGTCGCACTTCGCAGTACGCGATGCCCTTTGAGTCTGCCAGTTATCTCCAGAACATGAATTTCACCACTTTGGCGGCGGAATTGAACAGTCGTGTGTTGGAAGGGCAAGGCAACAATGTGTTACGTGTCACGTGGTCGCTGCAACATGAGCCGCGCTCCTACGTGGGCGGTTCGTTCCCGACAGTGGACATTCTGGAACCTTATACGGATGCTAGCGGAAACCAGCAGATGGCCATGTACACCACTTTCGGCCCCGATCCGTTCACCTACGGCAATCTCCGTAGAGTCAACACGGCGACCGTTACCGATGAGTTTGTATACCAGAAGGATATTCACACAATCCTGGCTGGTGCGCAGGTGGAGTGGAATAGTATCAAGAACGGATTTATGCAAGGAGGTGCCGGATGGTATGTGTATGACTCCTGGCAGTCCTTTGTGAATGACGTCAACGGGGTGGAAGGTGCCGGACCCTCGCTCTTCATGATCACTCACGCCAATTCTGACAATCCTACAGAGCAAGTGTTCCCCACCATCACCCATTCCCAGATTTCTGTCTATGCTCAGGATGACATGGAGATTAGCAAATTTTTCAAGCTGACGGCGGGTTTGCGTTTGGAAATGCCATTCCTCCGTTTCCGTTATGACAACCGCAATGTCGGGTTTGATGAGGTGGCGGCTGCCCATCCCAACAGTTCTTTCGCCGGCCGCAGCACTGCCGATGTGCCGGCGTTCGACTTCCATATCTCGCCTCGTGTCGGCTTCAATTGGGATATCACGCATGACCGCAAAGTGGTCCTTCGCGGAGGAACGGGCCTCTTCACCGGTCGTATCCCCAATGTATGGCTGGTCAGTGCAGCAGGTAACTCCAACTGTCTCCAATATCAATACATAGCCAATACCACCACGGGTCTGGATGTTGTTCGTTTCAATGAAGACAGGGAAGAAATCATTAACAGCATCTATTCCGGTCACGGTTACAACAGTCATGGTTTGCCGGCGCCGACGAATGCTACCATCCTGGCTAAGAACTTGCACATGCCCACCAGTTGGAAAACCTCTTTGGCCTTGGATTTTAATATTCCCGGAGATTTCAAAATCACCGTTGAGGGCATCTATTCCTATAATCTCAACGAGATTTACGCCTCGATGTTAGGTTACAAAGAAGATGGTACTATTCAACTGCCAGGCGAGCCCGATGCGCGCACGCGATATGTCAGTGAAGGCATCTGCAACAAGGCTGGCGCCGAGATGCACGGTTACTATCTTCATAATGAGATGGATCTTCACGGACAGTATTTCTCTGCCACGCTACAACTTGCCAAAAATTTCCGTTTCGGACTTGACTTGATGGCGGCCTACACGTACAGCTACTCCACTTCGCTTTCAGACGGTGCTGGAGATCAGGTTTCCTCTTTTGCCAACACTCCCAATGTCCATGACTGCAACCGTCCTGAACTGGGCTTTTCCGGATACGTGGCACCCCATCGTGTCGTCGGTGGCTTAGGCTACACCATTCAGGAGGGCCAGCATACGGCCACCAAACTGGGTCTTTTTTATGAGGGATTCAATATTGGTGTATACAACGAGCGCTTTTCGACGCGTCGCTCCTATCTGATTGACAATGTCAGCGGATTGACTAGCCCGCAGTTGATTTATATTCCCACGTCCGACGAACTGGCGCAGATGCCTTTCGCGACCGAGCAGGAACGCGCGGACTTCGAGTCATTCATTGTCAATGACCCCTATTTGAGCAAGCATAGAGGCGAATATTCCAAGCGTAATGGCGGTCTGGCCCCGTGGCTCAACCGTATTAATTTCAAGGTTGCGCAAGAGTTTATCTTCAATGTCATCGGTCAGCGGCATAGCGTTGAGGTCGGCTTGGATCTCAACAATGTTGCCAACCTGTTCAATAGCAAATGGGGTGCTGTGAAGGCCCTCGATAATGATGTAGTATTGAGCTACAAGGACGGGAAATACAGTTTCACCCCGTCTACGTGGTCTTCATACAACAATCTGGCTTCCACATGGCAGATTTTGGTTCATGTGAGATATAAGTTCTAAGTAAATCTAAGTAAACAAGAGATATAATAGTAAAAGCGGCGGAGCGCACTCATAAAATGACGCCCCGCCGCTTTGTTGTATGGACTTGTCTTATCGTTTTTGTCGTTCTTGGCAACTAATTCATCACGGCTCTTCCGTCCTTTTGCCCTTTCACCTTCTCACCGCGTGCGTTCATCGCCTTCAATTCGGCGATAAGGAAATCGCGGAAGGTTACATCGGTGTATTCAACACGCTCATACTGAATGTTTTCCAGCAAATGGTCGCCGCCTTCGGAGATGAAGTTGAGAGTGACGAGTTTGTATATTCGGTTATCGTCTAAGGGCTTGCCTTGAACCCGTATCTGAGCAGGCTCGTTGTTTTGATAGACGATGGTCATGCCGGAGTAGGGTGCGTTGAAGATATTGTTGAATTTTTCCAACGATTTCCGCAATTCGCGTCCTTTCAGAAGAACGAATACAATGTAGTTGTCAAATGGGGTTATGCGGAACAGATCGCCAACCGTCACGTCGCCGGCAGGCATGGGAACTCGGATGCCGCCGAAGTTGAGCATCGAAAGGTCAAGGTTGTGAAAGGTGGTGTCCTTGATGTATTTTGGCGAGTTCTCCAACAGGAAATCCGTCAGGAAGTTGGAAAGTGGGCTTTCGGGCGGGTAGGACTCCAATTCTTCGTCAGAATGCGCGACAACCACCTGCATTTGACTTTCAATTTTATTTCGTTTTTTGTCAACATATTTGGCCAGTTTCGGGTTGATTTTCGCGTCGTAGGTTGAGTCGAGCGTAATCATCTGATAGCTGTACCTATGGTTTTGCCCAGAAACATTTTGAGCATAACCATAGACGGTTATGCTCAAAATGATATACAAAAACAATGATTTTATGTTCATTGGATTATTTTTTCGGGTTGGTAGAGGAACCTTGTCCCATCTTGCTGATACCATCGCGCATGGAGGTGTCGGCCTTGATGTTTTCAAGTCTGTAGTAGTCCATCACACCGAGGTTTCCGTTGCGGAAGGCTTCGGCGAGGGCTTTCGGAACTTCAGCTTCTGCGAGGATGACTTGGGCGCGGGCCTCTTGGGCTTTGGCCTTCATCTCCTGTTCTTGGGCCACGGCCATAGCTCTGCGCTCCTCGGCCTTGGCTTGCGCGATGTTCTTGTCGGCGTTGGCTTGGTCCATCTGCAGCATAGCGCCGATGTTCTTGCCCACGTCCACGTCCGCAATGTCAATGGAGAGGATTTCGAAAGCGGTACCAGAGTCCAAACCTTTGGTTAACACGAGTTTAGAGATGGAATCGGGGTTTTCGAGCACGGATTTGTGCGTGTCTGCGGAGCCGATGGCGGAGACGATACCCTCACCCACACGGGCAATGATAGTTTCCTCGCCGGCACCACCCACCAGTTGGCGAATGTTGGTGCGCACGGTGACACGGGCCTTGGCAATCAACTGGATACCGTCCTTGGCGACAGCGGCCACCGGAGGGGTGTTGATGACCTTCGGGTTCACGGATGTCTGGATGGCTTCCAGAACGTTTCGGCCGGCCAAGTCAATGGCGGTGGCAGCCTTGAAATCGAGGGGGATATTGGCCTTGTCGGCGGATATTAAAGCGTTGACAACGGGTTTGACATGACCGCCGGCGAGGTAGTGGGCCTCGAGTTGGTCACGGCTGATTTCGATACCCGCTTTGGAAGCGGTAATCATCGAGTTGACAATCATATCTGGCGGAACGCGACGCCAACGCATCAGGATAAGCTGAACCAGGGAAACGTGGACACCGTTCAGAATGGCGATGAACCACAGTCTTAGGGGAACCATCCAGAAGAACAGGATGACCGCCACTAAAACAATGACAATAGTGATAATTGTATCGGTCATAATTATTGATTTTGGTTAGAAATTGTCACAATGATTTTGCTGCCTTCGATTTTTTGAATCACAATGGGCGTGTTTTCGTCAATGAACCCCTGCATGGAGAGCACCTCGGCTTCGGTGTCGCCGAACATTCCGGTGCCGGTCGGGGCGAGACGTGAAATGGCGACTCCTTCGCTCCCCACTTTCAGCTTTGTTTCGTCGATTTCGTTCATCTTGCTGGTTATCTGTGTTTTAAGCTGCATTTTGCGCCATGTTCTTGTACGCATCATGAGTACAAGCAAGGTGATGGTGATGATTGCGGTGAGCAGGAGGGTTATGAATCCCACAGTGTTCCCGAACTGTAAGAAGGCGGTGACCACGCCACCGGCCATGCATACCACACCAATGACGGCAACCACGCCGCCCGGAATCACCAGAAAGTCGAGGATCATCAGGATGATGCCGAGGAGGATGAGGAGGATGAGACTGATGTAGCCCATTTTTTAACGATTATTGGTTTATGGGTTTAATGGTTTATGGGTTTATGAAATGGGATACGTTTGGGGGTTAAACGAATTTGACGATGTAATAATTTTTCTTGCCTTTTTGCACAAGGATGTATTTTTCGTTGAGGAGGTCGTCTTTGGTGACGGTCTTGTCTTCTTTGACCTTGGTCTTGTTGATGGCTACACCGTTGTCTTTGAGCATGCGGCGCGCTTCGCCGTTGGAGTTGAAGACTTGGGTGTGTTTGGCGAGGAAATCAACCACGCCGCAGGTTTCGTCAAGGACGGTAATCGGCACCTCGAATTGCGGGACGCCTTCGAAAACGGACAGGAACATCTCTTCGGAGAGGGCGGCGAGATTTTCGGCGGTACCTTTGCCAAAGAGAATCTCGGAAGCATTGACGGCCGCGTCGTAGTCCTCCTGCGAGTGTACGCGCACGGTCAAATCCTTGGCGAGAGCTTTCTGGAGAATGCGAAGGTGCGGCTCGGCATCGTGTTGGCGCTCCATTTCTTCAATTTCCTCTTGAGTGAAGTGGGTGAAGATGCGGATGTATCGCTTGCTGTCGTCGTCAGAGCAGTTGAGCCAGAATTGGTAGAAGGCATACGGGGAGGTGCGGGCGGGGTCAAGCCAGACATTGCCCTTCTCGGTTTTGCCGAACTTGCCGCCGTCAGCTTTGGTGATGAGCGGGCAGGTGAGCGCGTAGGCCTCGCCGTTGAGCATGCGGCGGATGAGTTCCGTGCCGGTGGTGATGTTGCCCCACTGGTCGGAGCCGCCCATCTGCACCTTACAGTTATGAGTCTGGTAGAGGTGAAGGAAGTCGTAACCTTGCACCAACTGATAGGAAAACTCAGTGAACGACATGCCGTCGCCTTCGCCGTTGAAACGTTTTTTGACGGAATCTTTGGCCATCATGTAGTTGACAGTCAAGTGTTTGCCGATGTCGCGGATAAATTCGAGGAATGAGAACTTGCTCATCCAATCGTAGTTATTGACTAACAGGGCGGCATTGGGCTCTTGGCTGTCGAAGTCGAGGAATTTGCTCAACTGTTTCTTGATACACTCTTGGTTGTGACGTAATGTTGCTTCGTCGAGGAGGTTGCGTTCTTGGCTTTTGCCGGAGGGGTCGCCGATCATGCCGGTGGCGCCGCCGAGCAACGCGATGGGCCTGTGACCGCAGCGTTGGAGGTGCGACAGCATCATAATGCCCACAAGATGCCCGATGTGCAGCGAGTCGGCTGTCGGATCAATGCCCAGATATACGGAGCATACTTCTTTATTAAACAACTCTTCGGTTCCGGGCATGATGTCGTGCAACATGCCGCGCCATCTCAATTCTTGTACAAAATTCATCTTCGGTTTATTTGTTTAAGGGTTTATAGGTTTATAGGTTTATTGGTTTATAGGTTTATTGGTTGTTGATTTTTAATGCGAGTTAATTGTACATTGTACATTGTTACGGCATGACCATGGTTACCTTCCACAGGTCTTCCTCTTTGATGAGGTTCCATTTGTCGGTGCGGGGCTCGTCGTTGATGGTGAACTGGCAGGCGCAGGTGGCTGTGGAGTCGGTCTGTTCCAGAATTTTGGTATCCAAAATGGCTACATCGCACTTTTGGATCTTTTCCAGAAGTTCCTTGTTGTTCTGCATGCCGTTTTGAATCTGCTGAATCACAATATCCGACTTTTTCGTCGTATATTCGTATTGGTGCGCGAAGTCACCGGTGTAATAGGCCTTGATGAACCGTTCTGTAGCCGCCTCAGGGGTGTTTTCTTTCTCGCCGTTCTGGCAGGAAACTGTCATCAGGCCGGTGCAGGCCAACAAAAGAATCCATAAAACACGTTTCATAACTATATGTTCTGTTTAAAATTAAACTACAAAGAAACGGCAAAGATACATTTTCTTTGAAATGTTCGCAGACCTTTGCTTTAATTTTCTCTGTAATGGTTGATTATTTCTTGATTATTTCCAATAGAGCCAGCGTAACTTGTTTGTCTTTGTCGTGACTACCGGGTTCTACTTCTTCTAATACTTTGTTGGAACAGATGTTGCCATGGGCTTTTTCTGCCTTCTTTTTCGCTTTTTTGCTTTTTTTATAAGTTTCCCATTCGTCAGCGAAGAGAGGACGGAAACCGGCCATCAGTTGTTCTGCCACCCAACGGTTGTGTTCCGTGAAAACGAGTCCCTGCATATTCTCTTCCATGGCTTTTCGGATATTTTCGATATTGTCTTCCACTGTGCAGCCGATGGAACGGAGTTTGGCGAACAGCATGTTGGCACTGTGGATGCTCGACCATTTGTTGGATACGGATTCGTTGTTCCAGATGCGGTCGGCCCACGCTTCGTCTTTTTCGTTCCAGGCCCGTCGGTAGTTGTCTCGCTGGTCTTCCGGTGCAAATTCTTTGGCCCAGTAGGCGTTTATCCACTTTCCTTCGTTATCCCCGATAAAATCATTGCAATAGGTGTCGCTGATCATGCCGAAGGGAACCAAATTGTTGAATTTGGTACAGGGGTCGTTGGGGTTGTTCACACTTCTGGCGATAGCGTCGCTTTCCTCTTGGTATATCAGCACCTGATGGGCGTTGCGGAGAACCATGTCGGGAAGGTAGAGGGCGGCTCGCGTTGCTTGCTGGGTGTCGGGAAGGCAGACGGCGATAGTGGTGACGGTGGACTTGTCGTTTACCGCATCGGTCAAGTATTTGCGTATCGGAGCGGATTCCAGACGACCGTCCAGAAACTCCCATTGGAGGTCGGTGAAGTTGGGCCCAAGATGTCGGTAGGGGCTGGTCTCCTCTTCAATGGGGTTGACCCAGGAGTTGTCGGTCAGCGTGTAGAGCGTACCATTGACCGCCCGGGTGTCCACATATCGCCATCGCATCATATCAAACACGTTGGCGAATCGGCTCTTGAATGACTCCATTTGCTCCAAGGCATCGCAGTCTATGAATGTGATATGCGTGCGCGTGGCGTCATTATCCTCCCTGAAGTTGGGGTAGTGCGCGGTTTGAGCCGTCTCCACCGCCAAAGCCGTGCCCATGCGCGACATGCCGATGATGATCATGTGCACGTGCTGTTTGCTGTTTTCGTTGAACCCTTCGTCCCCCTCCATCGGTTTGTATGCTGATTGCTTGTCGGCGGCCCCGACAACCAGCACTTTCTTTGCCCAATTCTCGTGTAGATTGAAAGGGTGAAAAAGGATGGCATTATTAATTTCCTCTTTTAGTTCTGAGAATTGGAAGATGCTATAGAGGGTTTGGTACTCGAAAAGCACATTGCAGTTCAGCTTGTTTACAAGATTCTTGTCCTTGTCAGAAACGGTTTCAGGGTGGCATTCTCTCCAGATTTTGGCGATGACCGACAAACAGTCGAGGTTCATGGAGTCATGGGCCTCCAAGGTGCTGTCGCCGATGATATACACCTTGACACAGGTTCCGATGTTCAACTTGAGGAGATCCTCTTCAGAACTTCCCAACCCGTGCACCACGATGGTGTTTTTGACCATCCATTCGTCCAAAGTGATTTGCAGCTGGTTTCTGACCTCGGAAGAGTCTTGGCCGCTTTGCACCAGGATGAACGTTTCGTCATTTTCTATGTCATTCTCCGTCCGAATTGTCTTGATGAGGGAGGGTACACTGGCGTTGTAGCCGATGATGATGATGTGGTCTTTCAATTTGTAGGAAGTCTCGCCGTTGCGGTAGGCTTCAAGACGGCGTTCCAAAATGTTGGAGACCACCGAAATCAGCATGCCCCCCAGAACGATAAGCCCGCACACATGGACGATGACGGCAAACGAGAAAGGCATCGATTTATCCGTCGGTTCGAGTGGTTCGAGGAGTTGGTATACCAGGTAGGAGAACCGCTCACCAAAACTTACTTTCACTGGAAGTAAGCAATAAATGACGTAGAGCAGCGCAAGCACAAAAAGGAAAACGGCCAAAAGCCAACCAATCTGTTTGCCGATGCCGCTTGAGAAGGATCGGTCGAAGTATAGTGCTGGATTCTTGAAAAAGTCCTTGCAGCCCTGGCGGAAATCTCCGAATATTGAATTCTTTTTGCTATTTTTCATGTATTTATTTCAAATGTAAAATATTAAAACCCAATGGTGTATGGATGTGTGTCTGTTTGCTTGCACCATGTTGTTTAGGTTGGCAAATGTACACAAATTTTAAATATGCATAGATATAATGAAATTGCTGTATGTAGAGACGGGGCATGCCCCGTCTCTACGAATAAAACAGAGGAAAAGTACAGAATATGCTCGTAAATTT
>Ga0265299_10005153_pt1 | contig 12154 bp, 8 predicted proteins | sample AusTroGonzalo_MG_4_FD_193485 | JGI IMG/M metagenome (GOLD analysis project Ga0265299, IMG submission 193485) | Bovine rumen microbial communities from tropical cattle in Woodstock, Queensland, Australia - Gonzalo_02 | ecosystem: Host-associated > Mammals > Digestive system > Stomach > Rumen ...
AGGGCTTTGGCTGTCGCTGCACCGGGAGCGCAGAAACAATCGTTGCGACGGCTGTTCCCTGAGAGAAGAGTGCCATCGCAACGAGAAGAAGTGTCCAAAATCCCCGATTTCATCGGGACTTTCGAAATAAAACCTATTTGATTTCCTGACCTAAAACAGTGTAAATTCTGCCTTCGTACAGGAGGTAGAGCTTGCCGTCGATGAACAGCTTGTGTGCTTTTTGTTCGTCGCGCACGTTGTCTATGCCGGAGGCGGGCTCACAGCCTACATTGATTTGCAGGTTCTTGATCTCCCACGTCGGCGAGTTGGTGGCATCCGCCGGCACGGTGTACTTGAACGCAATGACGGTGTTCTGGCCGAACAGGGTCTTCGGCACGTTCACCGTGGCGTGCACAAACGTCCAGTTCGTGCCTGCCGGATAGGTCGGGATAGTCAGCTGCGTCCAGTGAGACGTCATGATGCCGGTGAAGTTCGGCGTAATCCACATCGTCTGCTCCTGCTGCAGGTTGCCCACGTTGCCGTAGTTGATGGTGTGGTCGAAGTCCACAGTCATCGTCTCTGCCATCGAGAGATCATACATAGGCGTAGCCAGCCAGTCATCGCCGCCCTTGTCCTGACACTTGGCGCCGTAGCTGGAGTTATACTGCCAGTTCCAGGTGCCCGCGATGCTGGTAGCCACCATCTCACCGAGGTCGCTGCCGCCGGTAGCGAGATACGAAGCCTGCATAGGCGTGCACTCCGTCGGATGGGGTGTGGAGGCGAGGTTGAAGGCCACCAGATAGGGGTCGTGGTCGGAATAGCGGTAGGGGTAGTTCTGTGATGCGCCGTCTTCGCAACCCGTAGTGATATGGAACAAGCCAGCGCCGGTGATCTGCGCGGCCATCGTGGCGTTGGCATAGGCGTGGTCGATGAGTTCGCCTTCGTAGTTCCAGCAATGCGAGTAGGCACCGGACTGGTACTTGAGGAGTTGCTCTTCGTAGCCCGCGTTCTGGATGATGTTCAGCGGGTCTTCGCCCACCTGGCAGTTCAAGTCACCCATGATAAGGATGTCGGGGTCGAGAGCCAGACCCGGCAGGTTCTGCATAAGTCGGGTCGCATTGATTACGCGGGTCGCATTGCCAGCATCGTCGGAGTTGTCTTTGGCTTTGAAGTGGTTCATCGACAGCGTGAAACGTTCACCTGTGGCCACCTCCTCGAACGCCTGTACACGCATGGTTTCGCCGTAGTACATCGCGCCGTAAACAGGCAGGTCGCCACCCACAGGAGACACCTTGTCGGTGCGGTAGATGAAGCCGGACTTAATATTGTTCGTTCGCGTGGAAGAAGGGATGTTGATACCATCCTGGACTGCCGCATAGGTCTTGCCGTCCACATGGGCGTTGAGGGAATCGGCCAGCTGCTGCAGCACGATTTCCATGGCCTCCACCTCGCAGAATGCGTAGATGTCGGCGTCCGTCCAAATCATCATGTTGACGATCTTGTGCGTCTTCTCGTCGAAGCCTTCCGGAGTGGAATAATCGGGACGGTCGTTGTCCATGTAGTTGAAATAGTAGTTGCGGAGGTTGTTCGCGCAGACTTTGAGGCGTCCGTTACCCACATTCGGCAGCGGAACAGGCAATGCGGGCGTATAAGGACTATCGTCCCGGCACGTGCTGGTAATGTTGAGGTTCTTGATTTCCCACGTGCCGTTCACTGCTGCCGTGCTGGTGTACTGGAACGCAAACACCGTGTTGGCGCCCACCATACTGACGGGCACCGAGACGCTGGCGTCCACAAAATACCAGTCATTATTCGTTGCGTACTGAGAGATCATGAGCGGAGTCCAGGAGGAAGCGGCCCAACTGCCTCTCCAGTTGTCCGTTACCCAAAGGGTATAGTCAGATTCCGGGGTTGCCGCATAGCGGTGCGTGTGCTTGAAGGTGAGCGTCACGGTCTGAGCGCCGGAGAGGTTCTGCGCAGGCGTGAACAGACGTGCTTCACCGCCTCCTATCTTACGGGCTTTGGCGTAGTTGTAACTGTTCCATTCCCAGATAGTGGCATCGTCTGTAGTCATACCGCTGAAACCGGACTGCAGATAATCGACATCGACGGGAGTACAAGCATCCGCCAACGCTTGCTCGGAAGCATTGGCGGAGATGCCGATACACAACATCAACGTCAATGCGAAGAAGTTGTTGAGTTTCATATGTTAGCCTTGTTGGTTATGCTTTTACGCGCTCGCAGTAGCTGCCGTCGCGTGTGTCGATGCGGATAATCTCGCCTTCGTTGATGAAGAGAGGCACGCGCACTTCGGCACCGGTCTCCAGCGTAGCCGGCTTGAGCGTGTTGGTAGCGGTATCGCCCTTGAGGCCCGGCTCGGTGTACTGAACCATGAGGTCCACCTTGGTCGGCAGTTCGGCGAAGAGGATGGTGTCGGTAGAAGCGTCGGAAACGACGTCCACGGTCATGCCTTCCTTGAGGAAAGCCACGCCTTCGATGAGGTCGTGTGCGATGGGCACCTGCTCGAAGGTCTCGTTGTTCATGAAGATATAGTCCTCACCCTCCTGATAGAGGTACTGGTAGGGACGACGCTCAACGCGTACATCTTCCAGTTTCTCACCGATGTTGAAGCGGCGCTCGATAACGCGGCCGTCCACTACATCTTTAAATTTCACACGCATGATGGTGTTGCCCTTACCGGGTTTCACGTGCAGGAACTCAATTACAAAATACAGACGGCCGTCCATGCGGATGCAGATGCCGTTTTTTACGTCTTGACTGTTAATCATATCTGTGTTGTATTACAATTTATTTCAAAATCGGGCACAAAATTACTGCTTTTTTTTGGATTGACCAAATTTTTTCGGAGAAAAAAGAGAAAAAGAGGTGAATTCATGCATTTTTGTGCCAAAAAAGTGGTGTTTTCTGGCAAGAGGAGTATCGGAGAAGTATGCTTCCTGTATGCTTGGGGTATGCACTCAGATTGAGTGGAGAGGCGTTATCATGTCTCTACGATTCCTAAATCAGCCAAACGACCAAATCGAGAATGGTAGTAGATGGCTGTTACTCAATGCGTTGCAACGCGATATGGTTTGGCTGTTTGGCCGATTGCGATTTTTTTTGAGCGTGCGGATGTGCGGATGCGGAAACTCGGGAAGGCCGAGAAATGCTGGGGAGAGGCCAATTTTGCGCAACCCAAAAATATCATTGAATGTAGTGCTGGAGGGCGTCAATTAAGCTGTTAACGTCCTTGTCCCAATTGCCGGTAGTCATATAAAACTTGGCTGTGTGATTAGGCTTCGAACTGGATGTCGCGCTTTGCGAATGGCCGGGAGGGTATTGACTAAACGGAATTCCTTTTGTGCTATACTCACATTTTATCTCTGTCCCGTTGTTTTCGTCATCGATATCAAAAAACCACTCACGAATTTGATAATTATTTTTGCTACTTTTTAATTCCACAAGCATCTTTTCATAATCAGCACGATTCCCCAAATGCTTGTCTTCCGGCAAATATTTCTGCTTGTATTCATCGCTCCTCTCGCCCTCTAAGAATGCGTGCCCCTCACAATTGTTATTCTCATCGAAACAGTTAATGATGCTATACCAAATCGCAATTGTATCGTGTTGCTTCGATAAATAATTACTCCACTTGGAAAATCCGGTCAAAGCCTCCTTAATGGACTTAAAAACCTGATAGGCAGAAACATCATCCACTATAGAAGCATCGTGATCTATTATTAGGCGGATGAAAGGCTTTTCTTGGCTGACCATTTCGTCTATAGTAGGAATATCAGGATAGTAAAAAGTCTGATAATGCGACTCTCCAATATCCAATACATATCCTTTGTTCAGGATTATTGTTCTGGCCTCGGAGGATGATTTCCCGATGACAGATTCGGCAATAACCGGAACGGAGCTGGATTTGCTTTTTGGGTCGAGCGGGTCGTTGGAGTCGCAAGAGGTAAATGCGAGACTTAAAACAAACGCCGCAAAGACAAATAGTTTTGTATTCATAACTGTACATTATTATGCGTTATTGTTTCTTATCTAGAGAGCAGCCGAGAATGAGGGTGTTGACGAGGAAGGTGCGGAGGTCGTGGCCTTTGTTTGCTCTTCTGTGTATTATTTTTTGTTGATTCTAAAAGGGCTTTCCCAGAGGGTTATGGTTATGTAGTTTTGGTTGTCGTAATACATCCAAATACAGCCCTCTCTATTCTGCAACTCTATCTCTACTTCTTTAGGCTTGGATTCACGCATGTAGTGTTCCCCCATGTCAAGTATATCCGTCAATCCGTTCAGTGTTTTCTCAAATGCGCTCCGGTCGTGCCCCTTTATTTCTTCTCTATTCTTATAGTAGGTGCCGTCAGCATAGTGTTGCCAATCGTACTCGTGCCCCCATTCCTGTTCTTCTTCCGGATAAGGGACTGCAATCGTTGCTGACCAGATATACGCATCGGGAACGATATCCCGCCATGTGTGGTTCGACCATTTGCGATAGACGTTGATGGCATCATGGATGTTTTTGAAATAACGCACGCCGTTGAAGCTTTTCACTGTGTCATTGAAAACCCATAGACCAACGCCTTCCTCGGTTGCTTCGGTTATGGATTCATCAAGACGAGCCGGCACTTTACCACCTCGTTCAAACATGTACAGTGATTCGCTATATCCGAGGCCAAGATAAGTATAGCCTTTCTTTTGCAGGTAGGCTTTGGCTTCGTCAAGCGGTTTGCCAAGCACATACTCCGACGCATCGGGCATGGTATTGTCGTTGGGTAAGGTCATCTCGCCCTGATCGCAGGCCGAGAAGAGGAGTGCGGAAAGGCAAAGTGCCAAATAGAGATTCTTCTTCATAATCTTCCTATTTTTTTGGTTGCGATTTGAACTGTTTCAAATCCGGCTGCAAAGTTACTGCTTTTTTTTGAACTGTGCAAATTTTTGACTTATTCAGCGGTGTTTTGAGTATGTCGTGTAATGCACTGAGTTTTAGTTTTTTGTAGAGACAGCCCAAAACAAATACTTATGCAGCTAATTTTGGGCGGTTTTGAAATGCACACAATTTGCATTTTTTGCTCGTTGGAGGTGCTCAAAAATGGCCATTTCGACGGGGGAAAACGCTAAAAAACCAGTTGTCTAATCCAATGAATCATTGCGGGATGGAGGGGCGACTCTTATATGATTTATTCTTCGGAGACAACGATTTGGCGTTTGATGTAGTCTTCGGTCAGTTCGTAAACCCATACCAGCTCGGCCTTGTTTTGGCGAAGAGAGTCTGTAAGTGCGTCAGAGGCCCGATGGTAATTTGACTCGTACAAACAGTTGTCTTTTTGGTTTCTGTCAACCTGGTATTTGACGCCATCCATTGAGATGTAAAATGGTTGATTTCTGTAAAATACTTCAACACCGGGACCATGGGGATATATAGTAAAACTGCCAACAGGAAAATATTCATCCGGCGCAAGAGTGTTTTCTTCCCAATAATACGGAGGGTAAACAACAATCTCTTTACCCGTTTGGTTTTCCATCAAATAAAGAACCGCCCGTGGCCTTTCACAACCTGTTGCAATAACAAGTAAAGTACTAAGTACTAAAAAATTTACCAACTTTTTCATAATAAATAAATATTTAGTGTTTATCATTCTGCTTTTTGGCTTTGCATCATAAATGTGCTCAGCCAAAAACCATGCCAAAGTAATAAAAGAAGAATTTTCGGCAGAACTTTCGGCATTTTTGATAAAAATGCAATAACACGCACTTTTTTTGAGAGGGCTGAATGACAGGGTGTTGTGAGGTGGTCGTTTTGCATAAATGAGCATTTGGAGCCAAATCTTCGGCAACCAAGTGCTAATTTGCCGAAGATTTTTACAGCATTATTATAGAAGCGCGTTCCAACAACAAAGTGGACGTCCAAGTCGGTTGTGTGTGACTGTCCATTCGGACGTTCGACCGCAAGGGTCAAACCATTCTATGTGTCACGCTTTATCCTCGCAGTGGGGACTGCTCGGGCGCAACACTCGGAGTGTCTTCCGTGACACTCCTTCACGGCAGGTAAGTGCCAATTTGCCGAAGATTTTTACAGCATTATTATAGAGGGGCATTATGAAGAAGCAGACCCGACGGGCGGTTGGGGAAACTACCAAGAAAACTATATGTTCTGACAGAAAAATGTGAGGGGTTTTGCATTTTTCTTGACAAAATCCTTGCATATGTCAAAAATTTGTTGTAACTTTGCACCCGAAATTGAACAAATGGCAAGTTGATATATGAATTTTGAGTTTGACCTTTTTCAAATCCTGAGTGCGTTTATCGTGCTCTTTGCGGTGGTGGACCCGCTGGGTTCGATACCTATTATCCTTAGTCTTGAACAGAAAGGCATCAAGGTGAACGCGTTGAAAGTGACCCTGTGGTCGCTGGTGCTGATGTTGGTTTTCTTCTTCCTGGGTGACTGGGTACTGAAGTTCTTCGGAGTGGACATCCAAGCCTTCGCCGTGGCCGGTTCGATTATCCTGTTCCTGATGGCCCTGGAGATGCTGTTGGACATCGAGATTTTCAAGAACAACGGTCCGGAAGAAGCCGGCTCCATCGTGCCGCTGGCATTCCCGCTGTTTGCCGGACCGGCGGTATTCACCACGCTGCTTACCATCCGCGCCGAGTACAACACACTGAGTCTGCTCATCGCCATGGTGATGAACCTGGCTGTGGTATACCTCGTGCTGAGTTCGACGGAGATGATTCGCAAAGCCCTGGGAGAGACCAGCATCTATATCATCCGTAAGTTCTTCTCGATTATCCTTATGGCTATCTCCGTAAAGATCTTCTCGGAGAATTTGGATGCCCTGTTGCACGCAGGCGCATAACCAACGAGTTCCGGCATGAAAGAGACCAATTTCCGAGCTATGCGGCGGGAGGAGAAGCGCAAAGCGTTTGAACGCAAGCGTGCCCGACTGCAGGCGGCCCGTGCCAAAGTGCTTGAAGAGAAGCAGAAAAAGGCGCGTGCCGAGAAGCAGCCGGCCGGTGAGCTCGGCTCTGTCATGCCCGATACGTTTGTCGGCCGTTTCGAGTTCGTGCGCCGCGGCGGCATCGTCTATACCGACAGCAAACTGCTGAAAGACAACATCATCATTCCTTCCGACTACATGCACGATGCGCAGGAAGGCGACAAGGTGGTGGTGAAACTGTTCCACCGCGGTTCCAAGCGGCATATGCCCGAGGGCGTTGTGCTGGACGTGCTCGGTCCGGACGGCGACAACAATGCCGAGATGAACGGCATCCTGGCGGAATACGGTCTGCCGTACACCTACCCCGACGTGGAGGTGAACGCGTCGGAAGAAATTACCGAAGACGAGATTCGCCGCCGTCGCGACATGCGTGAGGTGTTCACGTTCACCATCGACCCCGCCGACGCCAAGGACTACGACGACGCCATCTCGTTCGAGACATTGCCGGACGGGAAATACGAGATAGGCGTGCATATAGCCGACGTGACGCATTATGTACGACCGGAGACCGATGTGGACGAAGAGGCCTACAGCCGCGGCACGTCCGTCTACCTAGTGGACCGCGTGGTTCCGATGCTTCCGGAGATCCTCTCGAACAACATCTGCTCGCTGCGCCCCAACGAGGACAAACTTACCTTTTCCGTCATCTTCCTGATGGACGCCGATGCCAAGGTGCTGAAGTACAAGATCTGTCCGACCGTGATTCGTTCCAACTACCGTCTGTCGTATGACGAAGCGCAGGAAAAGCTCGATTCCATCGGCACTTCCGAGCAGTTGGCGGCCTGCAAAGACCCGCTTGCCAAGACCTTGTATCAACTGAACTTGCTGGCCCGAATCTTGCGCAAACGACGTCTGGACAACGGCGCTGTGGCGTTTGAGCGGGACGAAGTGAAGTTCGACCTGGACGAGAACGGGCATCCGTTGGCGATACACCTGAAACAGGCAAAAGAGTCGAACTACCTGATTGAGGAGTTTATGCTGCTGGCGAACAGAACGGTGGCGGCACATGTGGCCAAGATGAAGAAGCCCTTTGTGTACCGCGTGCACGACTTGCCGGACCCCGAGAAGATGGAACGAATCGAGAACCTGGCCCGCAGTCTCAACTTCCCGCAGGGTGATTCGCTCAAGAAAATGCTCAGCAAAGCACAAGACCGGCCGGAGAAGGAACTGCTGGAGCAACTGGCCATTCGCGCCATGGCCAAAGCCGTTTATTCGACGAACAACATCGGCCACTACGGACTGGCGTTTCAGTATTACACGCATTTCACGTCGCCCATCCGCCGCTATCCGGACGTGATGGTTCACCGGCTGCTCAAATACTATCTAAACAAAGAAGGCGCCGCACCCAATCCGGACATGCTGGAGGTGGCGTGCAAGCATTGTTCCAACCGCGAGCAGTTAGCCGCCTCGGCCGAGCGCGCCAGCGTCAGGTACAAGCAGGTGGAGTTCATGCAGGGCCAGGAAGGCAAGCCGTTCTCGGGCATTGTATCCGGTGTGACAGAATGGGGCTTGTATGTGGAGATTGTGGACAACCAGTGCGAAGGTCTAGTACCCATTCGCAACCTCAAACCCGAGGATTTCTACATGTTCGAGGAGAACAATTTCTGCCTGAGAGGGCGTGTGCATGACCGCGTATTCCGTCTTGGCGACCGTCTGCAAGTGAAACTGGACCACGCTGACCTCTCGAGAAAACAACTTGATTTCAGTCTTATCTAATCTTCCGCCGCCATGCAACTGCACGAACTATGTGACTCGATTCGTCTGAGCCTTGAGGCGGACTTCAGCGACACGTACCGCGTCAGCGCGGAGATCAGTTCGCTTACGGCCAAAGCGGGCGGACACTGTTTCATGGAGCTGATAGAGAAGCGCGAAGGCAAGGGTGCTTCGACAAGGCGTCAGACTGCGGACATCATTGCCAAAGTGCGGGCCACGTGTTGGGCCAACGTGTGGAGCATGCTATCCCGCTATTTCGAGGAAAGTACGGGCATGGCGCTGCAAGCGGGCATGCAGGTAGAAGTGGATGTGAACGTGGATTTTCACCCCGTGTACGGGCTTTCGCTGGTGGTGGTGGGAATCAATCCCGAGTACACGCTTGGTGGCCTGATGCGCCAGCGCCGCGAGACCATTGCACGGCTGGAGAAAGACGGGATGATGGAGTTGCAGCCTTCGCTTTCTCTTCCCACCCTCGTTCGAAAAATTGCCGTAATAAGTGCCTCGGACGCTGCCGGCTATCAGGACTTCACGGAGCAACTCCGACAGAGCGGTTTTGTGTTCTTCCCGCGGCTGTTTGCAGCCACGATGCAAGGCGAGTCGGCGCCGCAGAGCATCATGAACGCGCTGGACAGCGTCTATGCGGCAGAAGACGCGTTCGATGTCGTTGTGATTATCCGCGGAGGTGGTGCCAACACCGACCTGACCTGTTTTGACAACTACGAGCTTTGCTCCTACTGCGCGCAGTTCCCGCTGCCTATCCTCTCGGGTATCGGCCATACGCGGGATGTGAGTGTGCTGGATATGGTGTGCTATCAGGCCGTGAAGACGCCTACGGCCGCAGCAGAGTGGCTGATTGCCCGTCTGCAGGCGCAGGCCGACCGGCTCAGACAGCTGGCTTCGATGCTGCAACTGCAGTGTACACGGGCGTTAAGTGATGAGCGCCACCGGCTGGAACTCCTCTGGAAGACCATTGAGATGCACTCGCCCGAAGCAATTTATAAGAAAGGCTATTCGCTGGTGCTCAAAGACGGCAAGCCCGTGCAAAGCATCGACAGCCTGACTGCAGCAGAGCGTCTCCAGTTGCTTTTCCTGGACGGCTCTGCCGAAGCACAGGTGCTGTCGGTTTCCAAAACCTAATCTACCGAACTATCAGTACATTGATGATTGTGTGTACACCTTCGGGCGTGTTGCAGTACGCACGATAGACTCCGGGAACCACTTTCCGGCCGTTTCCGTCTCGTCCATTCCATACAGCCATACCGCCGTTGGAGCGCGTAGAGAAGACAAGATTACCCGCCGCATCCACCACTTTGACGTAGGTGTTCTCCATGAGTCCTGCGAAAGTGATATTCCCGATGAAATCGGGCCTTACGGGGTTGGGGAAGACGTATGCGCTGCTGAAATCGTCCTTGGCTTCCGATGCATCGCTGCGGAAGGAGGCCAGGCCGCTTTCGGTGCCGAAGAACACTTCTCCCGTCTCCGGCAGAATGGCGATGGAGAGGATGTTGTTGCTGGGCAGCGGCGAGTTGGCCGTCGTGAAATGATAGATCGTCGCCACATCGTCCACATCACGATACTGGATGAGGAACACGCCGTTGTTGGCCGTGCCGAACCAATGGCGGTTGCCTCCGTCGTGTGCAATAGCGCGGATTGACTCGCTGCTGAGCAGGAAATCCGCGAGGCCCGAACCGTCGTTACGGTTAATCTTGAAGCGTTGGCAGTTGGCACCGGCAAAATAATCGTTGTTGGCCGGAATAGCGAACACGCCCGCGTTCGTTCCCACCCAAACAGCGCCTTCGTTATCCTGCGCGATGCAGTAGATGTTCTCCGGTGTGACAGTTGAACCGAACTGGTCGGTGAAGGACGAGTAGAAGGCCATGCGATCGTCGTAATGCTCGAGCGGCGTACCGTTGTCGTCTATCAGTCCGAGTCCCACCGGTGCTCCGACGCTGCTACTGGAACGCAGAGAAGGAATCCATTTGTAGTTGGGTTTGTTACGGTCTACGAGAATCTGGCCGGGCGTCTCGAAGACGATGCGTTGGCTGCCGCGCATGAAATTGAAACTTCGCCAGGAACCGTCCGGCGCCAGGATGCAAATGTTGTTCGGGTACGCACCGGCGTTCATCATCCACACATTGCCCTGGTCGTCAAAGGTTACGCCGTCCACGCGGGTGTAGTAATACCCGTTGGCATCCGGCGCCGCCTTCTCCAGTCCGCCCGGACTATTGTAGAAACTGTGATGGCTGTAGTACGCGTCGTTTCGGTACTCATAGAGTCCCGTGCCGTAGCTGGCGACAAAGAAATGCTTCGGGTCCGCCGGGTCGATGGCCGTGCTCACGAAGTCGAGGTTCGGCATCCAGTCGAAGATAGCATGCAGTTCAGACCACAGACTGTTGGTCCATTCGCCGTCGTCGTAAATCATCACATTGCCCTTGCGTCCGAACTCCGAAGCCCAGCGTCCGCCGGGAACAGCGATAAGCCGTTTGCCGTTCACCGCCATGTTGTACGGCATATTGACGGCAGGGCCGTTGGGCACATAGGCGTGGTAGGTGTTGTCGGACGCAATGAGAACGATACCTTCTGTACCGCCTGCGATGAACGTGTCCCCGCGACTGCGGATGGTGTCATGCGGCACCGGTTTCAGGGCCTCCATTATCGGTTCGGAAGCCGGGAGAGAGCGGGGGGTCCAGACGTGATAATCCACGAGATTGGCCTGTTGAGCGGCTGCGTAGAGACTGCTTCCGGACGTCGCATAGATAGAATCATTGCAGAACCCCACAGCCTCTACATTCAGATCTGCGCCTTCGGGTCCGATATAATAGGTGTCGGCTATCTCGTGACGACGGAGGTTGACCTGCATGATGCCAAACGGCATAGCCAGATAGGCGTAGCCATTGTGCATACGCACGCTGTTGGCCACCTTGGATGTACCGGACAACTGTTTGATTTTGAGGTCCGCGATGTTCCATACGTCGCCGTCGTCGTTCATGAGGTCGATGTTGCCGTTGGCGTAGAGAATCAGGAGTTGTGCCGTCAGGTCATCGTAGTGGATAGAGGCGATGTTAGCGTCGGAGAGGCCGCCAAGGCGGTTGTAGTACTGAACAGCCTCGTCCTCGCGGTTGACCGAGAAGATCGCTCCTTCGGACAGACCGTAAGCTTTGCGCGGCGTGACTTGTATGCTCGTGACATCCAAATAGGCAAAGTGCAGGGTCCAGCTGCCCATCATACCGCTGTAGTCCTGTTCTTCGAAGGTGTCGGTGGACGAGTAAGGCGAGCCGTTGAGGTCGGATTCTTTCTCCTGGAAAGAGACGATGCCGTTGGCAGTACCGATATAATAGGTGTGTGCGCTCTCGTTGACAGCCAGAGAGAGGACACAGGCGCTGGGCATGGGGTTGTCGGCCGCGGGCAGGAGGTGCATCTCTACGCGGGAATGGTCGGCGGCAATCACGTACACGCCTTGC
>Ga0265299_10005157_pt1 | contig 12150 bp, 10 predicted proteins | sample AusTroGonzalo_MG_4_FD_193485 | JGI IMG/M metagenome (GOLD analysis project Ga0265299, IMG submission 193485) | Bovine rumen microbial communities from tropical cattle in Woodstock, Queensland, Australia - Gonzalo_02 | ecosystem: Host-associated > Mammals > Digestive system > Stomach > Rumen ...
CGGCGATGTAGCGGCAGTGACATATACTTTGGGTCAAAATGTTCCTGTGCCGACCTCAGAAGATGCGGGAAAGTTTTTGAAAGCTGATGGTAGTTGGGCTACTCCGACGGGTACCACATATCAGACATTAGATGCGGCGACCGTTACAACAGGTACGGAAACAGTTGGTAAATTGGTAACAGCAAAAGTTTTACGTGATGAATTGAATGCGAAGGAAGATGCGTTAGTAGCAACAGGTTCGGCGACAAAACCCGTATATGTTGACAATAACGGCGATGTAGCGGCAGTGACATATACTTTGGGTCAAAATGTTCCTGTGCCGACCTCAGAAGATGCGGGAAAGTTTTTGAAAGCTGATGGTAGTTGGGCAGTGGATAATGATACACAAGCAGACTGGAGTGAAAGTAACACATCTTCAGCTGCCTTTATACAAAATAAACCCGGTAATTTTGGTGGGGCAACTGACTCTACTGCTGGTTCTACTGGTATGGTCCCGCAACCAGCCGCTAAAGCAGATAAAAAGTATTTAAGTGGTGATGGTAATTGGCGATTTGTAAAAGTTCCCGTTTCTTCGGCTGAGCCAACTGATAATAATACGACTGATCTGGCATCAATTTGGGTGCAGTAAGAAATTAACAAAACAAACAAAACGAACCGCCTTTTGGGCGGTTTTTTCATTAGTGGTTGGTGTAGGTGGTTAGTGGATAGTGGGGACAAAATAAATATGCGACGGTAAAAGCAAACGGGCGCATTTGCGCCCGCACCAACCACTTACACTAACCACCCGCCACTAAAAGCTATAATTCAATGCTATGCCGGAAAAATTAAATCCGTGATTTATAGGTGTCATATCGCCATTGGAAAAATGTTGTGTAAAAAATTCCAAACGCCAATTCGCATCAATGTTTTTACCAATAAAAAACTTTTCGCCGAAAAATAAACGACTTGAAACCCAACGATCTCGATTGTCGCGATAATATGGACCGATACCAACACCCAGATACCAGCCACTGTGATTTAATAATGCAATATCCCATGAAATACCAGCACCGAAAAAGGACAAGCCGTGCGCCGAATGGCCCGCGGTATTTTGCATAATGTTCACACTGGCGCGTGCGGGCAGGCGCATAATGGTCATAGGTTGTGCGTATTGCGCCATTAAAAACATCATGGGGCTTATTTCCCAATCAAACGGGTTAACAAGTTTTAATAATGAGCCCGAACCCGTACCGACACCAGCATAAAGCGAAAAAGAATTTTCATGCCCCGTTCCAAAAAGGACATTTTCGGTGGCGTTCGCGCCCGTCAAAACAAAAAACGACAAAATTGTTAAAAAGGTTTTTCTCATAATACCGTTATTATATTCATTGAAAAAAAATTAGCAATATTTAGATTGACCAATACGATAAAAAAATTCTATGATTTATGTGCAAGGAACAAAAAAATAAAAGGATGAAAAATGAAAAAAATCTTTACTCTTGGTTTGGTTCTTAGTGTTGTGACAACTGCGGCAAGTGCAAGTTGGTGGAATAAATTGGGTTTCGGGAAGACCGCTGAACCACAAACTTTGGAAGAAGCGTGCAACAAGGATGATTTAACCGCGATTTGTCCGGAAATGGTCATTGGGTCCGAAACAATGATTGGTTGTTTGACTGAAAATGTGACATCTTTGTCAAAAAAATGTTCAAAGTTCGTTCAAAAATATGTGACCGAAAACAAGGATCAAGCAATTGAGACCGTAAATGAAAAGGTTGAAGAAGCTAAAAAACAAGTGGCCGATGCAAAAGCCGAACAAAAAAATATCAAGGCGGAAAAGAAAGCCGAATTGAAACAAGCAAAAGCTGAATTGAAAACTCAAAAAGCCGAAGCAAAAAAAGCCCTTGTTGAAACAAAAGACGCTGTTAAACAAACTGGCAAGGATTTGAAAGAAACAGGCAAATCCATTAAAGAAGCGTTTTAATGTTTTTTTGACTGTAAAAATGTTCCCACGAAAAATCGTGGGAATTTTTTTGTTCGGTTCTTATTGGGTGTTTTCTTGTTTACAGAACACGTGAAAAATGATATAATACGTGTAAGTAAAGGCGTAATCTGTGTCCAGATTGCATCAAAAATTGGCGGAGTTCGGCGGAAGGAACGAATATTCAGGAGAGTATTTATGAAAAACCGGTTTGATGGAAATTTTTACAAGAACACCCTTGGAACCGTATTTTTATTAGCGGGTGCGTTCTTTGTTTGTTCAACATTGTTGTCGATGCGTGCAGTATTGGCTGATCCAATTGCACCAATTCCAAACAATAATCAAAATGCGACGGATGTTCGTGCAAATTCGCCACGTTCTGGACGTGCAAGTCCGCGTTCTAATTCTAAAGCACATACAAGTGTTGCGGCTCGTCCAACAACGGCTCCGGCTGCGAATACAAGTGCAACACGTAATATTTCAACCCGTAATGTAAGCCCGCGGGTTCAACCACAAAAAACAACGGCATCCCGTAATGTTATTGCGCGTACTGCGGTAAAAGATGGTGCAACACGTAATGTGGCAACGCGTTCGGTTCGCGCGCGTTCCGGAAAAACAAATACCGCACGTATTTCACTTAGTGGTGATGCAATTCGTGGTGTAAAGGGAACCACTTCCAGTGCATACACTTATTTGAATAGTAAACTGTATTCGGGAAATTATTCCAATATAATTGATTCTACAACGGGGTTGATTTCCGCGGATGCGTATAGCAATTGCTTGGAAGCATATTACACATGTATGGATGAAATTTGCACGGCGCGTAATACGGCACAACGTCGTTGCGCATGCGCTGGTCGTGTGAAATCTTTTGCCGAAGCCGAAGATGCGTTGCAATCCGCGAACGAAGAACTTATCAAGGTTTCTGGTCAACTTGCGCTTTTGATTGCTAATAAGGGTAAAGATATAAGTTCCGCATTTACGTTGACCGAAGCCGAACAAGTTATGAACTGTGTTTCATGGAAGGAAACAACCGATAAATACGGCACAGGAAGTGCTGATGCCAAGGCGTGGTGTTATGACCATGGGATTTACGATAATAATGGAACCGTAAGCACAATTACATTGGCGGATGGCAAAACAAGAACGGGGACTTTTGTAACCACTTGTGGCGAGCCCTCGTATTGTAGTCCTGGGACCAACGGAAATAGTTTTGGCTTTGATGTTTCTAATATGAACGGCAGCAGCAGTGATATTTTGGCGTCTTTGGCATCGTGGGCGGATCAAGTTCGCGAAAATACCAACACGATACTTAAAAACGACAATGATTCGTTGACTGGTGCGATTTCAACACTGACCGGTGTGGTAAGTGGTTTGACTGGTTCGTCGGCGCTTTCTATTGCTGGTGAAGCGACCAAGGATTCACTGGCGGAAATGTGGGGGTATGATTTGTATAAATATGCCCATAACAATGTTTGTAGTCGTGTTTTAGATTCATGTTTTAATGGAATATACGAGGCGTGTGGCACACCGCCAACCGACGGGCGTTGTGCAAATGGCGCGAATTCCAATTGCCCGTATAACTATAACAGCAAGATAGAAGTAAATGCATCGGGTGATGTTACGTTGAATGAACGTAATGCTTCGGGAACAAATTCCACCGCATCATGCTTTGGTTATACATCTTCATCGGGTGATCCGTATTCATCGTTGCGTGGACCAGTTGCGGATGCACGTCGTAGTGTGATGCAGAAATATTTGTTGGATGCCAATGCAGATTGTGACTTGTATGGCGAACAATTAAAGAGTGCCGCACAAAAGATCGCGTATCAAAAAGTGGCAGCCCAACAAGCATTGCAACAGAAACGTTTGGAATTTTATACAGAAGAACAAAATACAATTCTTAACGATGCGATTGCCGCTGGAACTAACTTTAACGAATGTATAAGTGAGTTGTGGGATTGTTATGAAACCCAAGCAACTTCGAACCCGTCATGGCCGGATGCACGTATCAAAACATATTGTGCCCAGGTTGCGAATGTTCCGCATTGTTATGAAGACATGATTTGTAATCCGTCGTATGCACAATTCCGTGCGATTATAGACGAAGAAGACAAAACGAATTGTACATGGCATGCTAGTGATTATACGCAAAATACATGTCGTAATGTTGTGACGTTGCAAGAAATTTTACGTGGAACAGGTGAGGCAAGTGGTGCGCTTCCAATGGATGGGGGTAATAATAACTCCAAAGCTGTTCGTGAGCAATGTTTGCGTGAAGCATTGGGGTGTGGTAATGATACAACGGACCGCGAATGTATCCGTTATTGGACACGGCAAACAACGAGTAATTCTACGACGAATTCTTCCTCTACAACGAATTCTTCAAATAGTTTGTCAGTTTTAACACCGATAGGGGATTAGTGTTAAAGTTGGGGATTTGGATGGGCGCATCTGCGCCCATTTTTTTATTGGTTTATTTTGTGTGTTTGTAATAAGTGATCATCGTACTAATCCGAAAAACACTTTTTGCACAAAATTTTATGCAAAATGCTTGACTTTTATATTAAAAAGCGTATTATTTGCATAAACTTTTAGACAAAGTGAACAAGAACAATAAAATCATAGGGATATAACATGAGTGATTTTGCAATCTTTCAAACCGGTGGAAAACAGTATCGTGTTAGCACTGGCGACATTATCAAGGTTGAAAAATTAGATGCAACGGGTGATGTCACATTTGACCAGGTTTTGATGATTGGCGACAAAGTCGGAACACCTGTTATTGCTGGTGCCAAGATTGTTGCAACTGTGTTGGAACAAAAACGCGCTGACAAGGTTTTGGTATTCAAGAAAAAACGTCGTCACAACTATCGTCGTACAATCGGACATCGTCAATTTATCACGGTGTTGAAAATCAAAGAAATCAAAGGTTAATTTCTGGTGACTCAGAATAAAATCGGAAATTAAAGGAGTTAAATTATGGCACATAAGAAAGGTGGTGGAAGTACTACAAACGGACGTGACTCAGCGGGACGCAGATTAGGTATTAAAAAATCTGGTGGTTCCAAAGTCATTGCTGGAAACATCATTATCCGTCAACGTGGCACGGCTGTTCATCCGGGTAAAAACGTTGGTATGGGTAAAGACCACACATTATTTGCAAAAATCGCTGGTATCGTCACATTTAAACGTGGCTTCCGCGATCGTAAATTCGTTTCGGTTGAACCAGAAACAGAAAGCAAATAAATTGAACCGCCATGTATGGCGGTTTTTTATATCCACACAATATTTCATTGTGTGGATTATTTTTTTTATCTTTGTTACGTGGGCTATTTGTGATATAATATATCCCAAGGATGAAGGGATATACTGTTGCTTTGTTGGCTGTTTTGACGGCACTGCCGAATGTGGCGGGTGCCGCTGTTTCGCGTATAATCCCAGGGGATACATCAAATAAAAATGAAAATACGACCGTGGTTGCCGCACGTAATGCGCCAAACACGGAATCCGAAAAACATGCAAATGTTGCATCGCGTGAAACCAAGGGGCGTAACAATACATCAGCAACAACGGATGGACGTACTGCAAAGACACCCTCGCGTGTTGTTTCTACAACAACCGAACAAACTCGTAAAGCGGCAAATAACTCAACGCGTGTTTCTAACCGTTTAGTGGCGGCAACACGTGCACAATCGGGTGGTGATTCTGCGCGGGAAAAATTAAATCAAGCGGTAAATACTGTTGGACGCAGTTCGCGAACCGATGCGGCAAGCATAAATAATAATCCGGCGGTTCGTCGCCAAGGTTTGGTTTTACGTCCATCCACGGCCGAAGTAGGTGGGCGTGCCATAATTGCTTCGTCTGGAAAACAGACCGGGTCAAATATAGACAAAGAAATTCGTAACGTGTCTTCGCGTGCTGCAACAAAAACGGCACCGCTTGATGCCGAAGCCATATCTCGTGCCAAGGAAGCGATGGAACAAACGGTTGCACTTAATAAATCTTGTCAGGAACAATATAATGATTGTATGGATCAATTTTGTTCGGTTATAGATGCAAATCAAAAACGTTGTGCTTGCTCATCCAATCTTGCAAGGTATAGCAAGGCGGAAAATGCGGTTAAGGAAGCAAATGTTCAATTAAACGATGTTGCACAAAATATACGGTATGTTGGTTTGTCTGCGGATGAAATTCGTGCCATTATGAATGCTACCGAGGCCGAAGAAGCGCTTTCCAAGAATCGTGATAAAACCGAAAGTCGTAAAATGTTGAGTCAGATTGAAAAAATGATTTTAGACCCAACATCAAGTTCATCTTCATCATCAGATTCTTTTGGAACATTGGATTTAGATTTTGATTTTTCCGCTGATGATGGTGACATGTTTGATTTGAGTTTTCTTGGTGGACAAGACAAGGGTTTTTCGAGTTTACGTGGATCTGATTTATACAAAGCCGCAAAAAAACGTTGTGCAATGGTATTGAACCAATGTAAGGAAGTTGGGGCAACGGCTGATCAAATAACCGGAAATTATGATGTGGCGATTGATAAAGATTGTATCGCATATGAACAGGGTTTAATCAAAATGAATGATACGTTGTTGGCTAATGTGCGTAGTGCTAATCGCATGTTGCAAAAAGCAAGGCTGACAGTGTTGCAAAATTATAATGCATACGATGCGCGTGGTTGTGTGAATGCACTTGAAACATGTATGACTGATGAAATGGTGTGTGGTGCAGATTACAGGAAATGCCTTGATCCAACGAAGATATATATGGATGAAAACGGTTCCGTGGTTTTGGGACAAAATATTAGCGATATTAAAAAATTTATGCAAAATTTTAATAACGCCGCGATAAACAAAACGTCATTAGGGGATGCGTATCAAGTTGTTGTAACGCCTGATTATTGTAGAGTGGGGGATGGCTCTGATGGTCGGTGTGTTCAAAAATATTTGTTGGACAAGATAGGAACAAAGCAAAAGGCGACTGACGAGGGGTTATGTCGTCCGGTTTTGGATAAATGTCGTGCATATACTTATGATTCAAACGGGAATTATATGGCATATAACGATATTGTCGTAAATTATATTCAACGTGCAATGACAAATATAAAATCATCACAGGAGCAAATTATACACGATTATGCATCAACATGTTTGGAAGGTGTATCGGAATGTTATAACCAACAAGTTAGCCAAATCAACAGTTGGGCTGGTGCGGCACAGGCGGACAGTATAAGAAATGTTATGAGTGGTGCATGTCGTAATGTATCTTTGACCTGTGCGTATGCCGTATTTTATGGTAATCCAACGGTTATGAACGATTGTGGTAATGATAATCAATGCTTGATAAACAACCTATCAACGATGTTCTATCAAACTTTGTTGTGTCCAGATAATTCGACTTATAATACTGAGGAGCATTCGCCTGCTGTTGATCCTGATAATACAGAAGGCGGGTGGGTGAACGAGATATGTAAGTGTAATTTTGGGTTTTCATCCTATCAAGGAACTTGTATGGTCGTCTGTCCTGCAAATTCTGTTCGTGCCACATTTGATTATACTGTTCTTCATTTGGATGAGGATGCTACTTATGATGATTTCTTGGCACGCTATGAAGAGTTTTTAATTGAAAACGACGAAAGAGAAGCGGGATGGGTTTCGGGGCAATGTCGTTGTAAATCAGGATATAAGGCTCATGTGAGCGGTTCTACGGAACCCGGAACATGTGTGCTTATCAGTGAGTAACATAATCCTTGATTTTATAAAAAAAATATATATAATTTGTATGCTTCGAATTCGTAGCGAGCATAGTTCAAGGGCTAGAATGCAAGCCTTCCAAGCTTGAAATGCGGGTTCGATTCCCGCTGCTCGCACCAAGTTTTCAGTTGTTGCGCACCGTGCGCACAACGGAAACGGGAAAGAGTTTTGGGCGTGCGCCGGAGTTGGAGAGCCGGGGCAGACTGTAAATCTGTTGTCTTACGACTGAGGTGGTTCGAATCCACCCACTCCCACCAAAAACACAAACCGATCTTTATGGTCGGTTTTTTGTTGTTATGGATTTTAGAGTGTTTTTGACTAGCATATGATCAAAGAACCACAGGTGATATAAATTTGGTATTTGGTATAAAATGCCCACGCGCACAAAAGTAAAAATGCAGCCAACCACACAAATTTATTTTTTATTGGGACACAAATTGCGAAAATCAAAAGGCCGAAAAATAATGCCGTAATAATATTAAATTTTGCGGTGGATGGGGTGTAATATTGTATGTGGCCCGCAAATCCATTGCAGGAACAAGGAAATATGTTTGAAAATTTGAGAATGGCATAAACAACCAAACCAGTCACCAATGCCAGCACGCCAGATTTGATAAGTTTAACTGTATTATTTTTCCCTGTCATTTTTTATCCTTTCTTACTTTTCCGCATCTGCTATTTTCCTGCGTAATTCGAGTTCATTATTTTTTATCCAATCAAAAGATTTTTCCATAAAATCGTAAATGTTTTTACGGGTTAAATATAATTCTTTTTGTGTGTCGAAAATAAGGGCGCCGTTTATATTCATATCATAAAAATAATAATATGCGATGTATTTAGGCATTTTGATTAAATCGTTTATTTCTGAATTACGGATAATTGTTTCAACGATTATTTCACTTAATAACCATTTTATATTCGGAAAATCGTATTCCGTTATATCATCGTTAAAATGTTTTTTCCAAAAATAAAACCAGACAAAATGCGTAATTTCATGAAGTGCCAATGTCATGGAATACTGGCTATCAAAAAAGTGATATAACGCAAAAGAGCGATTTCGGATATTGCGCGGGCAGATAGGATTTAAACCTACTTCACCAACCATATCGTTTAATATGTTTGCGCAATCATTATCAAAAGCTGAACTATATGCATCGTTTAATTGTGGGGCTATGGTTTGATCCCAGCTGGCTTGAAAAATTTTAATTGCGTTTTCTATATCACTTTCCCTTTTCCGTGCTTGGACTTTCATTTGTTGTGTGATGTATTCAAATCTTGAATCTTGGGCTAATGATTTAGCGTATTCGTAATTTAAATCAGGATACGCGTCGAATAATTTTTTGCGCCAAAATTCAGTGTTACCATCACGTTGTGTAAACAAGATGAAATCAAGATCTTCGTTAAAATCTTTTTTACGCCAACTTAAATGCATTTGTTTTTCTTTTAATCATCAAGAATTTTTTCAAGCATGTATTTATGCACCCATTTACCATTTATAAATGCGGTGTCACGTTCAAGTCCCGTGATAAGATATCCATGTTTAAGACAATTTATCAATGAAGGTAAATTTACATGACGGACATCGGCTTCCAATCTGTGAACACCATTTGCGCGTGCCCACTTTTCGCAAATGTCAAAGAATTTTCCACCGATACCATTGTGGGTGTATTTTTGTAATATTGCCATACCGATACATGCGGTCATCCCCATGCAATATGGGTGGTTGGGGCGTTTTTTATGGATGGATGCCGTACCAATAACATTTTTGCCGTCCCATGCGGATATAAAAAGATTGTTAGAATCTTCGTAAAGTTTTTCAGATTGTTCTTTGTCTTTTTTGGGTTGACCAGCATATTGGTTTGTTTGAATTGCACCCGCATCACGTGAAAATTTTTCCATAAATTTCATTATGTCTTCGTAATCGGTTGCACGTGTGCGACGAATAGTAATAATTTTTCCGTTTTTTAGTTTGAATTTAATGGCACGATTCATGGTATAATCCTTTTAATTACTTGTGATAGATTATACCATAAATCGGGATTAAATACTATTCTGTAATTTCAACTTCGGTTCCATATGGAACAAGGTTATTTATTTCCAAAATTTCATCCGCGGTCCATACGCTGATGCACCCTTGGGAACCTTCGCGTGGGTCACCTGGATAATATGCGTGTATACCAATTGCATTCCCCGGCTTGCAGCCGATTTCACGTGCGCGTTCTATATCCTTGGGTTGCGGGTAATCAAGTTCCAAAAATTTTACATATTTTGAATCACGTTTAGAAATTATGTGATAAATTCCTTCGGGTGTTTTCATGTCACCCTCACATTGTTTGGGACCATCGTTCAAACCGATGCGCACATCATATTGTTTCATTACATCACCGTTTTTATCCAATAACATCATTTGGCGATCTGATTTGGTGACAATAATTTTAGATGCCTTTGTGTTTTCCCGTTGATTTGATGATACCCAACCGTTGTTACCGGTTGTTGCACAACCAAATAAGAAAAGGGTTACACAAAATAAAAAAATATTTTTCAATTTTTATCCTTTTGACTTTACCTTTGGAAATATTAGGAAAAAAAAACGATATTGCAATAGTTTTTTACTGTTTTTTATGGTATAATTCAGACAAATAAAAGGAGAAAATTTATGGAAAATCAAAAAATACTTGAAGTTTTTGCCGGTGTTATGGTTTGGTTTTCAACGTTTGGTGCAACGGGTGCGTATGGAACCGAAGTTCATACCACGGATGATAAAGATGAAAACAAGAATAAAATTGAAAACACCATAAATCCGCAAAATCAAAATGATGCTTTGTCGTTGCAAGAAGCCGAAGAATTGTTAAACGATGCCCCGACGATAAGTGGTGGTGGAAACAGTGATTCCAAGCCCGCAATTAAATTTGATAAAAAGGTGATAGGAACTTATTCTGATATAGAAAATTTATTTGAAATTTCGTCGCAAATTATTTTTGCCGAATTAGTTTTAGAAGAAAATGTGCGATTAAAAGTATATGCGGATGGTGGCAGATTTTCTGGACCAAACACCATTGGTGGTGGTTCTATGTACCGCCCCGAAAATATCAAAAAGGATTGGAATAACCCAGAAGCAACATGGTTTGCATTAAGAGTTAATCCAAAACTTGCGTCTCGTTCAATAGATTATGAAGACGTGTGGTTGTTGCAAAAGGGGTGGGGGCTGCATAGATTAAAAACCCAAGGACGCGGTATTGATAAACACGAAAAAGACGAAGGAACAAATGTAAGGACGAGTAAGCAAACCGTTTTGGAACGAATGTACAATGCGTTAAAGGGTGCCTCACTTACGCCAAATGAATTTGCCGCGGTATTTTGCGCCGTATATAATAACGAAGGTCGCATAAATGATATATGTGAATTCGTAAAAGCAAACTATAAAAATCCTGTGGCGTGCGCCAAAAAAATTGTGGAGTATAGTCAGGTCAAAGAACGTGGCAAATTTGAATGCTTTGTGTACTTAAATGCGGATAATTTCGTCAAAGATATGTTTAGTATGCGCGTTTGTATAAGTAAGAATGCGTCTTGCATTTATGCGGACGGTATAACCACAAGTGATTTAACAAAATCCAATTATGTGGAAAGGTCCAACAAGTGCAAAGATAAATACCTTTACGAGGTATATCCCCATCAAAAAAGTTTGTCACCCAAGGAAGCAATGACGCCGGAGGTATTAAAACACTTTAAGTATGTTTTGGTCGGCTATGAAAATTCTAGCAATCAATACGATACCAAATATAAAAATGCTAAAAAGGCGTTTGACAAAGGGGAATACGCCAAGGCATTAGATGGATTCAAAACATTATTAAACGAACTTAACGAAGGCAACAGTGGTGCGTTGATGAATGATATTGCTTTGACCTGTCAAAAAATGGGAAAACACAATGATTGCATAGATTATGCAAAAAAAGTTTTGGCTACTGTGGACCACGACGAATATGCCAAGGCATGCTATAATGCTGGTATTTCATATATGGCCCAAGGTAATTATCAAAAGGCGTTTGATAACTTTACATGGGCGGAAAAGCATTATACCAAATATGGGGTTTCAAACAAGGACCCGAATGTTGATTATCTAGGTATTTACGGGGCAAAACAAAAAGAAGCACAAGCCGCGCTACAAAAACAAAATACAATTGTTAAATCAAACGGTGGGCGTCATTAAAAACAACCCCCAGTGTTTAGACGGGAAAAATGTATCCAAGAAAAACAAAAAACGCCTGAACTGGCGTTTTTTTTTGTTTTGTATAATGATAAATTTTTGTGACGCTTATTTCGTGACCGTGTCAGCAATTAAACCGACTGCCCGATTTTCAACAGTTGCTTTTGATGCCATTTTGTCTAATCTTGATGGTGTTTCAAATAACTCTTTTAATGTGGCGGTTAACC
>Ga0265299_10005161_pt1 | contig 12143 bp, 4 predicted proteins | sample AusTroGonzalo_MG_4_FD_193485 | JGI IMG/M metagenome (GOLD analysis project Ga0265299, IMG submission 193485) | Bovine rumen microbial communities from tropical cattle in Woodstock, Queensland, Australia - Gonzalo_02 | ecosystem: Host-associated > Mammals > Digestive system > Stomach > Rumen ...
GCACCATCTATCAAGGCCTGCAGGTATTCGACGGTAACGGTCTCTCGGACGGTGTCTATTACTATTCCTTTGAATACAAGGGAAAAGCGAAGACGATTACCTTTAATGGTTCAATCACTATTGTACGATAAAAACGGTTAACGGTTAATGGTTAACGGTTAAAGAAAGTGTAGGGCTGTCACAATGTGGCAGCCCTACATGGTTTGTTATTCGTTTTCAATCAGGAAATGCAGGCGGTTGAAGACGTTGGCTTCGGAGGTGCCGCCATCGAAATCAATGAACAGCAGGTTGACATCGGGGTAGAGCTTCCGCATCTTCTTCTCGATGCCTTTGGAGATGATGTGGTTGGAGATACAGGCGAACGGCTGCAAGCTGATGATATTCTTTACACCCTCCTCCGCTAACGAGGACATTTCCGCCGGAATCAGCCAGCCCTCACCGAAGTTTGCCGCCATATTGATGATGCGGGAGGCTAATTTCGCTTCGTGGAACATGTCTGCGAAAGGCCGGTAGAACGGGAAGTCCTTACACACGTCGTCGTAGGATTTGGCGTAGCGGAACAGCAGCTTATAGACGACATCGGTGACCCAAAGGGGCAAGTCCACGGGCTTGATGTGGTTTTCCTTGTTGATGTGACGGTTTACGAAGCTGTTGATGAAGAAGTTGTAGATGGACGGAGCCACCACTTCCACGCCTTGGTCGGCAAGCCAGTCTAAGACGTTCAGATGGCCGAAGGAGTTGTATTTGATGTAAATCTCACCTACAACCCCCACACGCGGCAGGGTTTTGTTTACGTTGATATTGTTCGTGAATTCTGTTACAGCCTGACCCAGAAGTCGTTTCAACCCACGATAGTCCCGTTTTTCGATGATAGGGTGTGCCAGATCAATGTATTTTTGATGCAGCGATTTGGCGATGCCGGGTTGCTTTTCCCTCGGGCGAGATGCGTAGTATATCCGTGACAGACAGTCGGCATAGAGCAGCGTGCAGATAGAAGGCAGGGCCAATTCCTTTGCGCTGAATTGGAAACCGGGCTGTTCGTTTGCCAGAGTGTTGCCCAAAGCTAACGAAAGGACTGGAGTGTTTTCAAATCCGGCTGCCACCAACGCCTTTTTAATCAGCATGATATAGTTGGTGGCACGGCATTGTCCGCCCGTTTGGGTGATGATGACCGCCGTGTCTTCCAGTGGATATTCGCCACTGCGCAACGCTTTCAGCAGACTGCCGACCACGATGGTAGCAGGGTAGCAGACCTCGTTGTTGGCGTATTGCAACCCTAAGTCCACACATTCTTTGTCGCCCAGCGGCAGATTGATCATGTCATAACCGGCCATTTTGAAGATGGTCGGGATGAATTCCGAGTAACCGCCTGCGAAGTAGGGGGCAAGAATCGTCCTGCGACGGTCAGCCTCCACGAAGGGCGGGGTGGTGATATAGGGTTTGTTGATTTTTTCCAAGTGGCTGAATTTCAGACTTTCCACCATCGATCGTACGCGCAGGTGCAGCGATCCGATATTGTTGACGTCATCGACTTTCAGCAGTGTGAAACTTTTGCCTTTGCGGTCAAGGATGTCGTGTGTCTCGTCGATGATGAAGGCGTCCGGGCCGCAGCCGAAGGAGGTAATCATCATGAAATGCACGTTGTCGGGACTGTTGGCTACATAGTGTGCCGCTTTGAAGACGCGGTTCGGGTAGGTCCATTGGGTGACGGACATAAGTTCACGATAGACGGCGGTATCTTCCTCGCCGGCAACGAATTCCGTTACCACGTCGATGCCCATGTCGGCGATGCAGTCGGAGACTTTGTGCTGGATGAGCGGGTCGGAGTGATAGGGGCGTCCGGCTAAGACGACCACCATACGTCCCTCCTTTTTAGCTTTTGCCACAATTTCGGTGGCTTCCGTGTGGAGCTCTTCCAAGTATTCTTTTTGTGCAATAATGGCGGTGTCCACCGCTTTGTTGGCTATGGATTTGCTGATGCCCAAGGTTTTCAGGTAGTTGACACAGCCTTTGCGCATAAAATTCTCGTTGTTCATGGAGATGATGGGCGCATCGGTGGGAATACCGAACCTCTCTTCCGTGTCGATGGCGTTGCGCACCACATCGGAGTAACCGGCCACGATAGGGCAGTTGTAGCTGTTGCGGGCCTGGCTGTCTGCGGGCGCTTCCATCACGATGAAGGGGTAGAAGATGCGATCGACTTTCTGTCGGGCAAGGTCGAAGATATGGCCGTGCATCAGTTTGGCGGGGAAGCAGATGTTCTCCGACATCACCGTATGGATGCCTTTTTCGTACTGTTTCACCGTAGAAGGACCCGACAGGATGGTGCGGATGCCGCAAGCGCGGAACAGGGAGTGCCAGAAGGGATATAGTTCGAACATGCCGAGTGAGCGGGGGATCCCGATGACCGGCTTCCCGTCCGCATTGTTCAGCATCGGGCGGCGGAACAGCATCTTGAGCCTCCGGTGGTGCTGGTTGAAGCCTTTCCGTTGGACCTCCACCCGGTTAGTGTATATTTTTTCGCAGTTGTTACCCGTGAAGAAGGTCTGGCCGTTGGAGAAATGGTATTCCAGCACGGTGCAATGGTTGGGGCAGCCCGTGCAGGTCTGCTGCTTGTTCTCGAATTGCTCGATGGAGAGCAGGTCTTCGAGCGAGAGCACCTTGGTGATTTCTTGCTCGCGGGCGTAAAGGGCGCAGCCGTAGGCACCCATCAACTCGGGAATGTCGGCAAAACGGACATCCTTGCCGGTGAGCAGTTCCAAAGCGCGCACCACCGCCAGGTTCTTGAACGTGCCGCCCTGTACCACAAGATGGTCGCCCAACTCTTCCGTTTTTCGTAATTTTAACACTTTAAACAGGCAGTTCTTGATGACGGAGTATGCAAATCCGGCGGAGATGTCCTCCGGGGATGTGCCCTCGCGCATGGCCTGTTTCACCTTGGAATTCATGAAGACAGTGCATCGGGTTCCCAGGTCGTAAGGGTGTTGGGCCTCACATGCAATGCGTGCGAAGTCGGCAACGGTATAGCCCAACATCTTGGCGAAGGTTTCAATGAACGAGCCGCAGCCGGAAGAGCAGGCTTCGTTAATCTCCAAACGTCTGATTGCCTGGTTTTCCACAAAGATGGCTTTCATGTCCTGACCGCCTATATCAAGAATGAAGGAGACCTCCGGCGACACGCGCTTGGCACCGAGATAGTGGGCCATCGTCTCTACCACACCGTGATGGAGACCGAATGCCGTTTTTAACAAATTTTCACCGTAACCGGTGACCGCGCTGTTGAGGATATTCGGTTCGAAGTCGTGCTCTTTGCAGGCCTGTGCGAACCGCTTCAGAGCCTCGTGGAACGCGTTGAAGCTGTTGCCGTTGTTGGAGCTGTAGTCGGAAAACAGAAGCCGTCCGTCGGCATCTAACACCACCAGTTTCGTCGTGGTCGAGCCGGAGTCCACGCCGATGTAGACCTCGTTGCTTTTCAATGAGTCCCATTTCACGCGGTCCACGAAGAAGTTCTGTTTCTCGGCTTTCCATTTTTCGAAATGCTGATTGTCGGAAAAAAGCGGGTCCAAGCGGTTGGATAGCAGGCGGGATTCGTCGCCCATGGCTTGGTCGCGGATGGTTTGGATGAAGGTGGTTATGGGGATGAGTTCGGGGCAGGCGTTGCGGGCCATCAGGGCGGCGCCGTGTGCGGGCACTACGCGCGCGTCGGCCACCTCAACACAATCGCTTTCAGTAAGTTGTAGGTTCTCTATGAACACTTTCTTCAGCATGGGCAGGAACGCGAAGGGACCGCCGCAGAAAAAGACGGGGGCTTGCACATCCACGCCGCGCGAGAGCGTGCCGAGCACTTGCAGGCACACGGCATGGAATACGGAAAGGGCCACATCGGCCTTGCTGACATTGCGCGCCAGCAGGTTCTGGATGTCGGTTTTCGAGAATACGCCGCAGCGCGACGCGATGGGGTAGACCCGTTTGGCTTGTTCAGCAAGGGTGTTCAGCTCGCCCGTGCTCACGTTCAGCAGGCTGGCGGTTTGGTCAATGAAGGCTCCGGTGCCGCCTGCGCAGTTGCCGTTCATGCGGATGTCGGGCAGGCGGTCCTTGTCGAAGAAGATCATCTTGCTATCCTCGCCGCCGATGTCGATGAACGTGCGGGTTTGGGGGTAGGATTCCTTCACCAAGGTTGCGGCGGCGACCACCTCCTGCACGAAGGGGTATCCCCAGAGTTCGGCGTAGCCCATGCCCACGGAGCCGGTGATCGCAATCTTGAGCTTAGTGTCGGAAAAACGTTCCGCCAGAGGTTGCAACACGGTTTGCACCGTTTCGCGGACGTTCATATTGTGTCGCTGGTAGTCGGCATGGAGGGTGTTGTTGTCGTGGTCAAGCACCACCACTTTCACTGTTGTGGAGCCGATATCAATTCCGATTTTAAGATAATTTTCCATATAAAAATTTGGCGCGCGAAGATACGATTTTTTGGGTTCAGGGCAACAGACAGTAACAGCTGGAAAGAAAAAACTTCAAACAGGATCCTGTAGCTATTTATAATTCATAATTCATAAAGCACGATTGCAAAAAAATATTATTTTTGCATCTTTATCTATGTCAGTCAATTATGGTTCGTTTTTATTATTGGATATGGGTTTTGATGGTCGGGGGGCTTTGTTTTATGAATGTGGCAAACGCACAGATTCCCCAAATGGGGCTTGTCGGTTATTGGCCTTTCGATGGTAATGCCAACGACATGAGCGGAAACGATAACCACGGAACTTTGGGAGGTGCTAATGGCGGTCCCTCTTTGACCACCGACCGTTTTGGCAATGCGAACAGTTGCTACGAATTCGGCGGATATTATAACAAGAACTGGATTGATGTGCCTAACAGCATCAGTCTGCAGTTCGATACGACTTTGTCTGTTTCCTTTTGGGTGCAGGAGTGTTTCCGGGGCGGCACAAACGGATATGGCCAGTATTCCACGACGGAATACAACTATGGCATCATTGCTAAGGGAGGTGATGGATGGTCCTGTCCTCCGGGATTATGGATTTACACCAGTCACGATGCCAATAACCCCGACGGTTTTACGGGGCTGGTCTTGAACAATTCCACATCCTCTGCGACTTATGCCATCCATGATTTCGGTCCGCGTGACAATTGTGTGCCGGTGAACGACTGCGACTGGCTGCATTGCGTCGTGGTCATTGAGGGTCATCATCTTACGTTCTATTTCAACAATGTGATGGTTATGGATACCATCTATCCCAACAGTGTGAATTTCGTTGCCGCCAATAATCAGGATATGCATTTCGGTATCGAGGGCGGCCATTATTGGAATCCTCGGGATGGGAAACTTGATGATATCGCGATATATAATCGTGCCATTTCTCCGGCGGAAGTGGCCCAGTTATATGGGCAATTCTACGACGAACATGCTTTTGACCATCCGATAACAATCGACAGTATCCATGTGGTGAAAACGTGCAATGATGCTCTTGGCATGGCGCAAGTCTTTCCCGATATCAACGGAGGACCTTATCAGTATGCGCTGGATAGCCCAACGGATTTCCAGTCGTCCAATGTGTTGCAGAATATCTCTTCCGGCATCCATCAGATTTTTGTTAGAACCGAATGTGGGATGAAGGATACGTTGATTGACTTTACGGGTCCTGTCGTCACCATCACCGCTACTTCCGACACCATCTGCGAGGGCGATGCGGCAATACTGCAGGCTATTGTGCCCGGCGGGGTCCCTGTATTTTACGTGCCGACGGTGGCGATAGGCGACATTCTTTGCACGGACAACTCCATTGTGAAGCCGACGGATTGGCCTGTGCCAGGTAAAACGGCTATGGGGGTGGTGTGCTATGTGGATTCCACGGGTGAGCATGGTTGGGCAGTCCATCGATATGACCAAGCAACCTCTTTGAGATGGACTCCTAACGGTCAAAACGCCGATGTTCCGGATTTGACCAATTACAGCACTGCTCTCGAAGCGATAACGGATTTTGACGGCTATAACAATACGCTGAAAATACGCGCCGCAGGCAATTCCACCCAATATCCGGCGGCTTACGCAGTGGATATCAACAACGATTGGTATCTTCCCGCCATCGGCCAATTGCGCATCATCTACTCTGAATTTGTTATTTTGAATGCCTCTTTACAAATCATCGGCGGATCTCAATTTCCGATGGAAATGAATTATTACTATCTCTCGTCGAGTGAACACAGTGAGGTGTATGCATGGTACGTGAATTACTTCGGGTACGTTTATCCCAGTCTGAAGAATAATACTGGCAGGGTACGTAGCGTAAGAACTTTCTGAATTTCGAATCAATCATTCATTTGCAATGAAAAATATATTTACTATCATATTTTTATGTTGTTGCGGGGTGCTGGGTGCACAGAGCTACAAGGTGGGCGACCTGTACGTTGCTCCAGATGGGAGTCGTGGTATCGTGTTTTTCATACACCCTGATGGAAGCGGTGGCTGGGTGGTCGCGCTGAACGATGCCTCTTCTGGATGCGAGTGGGGCGACTTGACAGACGTGCCTGAATTGGAAAACCGAGACTATGCCTATTCCCAAAATCTCCTTTCAGATACGGCTGGTTATACCAACACTCAAATTATTCGTAATTACCAGAACAACAACACTACGTATGCTGCAGGAACTGTTGATTTTGCCAATGGTTGGGTATTGCCATCGCCTGCCCAACTTTCCACACTTTTCTCACAGCTGCCTTTTGTAACCCCGGCAATCGTGGGTGCGGGTGGTACACCCATGAGTGCCGAATATTATTGGTCGAGTGCTGAACGCAACGCTTCGAGTGCTTGGCGAATATCCTATAGTTATGGTTATTTCAATAATACCTCCAAATCTACTCTTAGCGGTGTCCGCGCAGTGCGAAGTTTCCGATACACAACAGTGCCAGGCGCCACCTACTCCTGGTCCAATGGAGCCAACACCCCTCTCGTGACAGTGATACCCACACAGACCACCACCTACAGTGTCGTTGTCTCCAACTTGGACGGGTCTTCATCTACCGTTGAACATACGATTGTGGTGAACAGTGTCGCTGAATCGCAGGTGTTCTACGATGAGGTTTGTCAGGGCGCGGCGTATGACGGCAATGGATTCTCCCTTGCGGCGGAGGAGACCGCAACCCCGGGAACCTTCGCCCACACGCGTGTAGAGGTTGTAGGCGATTGTCCGGTTACCCACTTCTTGGAACTTACGGTGAAACCGGTGGTGACAGCGTCTTTCGAAGTAACTGATTGCGGCAGCTACAAGTGGAACGGACAGACCTACACGGAAAGCGGCGACTACGTGCAGACGTTCTCCGCGGCCAATGGCTGCGACAGTGTGGTGACCATGCATCTGACCCTCTTACCCTCACCGGAGGCTGTCGTTGAAGCCACAAACGATACCATTTGTAAGGGAGATGGGGTGACTTTGCAAACGGATGTGACGATTATTTCTTCCAGAGCATTGTTGCTGGTGCCGCCTGTTGCCATCGGTGATATTCTCTGCACCGACAACAGCATTGTGAAGCCCGCAGATTGGCCTGTGGAAGGCAAAACGGCCAAGGGCGTTGTTTTTTTCGTGGATAGTACTGGCGAGCATGGATGGGCGGTGCACTTGCAAAACCAGCAGGCAAGTACGTTTTGGGGTGATACCCAGATGGATATTCCCGATTTGCCCAATCATACAGGCGACAATCTTCCATACGACCTTGATGGGTATTCGAATACACAGGCTATTCGGGCTGCTGGAACTATACAAACCCATCCTGTAGGGTATGCGGTGGACTTTGATAATGGCTGGTATCTTCCCGCTGTCGGGCAGTTGCGCATCCTGATTTCTGTTATCATGTTTGTCAATCCTTCATTGAGCCTGGTTGATGGCCAATCCATACCGGATGATGAGTATTTTCAGTATTGGTCATCTACAGAAAGCAGTGCTACTTATGCTGGATTGGTGCAAAATGATAATGGAATATTTGGACGTATTAAGCATTCGTCGGGTGTAAGTGTGCGCAGTATTTGTACTTTTTAGTTGATGGTTATGAAAAACAGATTTGTCTTTATAGTTTTAATGTCCATGGCACTGTCTCTTTGTGGGCAGGCCTATCATGTTGGGGATCTCTACACGGCTCCCAACGGAAGCAAGGGCATTGTGTTTTTTGTTCTTCCAGACGGAAGTGGAGGTTGGGTGGTGGCATTAAATGATGCATCTACGGGATGTAAATGGGGGGATGCTATAGATGTACCGGAAATACCTGATCTGATGTATGGAATTCTAAACTATCAGCAGGCAAATTTTGACACGGCTGGTTATCAAAAAACGGCTCTTATCCGGGCTTTTCAAAATAATTCACAGACTTATGCCGCCGGGAAAGTGGATTTTGCAAACGGATGGTATCTTCCGTCTCCTGCACAGCTAAGTATTCTTTTCGCACAACGGCCTATTATTGATGCGGCCATTATCAATGCAGGAGGAACGCTGATGGCCTATGATTGGTATTGGACATGTTCGGAGTCTGACTATCAAAATGCCTGCGCCGTTCATTTTGGAAACGCTGGGACAAATGGCAGAGGTGATTTTAGATTCAATCAAAACAAATCCGTTAACTGTAGGGTTCGGGCTGTGCGCAGCTTTTCGTATGGGTATGAACCGGTTCCGCTCTCTTACCAATGGTCTACCGGTGCCACCACACCGGACATCACCGTTTCCCCTTCCCAGACCACCACTTACACCGTGACGGTTTCCGCGTCTAATGGTTGCGCGGACACAGTTTCGCATACCGTCGTGGTGTACTCACGTGACACCCTCACTTTCGACCAAACCGCCTGTGAAGAGTTCGAGTGGCAGGGCCAGACCTACACGACCAGCGGCGACTATACGTTCACCTATCCGCGTCCGGGCGGCTGCGACAGCGTGGTGATTCTCCATCTGACGGTTGACCATACCCCGCAAGCCACCATTTCGGTCAGTGCAGATGCGATTTGTTCGGGTGAGGAAGTGACCTTGGAGGCAAAAATACCCCATGTGGAGGTTGGTTATATTCTCTGTACCGACAATTCCTTTGTGAAACCTGCCGACTATGCCTCATCCGGCAAAGTTGCCAAGGGAGTTGTATTCTATGTGGATAATTCGGGAGGACACGGTTGGGCAATCCATCTGCACGATCAGGCTTCTGGCATGCAATGGGGCGGATACGGCACCGACAACCCTTCTTTGGACAATTTTACCCAAGCCAACGAAGCGATAACGGATTGTGACGGCCTTGCCAATACACAGTTGTTACGTGACGCAGGCGATGCCACGGTATATCCTGCCGCATGGGCTGTGGACTATGACAACGGCTGGTATCTCCCGGCTGCTGGACAACTACGGTTGATGCTCACTGAAATTGTGACACTAAATGCATCCTTACAGGCGGCAGGCGGCACAGTGTTCTCTATGAATACACTCTTCAACTATTGGTCTTCAACGGAATACGGAAGTAGTACGGCTTGGCGTATGTTACACACAGGATTCGTTATTGGTACGTCTAAAACTACTGAAAGTGGTGTGCGAAGTGTTCGGAATTTTTAAAGGTGTTGATAATTGATATTCGATGATGCAAATAAAAAATATATTACTCATTGTTATCCTATGCTTCCTAGGATACCTTCAAGCGCAGACCTATCATGTCGGTGATATCTATGTTGCACCAGACGGAAGCGAAGGGGTTGTTTATTATCTGTTCCCTGATGGCACTGGAGGATGGGTGGTCGCTTTGGATGATGCCTCTACAGGTTGTCCATGGGGCGATGCCACTGATGTCACAGGACTTCTGACCAATAATCTTGCCACCACACAATACCAAAGACTGTTTTATGATACTGCCGGATATGCAAACACGCGAATCATTCGCAACTATCAGAACAACAGTACTGCTTATGCTGCTGGTAAGGTTGACTTTGAGCATGGTTGGGTTTTACCCGCGCCAGCACAGCTCTCCACACTATTCGCACAACTCCCGTTCATCTCTTCCGCCATCCTTAATGCGGGTGGTACTCTTCCGGTTGGGGAATGTTGGTGCAGCGGGGAAAGGACTGCCTCTCAAGCATATATCGTCAATTTTCAAGTTGGTTATCTAACTGACCGCTCCAAGACTTCGAATAACCGCGTCCGCGCCGTCCGCAGCTTCTCCTACACGACAGAAAACCCTACGCCTGATTTGACCTACACTTGGTCCACTGGCGCCACCTCTCCGGACATCACCGTGACCCCAACGCAGACAACCACCTACACCGTCACCGTCACCGCTCCCGGCGGGTGCGCGGACACGGTAGCGCATACGGTCACGGTGAGTTCAGGATATCATACGGGAATGCTGGTGACGTGGTGCGACGAGTATGAGTGGAACGGCCAGGTTTACACTGAGGACGGTGATTACGACCAGACGTTCACGGCGGCCAACGGCTGCGACAGCGTGGTGACGTTGCACTTGACATTAAATCACGGCACGCACAATTCGGAAACCGCAACCGCCTGCGAGAGCTACGACTGGCACGGAACCACTTATACAACCTCCGGTGTACACACCTACGACTACACCAACGCCGACGGCTGTCCCAGCACGGACACGCTGCACCTGAACATCCTTTCTCCACCGGTGCTGAACCACACACCCGACACCGTCATCTTCGCCGGCACCACGGCGACCCTGTGGGCTTCAGGGGCAGATTCGCTGGTGTGGATGAATATGGATGGCGAGCAGATAGGCGTTGGCGACACAGTGTCCGTGACCCCCGCAGAATCGACCGTTTATACCATATCAAGCTTCACGGAAGGTCAGAATCTCGTGTATAACGGGGATTTCGAGGATGGGAATACGGGCTTTGTCACAAGCTATGTATATGGAAACACAGGAACACCGAACCATTACTATATTGGGCATGACATCGCTGACATGTGGCCTTGGGACAGCGATGGATACCCTGTTGTTGACCATACGTCGGGGGACGGCCTTTTCTTGATGATTGACGGTGCGTTACAACCCAACACTACTGTTTGGTCGCAAACCATTCCAGTGACTCCCCATACCGATTATCTGTTTTCTGCTTGGCTTCTGACCAACAACAGGGCCTATTTCAAGTTCGAAATCAACGGGGTGCAGACGGGCATCGACTATGCCACTCCTGAGGCACAATGGACGTGGGAACGGTACAGCCAGGTTTGGAACAGCGGCACCGCCACGGTCGCGGAGCTGAAGATCATCAATCGATACAGTGAATACGGTGGCTACGACTATGGCATTGACGACATCACCTTCACTTCACTGACCGAATGCTCCGTCACGGAGCCGATAGTCGTGACTGTAATGCCCCAATGTGATACCGCATACTTCACCGCCACCGCTTGCGATGCCTATTCCTGGTATGGTGAGGAATATACGGAGTCGGGCGAATACATGGTCGTTCTGCCGAATGCGAACGGTTGCGATAGTGTGGAGGTGCTGAGTCTAACCGTGAATCACGCGACAGACAGCACAATGGAGGTTATCGTCATGGAGAGCAGCCTGCCGTATAGCCTCAATGGCGAACAATTCTTCGAGCAGGGCGAATATTACCAGTTACTGGAGAATGCCGCCGGCTGCGACAGCCTCCTGACGCTGAATTTGACGGTGTTGTCCACAGTCTTACCCGACAACATCGACTCAGCCGACTGCACCTTCTTACCGGAAGGTACGGAGTGGGGGATAGGGAATCCGATTGTTTCGGGAATGGCCGCCTCCATGTGTGCATCAGTCCCTTTAGTAGGGGACATTGACGATGATGGCCAGCAGGAAATAGTGATGCACACGAACTCAAAAGTGCTTGTTTTCAATCCTGATGCTACATTGAAGAGCCAGTTTAACATGGCTTCTTCACACCAAGAAGGACAATTAGGTCTAGCGAAGATACAGTATGGACAGGGAGAATACAAAACGATTATCGTCTCCTATTCAACCTCTAACAAGTATTTTTACGCTTACGATAACAATGGAACCCTCTTGTGGCAATCTGACCATCCGTTCACCAGCCATAACGGTGAGCAATATCAAATGCCGGCTATTTCTTTTGCGGATTTCAACCATGATGGTTGGACGGAAATGTA
>Ga0265299_10005164_pt1 | contig 12135 bp, 8 predicted proteins | sample AusTroGonzalo_MG_4_FD_193485 | JGI IMG/M metagenome (GOLD analysis project Ga0265299, IMG submission 193485) | Bovine rumen microbial communities from tropical cattle in Woodstock, Queensland, Australia - Gonzalo_02 | ecosystem: Host-associated > Mammals > Digestive system > Stomach > Rumen ...
GAAGATTATTAAATGTGTGAGGCTCGTCCTTTTGGGGATTATCGCCCGCTACTTTTAACTTCAAAGGAGTAGTAATTTTCTTTGTCGCAGGGGCGGGTGTGCTAACCTCACCCGACGGAGCATTTCCACCCAAAGTGGGTGCTCTGTCGAAAATTGAAGTAGCCTGCTCCATTGAAGCATCGGGGAATTCCATAAGGGACATCTGCATTTTGAGCTTGTTGAACTCCGTTTGCATATCCAACTCGTTTTGTCTTGCAACCTGATAGTCGTCTTTGAGTTGCTTATTTTCTTTTTCCAAAGCGTTTACGGATTCCTCTAAATCGAGAATTATCCTATCGACATCTTCAGGGTAATATCCATAGGGGCTTGATACCCTGATGCCTAATCGTCTTGCGACTTCGGGTAATTCCTGTTCAAATTTCTCAGCCAATTTACGAGGATTCTTCACCTTTCTATTGGACTTGGGTAACTTTTGTTCTTTTATTGAATTATCAGTTGCTTCCGTCTTTTTAGGTGCTTTAGGCTCTTTTGGCTGTTTAGGTTTACCAAATGCCATAATCAGACCACCTCCACATATTCCTGTGTTTCCTTGTCAAATCTGATTTTAACCACCCTATCGGCACAGATTATCTTGTTATAGACAATCTTGCCGTTAACGGTGGTGTACTGCTCGGAGTCTAATTTACCGTATATCCTTACCATACAACCCGTTTGGATTGTTTCTTCGGCATATTCGTCGATAGGATGCGGATAAATAACTCTCACGCAGGTAAATCTGTACTTATTGGCATTGTCCATACACTGATATTTTCCCGTGATGGCTCTAATGTTGAAATTAGCAACCTCATCGAAAAGTTTTACATTGTCCTGAACATTACCATCAATTGTGATTTTATTCATCGCCGTCATCCTCCATACTAATAATTCTATCCAACTGCTCAATAATATCTTCGTTTTCGTCAAGAAGATTCCATCTCTGATACCACTGAACCTGTGAAATAATGTTATCAATATTACCGAAAGCGGCGATAACAGGTGCAAGTTTCGTAATGTTCTCAACAACGAGGTCATTGATAGGGTTGTCTACGGTTGTACCGTCAGGCAATACCATCTTGTTGTAAACTCTCGTAAGAACAACGCTACACTTGTCCAAAATCTTCTTATCAGCCTGATATACATTGTTAACTCTCTTACCCGAAAGAGTAGAAAGCTGTTTAACAACGGACTTAACCGAGTTGATAGAAGGGTTACAAGTAATGATAATTCTATCAGCCATCTTGTAGAGCATCGAGATAGGTGCTTTTCCGAGATAGTCGATACCACTATCGAAGAACACTACATCGTAATTTTTGAGCAACATTCTGAAAATCTCAATCCAAAAGTTGGTGTTCTCTGTGATTTCAGGAATATCCTGTGCAGGTGCAAGGTAGAAGTCGATATTCGAGGAGAAGTGGTCGCTTCTTACTCTTACATTGTTAAGGTATGTGAAATCCTTATTTCCGCCCGCAAAGTTCTTATAGTAGTCTTGGAAGGTAGGACCAAGTTTGTTGATGGTAATACCAATCTGACCGTCAATAACATCGAAGTCAGCAAGTGCAACTTTCTGATTAGGATGTGTCTTGGCATATCTATAAGCACAAGCCAAAGCGGTAAATGTCTTACCCGTACCACCCTTTGAAGAGCCAAAGAGAATAACCTTTGCGGAATTATTCTTATTAGCATAACTCTTTGTACCATCGTCCTGTAACATTGTGTCAAGTTTTACCCTGATTTTTGATACATCGACGGGCTGTGCAACTGCCATTACGCTATCATTCTTCTGCAAAGCGGGTTGCTGATTATAAAGCGAAGGCTGTGGTTGCGGAGCGGGTGCAGGTGCGGGTGCAGGTGTAAACTGCTGTGGCATCTGCGGTACATAAGGGTTAGGTGTAGCCTGCGGTGTTGAATATCCATAAGGATTAGCAACGGGCTGTTGTACCTGCGGTGCAACGGGAGGCTGAGGCTGAATATTTCCAGGTCTCATTTCGGGTTGCGGTGCGGGAGCGGGTTGCTCAACAACGGGTTCAGGCTTAACTTCCTCAATAACGGGTTCGGGAACAGGCTCGGGAATAGGTTCGGGAGCGGGTTCAGGAACGGGTTCGGGAATAGGTTCAGGAATAGGCTCGGGCTTGATTTCCTCTACCACAGGTTCGGGTATAGGTGCAGGCTCAGGCTGTCTGTCCTGAATTACCTTAATATTCGCAACAGGGAACGACGGCTCTGCTACATCGGGGTATCTGTAATAGATAACCGCTACATTTGCCGCCTCATACTGTTGTAAGGCTTCGTAGATTTCGGGTGTAAGAACGGCAACATCGTACCAAATTCCTTCCCCTACTTCCATACCGTCGTCTGAAGTAGCTCTTGCAAAGAACTCATCAAACGACCAAACATCCTTTTGGAGCGTGTCCAAATCGGACGGAATTCTTGGGTCATTGGTTACTACAATATACATTGTATAATTTTCCTCCTATTTAGTTATTCTGTAATTTTCTTTCTGTTACATTCTTCTTACATATAAATAGCTCTTCATTTTACTTTTTACTTAACTTCGGAACATTGTAATCTACCCAATGCTTTGCTCTTGATATATTGTGCTTTGTCTTGTCCATAGTCTCTCTTACCGTAGTAATCTTGAAAGACTGAATGGTTAAACAAGCAATAATATAGACAAATGAAAGAACAAAACCCTTGTCTACCAAAAGTCCGTAAAGAGTAACCATAATTACTATTTTTAGGCTAAAAAGAACATAATTTATCGCACTATTCGCCAATTTGCTACCAAACGGCTTAAATCCCGTTTGTTCCTTGAAAATCTCGGCAATAGTAAACCAAATCAACTGTACTAATGTGAGTACCAAAGTGAAGAAACTTTTGATTTTTCCCCAAATGGACGGCAACATTATAAACAGCATAAGAGCGTTAAAGAGCATTACATAACTTTCTTGGAAGTAATAATAGTTAGGTGCTTTTGCTCCCGTATAGTTATTTACTATTGAGCCATCGGCATACAACTGTGGTGATACATCAAATTGAGCATCAATTACTCTATAAGTGTCCGCCATAAGCGTACTGTCATAAGCGGCAGTCAGCGTTGAATCTAACGGGAAGAATACGGGATTATCGAGATTTACCTCCGAAGCCTCCGTTTTATCCTTCAAAGTATAGTCAATATGATATTTACTGCCACAAGACATAAGGAACGCCGCCCAATTTCGGACAACTTTACCGCCACCAATAGGTACAACTACATCACCTGTGTATTTTGTACTATTAAAGAACGGATTTCCCGAAGTATCGGCAGGGTTAACCTCTTGGTTACTCTGTGGCATAGCCTTTTGACCTTCTCCCAAAGTAGCATAGTTCGTATAGCACTCATTGTAGTTTAAGCCACTAAACTGACCTCTACACCACGGTTGGAAAATAGCCGTTCTCCATAAATAAGCGTGTGTTTGCATATTTACATCTTCACAATGGATAACTTCATCGTTAGCACACGACTCATTTAACGCATAATTGAATATACCGTCTACTGCAGTCGTAGCCTTATACATAAGAGCGTTCAACTGTGACGGGTTATAAAGCGATATAAACAAGAAACCTATGGCAAATACACCTATGACAAATCTTTCGACAATATCTTTTGGTGAGCCATTTTTACCCGTAGCATAGTTAGCGACTTTTCTTACCATAGAGAAGATAAAGGCTATCATCGCAAACGCTAATACGACTTTTACCATTATAATTACGGTCTGCCAACTATCCGAAGTTTCAAATTCGGTCAACATAACCGTAAATTTAGCGGGTATTTGGTTTCCTATAAGCAAAGAAATTAAGGCAACTATATATTTAGCAAAGGTCATATTGATTTCGCCTGCCTCATAGACATATCCCGTCAAGATAGGTAAACCAACTTTTGCTCTTGGGTCAAGATAACCATTATCCATTTCGCCCTGTGATAATACTCTTGGACGGTCTTTATATACCAAAGTTGATATATAATTTGTACCTGAATAGGTTACGGTTTCTACAATACCCAACTTTTTAAGCCTATGTTCATACCACGCCGACCAAATGTGGTCTGCAAGGTTAGGTGAATAGGTTTGTTCGCCTAAATATCTGTACCAATGGAGATTTTCGCCGAATAACTCAAATAGGCAATATTCAGGTGAAGTATTACCATTTCCAAGTAATTCATTGACATATCCCTTATAAACATTAACATTTTTTGTGTTTTGTGAGCCTTGAAGTGATGTAGGGGCTACAGTAAGTCCACCATTACCATCATCTATATAAGCCTCTGTGGTCTCAAAGATAAAACCATTATTTTGAGGGTAGATAAGATTTTTGCCTACATAAGAAAAGGCAATCGACCTATCAATAACATCCTGCGTAATATAAGTAGGTAACGGAATATCCGTATCGTCCAAAATCATATAAGCGTAGGTTGTGTCAGGGTTAACACCGTGGAAAGCATTATAAATATCACTTGCATAGCCCTGTCTTTTTGTTACGCCTTCAGTTTTCCAACAACCCTCAAATTGATTGGCAAAATCTTTGGTTATGGCGTCCAAGTCGGTTGAATCTTTGAAGTCGTTTTTGAAAGTAGTCCAATACTTAAATCTTTCAGGGTCATCGCCGTCTTCACACATAGTAAAAAGGATTTGGCTTTCAAGAACATACCAAGATTTATTGTGGAGGGAACACCAATTGAGTAGTTTTACCGCTCTATCGGCAGTCCATTGGGCTAATCCGATACCACACCAACCTTGTCCGTCAAGGAAGTAAGCATTTGGAACGGCTTCTGCTCCATCCGCCAAGTCTACATTTCTACCCATACGGGCTTGCTGAATACCATAGACATTTTTCTCGGCATCTCCACCCCAACAATTCCAATAATCAGTTAAGACAACAACGGTCATACAGTCGTGATACTCGGCATATTTTTGAGAAGTATTAGCAATATAGTTGTCCCTTGCTTCCCAAGTATCCGTTTCACCATAAGAAGTACCTATGGATGCTGTTGCTACGCCGTCGGCTACTGATACGGTAGGGTTTCCCTCTATCAATTCAGGCATAAACTCACATTCCGCTTGCCAACAACCCATTACTGCCGATGCTTGATACTCGGAAAGCCCCATACCACGCAAAATAGACCATAATTTGTACTTATTTTGCTCAATAGGACCCGAAAAGTTGTCGGGATTGCCCGCATAAGTCGAACTTTCGTCTACTGCTAACTGTGTATCGTCAGCTCGGACGGTAATAGCGGGGATAGCGAAACTTGCTGTCATTGATACTGCTATCGTTGTGACAGCAATAAGTGTCGTAAGTTTCTTAATCCACTTTTTCATTTCGCTATCTCCTTTCTATTAGTCTTCTTTACCGATTTTGTCGTTTCCGACTGAATCAAAACGGTGCATATTCGGCTTTTCATCCGCCTTGATTTTTCCGCCTGAATTTTCCTTATTTATTTGAGTTTTAGGAGTATCTTCAGGCTCTTTCTTCTTGTCATTTTCGGCTTCAAACTCTTGTTCCGCCTGTTCGAGCGGAGTAGGCTCTTTGTATTCAGGCTCGGCTTGTGTAAATGGATGTTTAATTGAACCATTTACTTGCTGGTCTGCTTTAACGAGTTCGTCGTGGAAATCCTCGTTACCCGTGCTTGCATCCAAAGCCCTAATCTTCTCTTGAGCCGCCTTTTGCAGAGCTGTAGCCTCAAGTCCAAATTCTTTTCTTCTACGCTCACCTTGTTTGTAGTAGTCAAGATAGAGTTTTTCATACTTCTTATCAATACCACCACGACCATTACTGAACTCGTCGGCAATAGAACCATCCGCCTTGAACAATCTACGAGTTTTAGCCTCATAGTCATTTTGCTCATCTTCGGTATATTCAACACCTGCATCTGCGGCGTTACGATTAGCCTCTTGAAGTGCTCTATCGTGGTTTCTATTTCTCTGCATTTGCTTAAAGTTAGTAATGAAATAGATAGGCTCAAGAGTAGCGGGGAACAAGACCATAGTGCCTGAACCCAACTTTTTCCAATATCTAATCAAAATAAATGTCAGATAGAACAGGAAAAGTACGAATACCATACCAAATAAGCCTGATAATTCACAAGTAAGCGTAAAAATTACACCAACATAGATACCTATAAGTACCATCGCAAATAAAGGTGTGATAGTTTCGAGCAATACTGCCGAGAACTTCTTTTTCTCTACTTTGTTGATTACGGTACGGAAGAAGAATAAATACAACATCCACCAAAACCATACAAAAGTAAGGAACTTTATTATTGATAAGAAACAATATAGGCAACATAAGAGCAATTTTAACAACAAATCCAAGATTCCGCTTTGGAATTCGCCGTTATAATTCTCGTTTTCGGTAACTTCAAGGTGTACTTTGTCTGAAGACGGCTTTGTAATAGATACTCTCGGTGCTAAAAAGTGGTCTACAACTCTATAAGCATTGTTATTGATTTGAGTACCATTAACATTTTCGCCCGAAGCCGTCAATACACTATGAATTACGGAGTCGGAGTCTCCATAATAAGAGAACGAGTCCGCAAGCATTACCGAGTATTGCTTTACATTAGTTGTTCCAATTTTAGGATAACTAACATCCTTTAATTCAGGTAAACCCGAAGAAGTGTTAATCTGCTGTTGGTCAGCCTTAATGCCATATCCCGTATTGTATAAAGACCAAGTATCGAGATAAGGAATATAGTAAGCAACAGTAGGCTCGCCATTGAAAAGATATGACAATTCAGGGTCACTTCCCAATGTAGCCTCTTCCCCAAGATTTATGATTTTTGATTCGATTTGTTTGAACTGATTCCACGCTACTTGCGGGTTATAACTTACATAAGACATTACACCTAATTCAAATACAAGCAACAGGAAAGCTAAAACAACTCTATATCCGCCCTGACTTCCGTTTTTGAAGATTACCAATACGGTCTTCACAATGAAGAACAAGGCAAGGAAACCCATTACGATAGTTACCCAAATATCGCTCCATAGGTTAGCAGGCGATAAGCCCCAACTATCCCATATATCGAAATTACACAATTGCTGTAAGAATACGGAAATTTCCGTTATCTTACCTGCCCATCCGATAATAGTTGGTTGAAATTTGAAGTAAATACCGATATTTCCCGATAAAGCGAAACTTGCAACATAGTTACCTAAAAGATGGTTATGCCAAATCTCACTTCTTGGGTCAGGTACGGCATAGTTAGCCGCATCCGCCTGTGTCATAGATTTTGTGTCATAAGGCATTATTCTTGGGTCATCCTTATGCATCATATTCGCAGGTGCTGAATCACCCTCGTCCGAAGCACAGGCTATCATTAACTTAATCATATTTTGGATAACCTCATCATAGTAAGGACCGCAATATGACTGTATCTTTTTGAGTACCTTATAAGTATCTTCGACGGACAAAGACTGACCTGACTTACTTCCGCCACTTAAATACTCTTTTGTTATGTCATAAACACCGCTATAAACATAAACATTGGCTACGGATAACCAAGTTTTCTCGCCACCATACTTATCCGACCAACATTCGTTATCGTTACCTTTATTTTCAATTAAACACTGACGATAATAGATTTCAGCACACTTTCCGTCGCTTGCATCGTCCGTACCTCTATTGAATTTTTCAAGAAAGGCTTGGTACGCCGCCATAGTTGCCTGTGACTCGTCGTATGTGTCGATAACTTCTTTTTGTGAGTTAGTGAGAAATTCGTTTTCACCATCCTCAACGGTGTCCATTGTTCTACTCTTTGATAAATCTCTTGTATGAAGATTTACCGTTGTGTTATTGATAAAACCGTCAATAATTGACTGATATTTTAAGGTAACTGAAGGTTGGTCGCCACCCCAAACTATCATATCTTCAGGTTTTGTCAAAACATCTTCAGGGTTCGGTGGTTTTGCTACATTTGTAGGCTCAAGATACCACTTATTTAACCAAGTTGCAGGTACACCGTGATGGTAGCCATTCCAAACATCAAATTTTGCGGCTATCCAATGCTCTTCATAGTTACTATGCTGTCCGCAGTCATCGGGGTCGGGTTGGTCTGCCCAATAAGTATGACGCTGACACCAATCGCTATAAAGAGTGTGTAAAGTATTCCATTCAGGTAAATACTGCTCGTTATAAAGTCTTATTTCCTCATTGTAATAATCTCTATAACTTGTCCAAGTAGCATTTTCGACCACCGTACCATCCATTTTGGTATAGGTACAATAAAGATTAGAAATAATCTTATCACTCGGCATATCAGTCCACAAACCACCGTCGTTAAGACCAATAACCATTATTTCTAATTGTTCGATTTCTGATTTTGCCGTTAAAGAAGAGTGTCCTTGCTCTAATGGATTTTCAGGAATTACTATCGAACTTGGGTCTGTCCAACCAAGAGTAGTCCAAGAAGCTGAATTAACGCTACCCCAATACGAGGCGTTAGCGATGAACATAATTTTTCGATTATCTTCATTTTCATTTAACCACGCATTTAAGTCAGCCTGATATTCCTGATTGTTCATAAGGAACATACCCATACAGTCTACATTTAATAGACCAAACCAACCTAACGAATAATCAGGCATACCATCCCAATTATTATAGTGAAGGGCGGTATTAGGCTCCTGACCATAATAAGTCGGATAAAAGCCCTCGTCATAGTTGGTATTGAAAATCTCCATATTGCCTTTGTAGTACATATAAAGACCATATTCAGTCTTATGCTGTTGGCAATACAAATCGGCGGCATCATTCGCATCCTGCGTAACCGTTTCTTCTCTAAAATTGTCAGGAGAAGTAAAATAAGAACCGCCGTCAACACTATCTTCGGCAATTTCCTTACAAAAATACTTTAAGTAGTATTTATTGAAGAACGAAACTACATAATCCGAGCCATCCGTATATGTGTGATTAAGATAACGGATAGTATTATAATTATCAGCATTAGGGGCTTTAAGGAAAGAGCCACCAAATAATGCACTAATTCCTCTAAATAAGAAGCCAAATACTCCCACGCTTGGTGAGGGTATTATGCCTGCTACTGATAATGTTTCTTTCGGATATTCTCCCAAATAGGTGTAACTTGGGATATTAAAACCATACTTGGTTATTGCGTTTTCGGTTAAAGTTGTTCCATTATCTCCCGCACCTACATCAACAAGCCACTGTGTTTGGTTTACATCGTAAGTATTGTCCGTGTAGCCGTCAGGAACTAACTGTGCTACTTGGTTTTTGGCAAACTGTTGTAAGTTCGGGGTGTTGAAATAACATTTGTAAGTGCCGTCAGGCATTTCCTTGATTACCGTAAAAGTCTTGAAAGACCATATCCAATCGAAAAGGTCTTCGACATCGGAAATAGTAAAGTTAAATAAATTATCTACTGATTGTCCGTCAACGATATAATAGGTACTTCCCGAATCGTTATCTGTATCACTTTTCTTGTAATCATCGGCTCTAACCGTAAAACTTGGTATGAGAGGAGATACGACGATAATCAAACTTATCAGGACAACAGCTACCTGTTTTAGCCAATTCTTGAACATCCTTATCTCCTTTCATATATATTTAGGTGTGGGCTTCTATAACATCCTCCTCGGCATAGCCATTGGTAGAAGTCCACTGATGTTTCCATCCGTGGTATTTAATACTCTTTACTTGGAAACCTAACGAGGTCAACATTTTACTAACCGTTGACTTTCTACGATGTTCCTTGTAATAAACATACTTAACGGCATTTCCACTCCAAAAGTTTATACACCAACTCATTAGCTGTATAAAATCGTTCTTTGAAGTGATATAAATGTAGTCAACTACGACACAGGGCATATTGTTTACATCCATTAGTCTAAAAGCAATAAAGGAATCCCCACGATAGATGACATAACCATTAAGTTTCACATTCCTGTGGTAGTTAGTTCCATTCTCATCGTTAATGAGTTTTTGAAGTTCTACCTTTTTCAGTCCATCCATTTAATTTTCCTCCTAAATTTCAATCAATTTATCCATACTCAACTCTTCCCAATTGTTCTCGATAATTTCAAGGAAATCGTCGTAGATATTGTCAAAGTTGAGTAGAGAAGTGTACTCAAATATGTTAATTGTTGTTAAAACTTGGATTATCTCCTTAAACTCTTCAAGAGTAAAAATATCATTAAAAAACCTCTGTTGAAAGTTATAGAACATTTCCGCAGAGATATATATAAAGGAGTCAAAATCGTCCTCGTTGTCCGTAAACAACACAAAGCAATCTTGTCTCTTAATTCTTGTTCGTAAGCCTAACTTATATTTCCTTTTATGAATAATACTCCCATCGGTATAAGAAAAGGGGAATTCTTCCCCTATCTTGCACCTATCAAGGCAATAGTATTCAAATTCCTGATGTTCTTTAGTCACTTTACCCGTTCTCCTTTGCTTTGTTAAAGTGTTCCGCATAATCAGGATAGTTCTTTGCTACCCAACTATACAGGTCGGGCATAAGTTTTTTGGCTTCTTCAACCTTTTCTTCAACTACCTCATCTTCGTGCTGAACAGGCTCAATAGTCAAATTAACTGCCCTATTCTTCGCTTGTATAAACAAATCATTGTTTATCGCTTCGGGGACACCATCGTAAACTATATGGTAAATATCTTCCGAAACATTAAGCAACAAGTCGTTTATGTCGCTTTCATTACACTTACATTTTATAATATGAGGTGTCTTAATGCCAACTCTTTTGAAGGTCATTGTGTCGGTGTCAAAGATAACGGGACCCGTCCTATCTACATAGGCTTGGTAGTCAATCATAGCACCTGGAGAAATTACAATCGTCTTTCCTTGCTTGTAATCAAAGGGTGTATGAATATGTCCGATAATCACCAAATCAAATAATTCAATAAAATCGTCGGTCAACTTAATCGGGTCATCTATGAAATGCTCTCTGAAATACTTATCGGTTACACCGTGCGTAACGAGTATTTTCTTTGAACATTTTGAAGATTTAGCCATATCAGCACACTTATTCATATAAGTCTGAATATTATCAACCGTATCATAGATATACGGCATTAAGATAAAGGCAATATCGTCAATTTCGACTAACTTCAACTCGTAATCGGCAAAATATGTATGTGGTACAATTTCTGCGGCACTACACTTATTTCGTCTATTAGCAAAGGCAAAATCGTGGTTTCCCAAAATAGTCATTGTCGGATAATCTTCTAACTGCTTTTGTGCCTGAAAATAATGATTTAAGGCTAAAACCGACGGATTTGCCGTTTCAAATACATCGCCTGCATTGATAATTAGGTCAGGGTTTTCATCCCTAATGACATCTATATTATCCTGCAAGGCTTTATATCCTAATTGCTCGAATTTGTTGTAGCCCGTTTCATCGGTACGATACATTCTCTTACCAATGTGCAAGTCGCTCCAAATTGCAATTTTCATTTAATAAAATTTCCTTTCGTCGCTATTTCACTATTAAAATTAAATAGCTCTTCTTTTTGAACTTTTAGAGTTGTCGGACATTTTGGCTTTTGGAAGCAATTCTCACTAAATCACCCATAATTTGAGTAGCTCTATCCTTATCCGCAAATCTAATATGATGCTGACTACCAACAAGTCCTATGGTTAGATAATAGTGGTGTTGTTGCTGTATATCGGGGAATTCTCCCGCTCGTTTTGGTACTCTTACGGACACCACCCTATCCGTAATGCTTATGTTGGTTATATAGTCTGTATTTATATAAACTTCATCAGTCATACCAATTACTTTGACTATCATAAATATCTCCTTAAAGCAATCTCTCGTCGTGGGAAACTACTATCCACTGTTGCCTATCCTTCTGCATTATCTCTTTAATAGCCAAAAGGTTATTGCTATCAAGATTTGCGAAAGACTCGTCCATAATAAGCGGTAAATGAGGCATAAACATATCTCTGATGGTCATAATCAAAGAAAATGCCACAATTCCACGCTCACCTTGCGATAATGTAGCAACGGGGAGTGTTTTCTTCGTTGTGTAGTCCTTATCATACAAATCGACCATATAAATACCGTCTTTAATGAATAACTTAATATA
>Ga0265299_10005165_pt1 | contig 12134 bp, 13 predicted proteins | sample AusTroGonzalo_MG_4_FD_193485 | JGI IMG/M metagenome (GOLD analysis project Ga0265299, IMG submission 193485) | Bovine rumen microbial communities from tropical cattle in Woodstock, Queensland, Australia - Gonzalo_02 | ecosystem: Host-associated > Mammals > Digestive system > Stomach > Rumen ...
TGTAATCGAGGCTATAACAATCGTAGCAATCATAAAACACAAAAATTATGAACTTTATTTTAAATAAAACAACAAAAAGCAGAAGATAAAAAGAAAACCCTATAAAATAGGGTTTAACATTTAAATTAGTGGATTATTTCTTTGCTTTTTTGGATTTCTTGCCAGATATTTCAGAGAATGCAGGAATGGCGATATATAAACCAAACATTGCAACTAAGACACCGACAATGACCCAGAAGAATCTTGCGAATCCTGGTAAAGCAACATAAAGGACAGCAATTGTGATACCAGCAGTACCAGCAAAAATTTGACCGATGCCAAAGAACACAGCTTTCTTAAAGATGCTCCAAACACCAACTGCAACTAGAGTTGCACCGGCAGCGATAATGACCAAGAAAACGACACTAACAAATGCGGCAAAAATGTCGCCATTAACTAACATACCTATGCCGAGGGTTGCGATTGCAATTCCAAAGAAAGTGAGTGCGAAGCTTAATAAGCCGGTTTTCACTAATGCAGCTATATCGAATGCTAAAATTCCAACACCTGCAGCAATAAATAAAATACTGAAGTAAAGATTAAGTGTTGCAACTCCACCAAAAACAGCAATTAAAACACCTAAAATAACAGCTGCAATACCTTCAACGATGTTTAATGTTTTCTTGTTCATTTTGTGCTCCTTTCTTTATATTAACTATATAATAGTTAGAAAATCAGTAAAACATGTTAATTCAAATGTTTCCATTATGTCATCATTAACATGTGCGACACACATTTTGCCTTGTGCATCCATTATTTTTTGAGCTTGAAGAATAGTCCTTAAGCCTGCAGATGAAATATAATCAACCTTTTCAAGATCTAAAGTAAGGTCTTTAACACCAGAAAGGTTGTTTTTTACAAAATCGCTTAAAGCTTGGAAGTTATTTGAATCAATTCTTCCTTCAATATAAAGGACTAATTTATCGCCGTTTCTTTCTTGTCTAATGTTCATGTTTTTTCTCCTATTCAAATGTTTTCTTCATAACCAAGATGTTTTTGTTTTCTTCTCTCTTGTAAGAGAGTTCATCCATAATATTCTTTGTAATGAAGATACCTAATCCACCAATTTTTCTATCTTCAACTGTTGCATCTAAGTCTGGATCTCGTGCTTCAAGAGGATTAAATGCTTTACCTTCATCAATAATGGTAAGCTTTAAACTCTTAGGAGCGGTGGTGATTTCAGATTTAATTACGACTTCGCCTGTTTGAGGAGCATACGCATAAGAACAAACGTTTGTAAGAACCTCATCCATTGCTAAGCGAATTTTATATGCTGTTTTACTATCGACACCAATCTCTTTTAATGAGTTTAAAATTGGTTCGATCATCTTATCGATTTTTCCAATTTCTGCTTCGTATGTATATGAGAGATTTTTGGTCTTTTCATTTAAGCCTCTATATTCGACACACAACATGGTAATATCGTCAAATTGGTCGGCTTTTCCTGTAAATTTTTCAATTTCTTCATTCATTCCTCTAAGAATTTCATTAGGAGATTGATCTTCATATTTTCTAATTGCTCCAATGGTTCTATCTCTACCAAATTTGCCTTCAGAATTGGTTGCTTCTGGAACACCATCAGTGTAGACAAATAATTTAGAACCTTTTTCAAGCTTAATCTCATAATCTTTGTAGATTGCATCTTTATTCCAACCCACAACAAATCCATGCACGTCGTTCATCATTTCGAAGTGACCATCAGGTTTTTTGATGATTGGTTTTTCATGACCAGCATTGGAAGCAGTTAATATTCCTGTCTTTAAATCTAAAATGCCGAGCCATATAGTGACAAACATTTCGGTTTGATTATTAGAACAGATTTGTTTATTAACTTTAGTTAATACTTCTTTTGGAGAAATATTTAACATTGCATAGTTTTGAACCATAATCTTTGATGCCATCATAAATAATGCGGCAGGAACGCCTTTATCAGAAACGTCAGCGATTACTAAGCCTAAATGGTCATCATCAATCAAGAAGAAGTCATAGAAGTCGCCACCGACCTCTTTTGCAGGCTTCATGGATGCATAAATATCGAATTCTTTGCGGTCTGGGAATGCCGGGAAGATACTTGGGAGCATTGCGTTTTGAATGTTTGTAGCCAAACCAAGTTCTTTATTCGTTGAATAGAGGTGTCTTTCGTGATCCGAGAAAATAAATGAATAAATAAGAACAAGCGCGACAATCATAGCGGTGTAGAGAATTGATACACCATAGAAGAATCCGCCTGCAGCGATAGATAAAACAGGAAGTGCTACATAAAGCAGAACAATTATTTTTGAACCTTTTCTCTCTTTAGAAGTGATAATTGCAGCGATAATCCCAAAAACCATTAATACAAAAGGAACACGACATAACCACCATGTAGCAGAATTTCTGCCATATTCTCCACCATCATTAATTGTGAAGTATATTGGATAGAAGAAATTAATTAATGGTAAAACAATAAATGTTGCTAAGGCAACATACATTATAACATTGACTATTTTAGTAACTTTTCCGTTACATTGTAGAGCGTAGGTTGCATACAAATAGAAAAAGAAGAAAAAACCTGCCTCACTCATAAAAACAAGAATGCATAAAACTTTGTTTAATGATGTAAATGCAGGTATAGAATCTGCAAGCATTTGTAAGATGTCAAAGAAAATACAAACACAACCTGCAGCTAAAACAGTAACAAATATACGAATATAACCACTATGACGTTTATATGATGGAAGAATTGAAAAAGTCATAATGATCGCAACAAACATTGCGGCGATTTCGCCACCAATACTAAATGCAAAATCAGGTCTTAAATGTGGCAAATGACCAAGTTCAACTGCATATTTTCTGGTTTCATATGACGCAACAGCCAAAACCAAAAAAACAATCATTGAAACGAATAATAATGGTATAATCCAGTTCCTCTTATTAAGGAACCTAGTAAGTTTTCCTTCGATAGCCATACAAATATTTTATCAATATTGTATTAACTTCAAAGTAATATTTTTGACTTTTTATAAAAATTAGTAATAATATTAGACAAACTCAAGAATTTAATGATACAAACAAAATTGCGATTTTAGAGAAAATTTACAGGAAAAACCGAGAATTTTGAAAGAAATGAAGTTTGAAGAAGTTACATGGTACAGTGATAGACTTGGCCGAAATATGAATATAAAAATTTATGGTCATTATGGCCCGGCTTTTGTCGTTTTTCCATGCCAAGATGGCCAAAGTGATGATTTTGCTATAAATGGGATGATTGATGTTCTCTCTCCACTTATTGAAGAAGGAAGAATAAAGTTGTTTTGTTTAGATGGTAATGATCTTGAAACGGTTTCATATAAAGGGTGGGATAAAGCAATGGCTGCCCACAAATTAGAAATGTATCATCAATATTTTATCAATGAAGCTTTGCCTTTTATAATTGCTAAACAAGGCGGATACGAAGAAATCTATTTAATTGGCTGTAGTATGGGTGGTTCCCATGCATCAAACAACTTTTTTAGACGACCAGAGCTTTTCTCAGGTTTCATATCTTTAAGCGGAAAATATGACGTTGCTAGTTTCTTTGATGGTTATTTTAATGAGGACGTGTATAATAATTCGCCCGTTCATTATTTACGCAATATGTCATGCGATCACCCATACATACAGATATATAATTCAAAGAAGTTGTATGCGGTAGTTGGTAAGGGTTCATTTGAACATCTTGTGTTAGACTCAAATTATGAATTAGCAGAAATCGCAAGTGAAAAAGGTATAAATATAAACTTTAATTTTTGGGATGAAAGCAATGTGCATGACTGGTCAAGTTGGTTTTTCCAGATGCCGTATTTCATCGAGAAGATTTTAACAAAATAAAGAAAAACCCCTATATTTCACGGAAATTTTTGTATCAGGCATAAAAAAACTGGGCTCTTGCGAACCCAGTTATTTTTTGATTTATTATTTTCTTGGAACGTTACGATCCGAAAGTAATTTTCTTGCGCAGTCGACTGCACGACGTGCTGCTAAGTCAGATTTAATGAATAATAAACATGGTGTTTGTTCAAACTTTTTGATATCACTCATGTCTTTCATTGGAATTGGTGAATCGACAAATTCCTTTGGATCTAATGCAAAGTAAACTTTGAGTGTTTTGCTTGCAAATGTAACGAAAATAAGTTTCTCTTTTTTATAAGAGAATGTTTCACCAGGAACAGAAATACGATCATTTAAATCATATTGGCTAAGAGCCTCAACGATTTCGTTATAACGTGCACGTGTCTCTTTATCAGCTTTTTTAAGTTTGCTTTCAAAAGGAATGCGTCTACGACGTGGGCCCAAACCTTTAAAGTTTTCTTCTGAACCTTCAACAATTGGTTCTTCAATTGGTTCTTCTTCCTCTTCTGGCTCCTCTTCTGGCTCCTCTTTTGGCTCCTCTTTTGGTTCTTCTACTTCAGGTTCTGCTTCAGCCTCTTCATGTTCACAGCAAGAACATTCTTCTTCACAACATTTATGTTGAAGTTCAATTGGGCAATTACTGAATGCTCCGTAGAGACCCATCATTCCAAGAACAGCTAGGCAAATTAATGATAAAATTGAACTATATGCCCAGAATCCATGAATTTTACCTTTAGAAACGCCACGAGTAAATTCAAAGACTAATGATAAGAAGAAAATAAAGCCAATCATTGCAATAAATGTTGCAACAAGACCAGGAATTCTTTCCTTCTTATTCTTTTTGCTGAGGTAAATGCAGCCAATAACAAGACATAATAATGATCCATAAAATAGGATAGAGTTTGTTACTGCGACACCGGATGATCCATATTTGGAACCCCATAAGAATCCTAATCCATGAAGAACGTCAGCAAATGCAGGAATTGATGCTGGCCCAGCATTACGAACTGCGATACCAATAGATATCCAGAGTGATGCAATACCGATTACAGCACAAGTAATAGCCAACAACCTGTCAAGTTTATTGATGTTTTTGCGGCCATAATATTTGAGATGTGTCTTTTTCATATTTTTCGTCTCCTCGTGATTATATTATAGCACATACATGTATAAAAAAAGAAAAATCGATTTACGTACTCATTATTTTCCTAATTTTTCTATGCACGTCCGTTAAATTTTTTTGCCAATTTTTGACCATTTTTTCGAAAATTTGAAAAATTAAAATATTGATGACGTGCACCTATTTTCCGTTTTTTGCAATTTATAAGAAAATTTGCGGTAACCAATATGTTGAAAAAACACCAAAAATTAACAAAAATTTTGCAAAAACAAGTAGGACATGTATTCTAAAAACGATTTTTTAAAGAAAGAGTTATGGATTTTTCGCTTACGTTATGCGTATAATTAATGCGATGAGAGCGCACAAGGGTTTTACATTATTAGAAATTGTCGTTACATTAGCTATTTTAGCGATTTCTTTCGGTTTAACAGTAGGTGTTGTCGCTGCTTTAACAAACCTTCAGTCGTCCGCTGCTGATGAAGAAAGCATTGATTATCAATTGAGAACGGTCGACAACATAACAAATGAATATGTTAATTTTGTTTCGATAAAAGGATTTGAATTTAATTGTGCTTCTTCAAATTCTTCAAAAACCGTTTTCACCTACGAATCATCTGACTTTACATTGGGTTTTGAAAACAGATCCTTATATATAAGAAACAATTATGACGGCGATATTGAATACTTTAAAAAGACGAAGGGCGTGTACTTAGAAAACATTGACAATATTACATTCACTTACGATTCTTCTCTTGCCATGTTGATTACTGATGTTGAATATGGAACAAGTACCTTAAGGTACAGTTATGTTGTGAGGACACTTCAATAATGAATATTTTTATTAATTCACTTTCAAATTCCATTATTGTTTATGATTTCTCAGAAAAGAAAGGCATACCTTTTTATGTTGAACAGAGTTTTCCTTATTCACTTAAGAATACTGAATCAAAAATTAAGGCAATAAATGATTTTTTGACTGAAGAAATTGTAAAGAAACTTTCTCAGTCTTCAAATAACATTATCATTCCTGACGATCTCGTTTTTACTGGTATATCTGAATTACCGCCATTTTCAAAAAAGAAAACCGAAGATACTTTCTTAACAAAATTTAAGATTGATTTTCCAAAATACAAAGAACTATATCTCAGCTATAAAGAATATGAAAAAAACAGCAAGAGCACTTTTATGCTCTACTCAATATGCAAAATAAGTGTCCTTGATAGCATTCTTAATGAGTTTAAAAAACACAGCATAAATATCAAAAATATATGCAATTTCTCGGGGATAATTGCAAAAAAACAGAATCAAAAGACAAATTTTCCGTGCGCTTATTTAGTGGTCGGCACCAAAGAATCTGAATTGGTTATAGCAAAAGGAAATTCCGTAATTTCATCCTCGATTATTGAATTGGGTGAAGAACAACTTTTAGACAAAACAGTTTTGCAGGATTCCTCATACAACTTGCCGAATAGCGTTGCGTTGAAATACGCGTCGTTCCATAAAACCCACTATGACACAAAGGATTTACTTACAGATGATATGATTCTAAAAAATCCTACATTAGATGCATTAATGTCCCCTCAGCCAAGAGAAGCTAGAATTTTAAAAGGCATCGCATTAGAAAACTATCATCTCAGACAAAATTTCTTGAGATTTCATACACACGTCATTGATCTTTTGGACTTTTACTCCCAAACTCCTTGGTTTTTACCAATATTTGAAATTAAGGTACTTTGCACAGATGAAGTGTACGCAAATCTTCTCCAAACAAACGGAGATTCCAAAATTAAATATACAAGAAGCGATTTAACTTATAAGTCGATCGTCGATATAAATGTCCAGAATAATAAATTATTCTCATCAAAAATCAGTACTAAAGAAAGGAAGAAAATAGATTGGTCAAAATTCTTAACAATGGAAATTGGAAAAAAGAAAAAGGCTTAACAGTTGTTGAGACCATTGTTTCTTTAACCGTAATAACGATTATAAGTATTGCGGCGTTTTCACTATCCATTTATGCATTTAACACAAGAAAAAAGATTCCAATCAATCGTTATTTTTCTAATCTTGAGGAACAATCATTAAAACTTTATCAATCATACGAAGGAACGGACTTTGAAAATGCGTTCAACCTTCTAACCGGACAATCCATTACATATGAAACAGATAAGACGTTTTATATTAATAAAAACTATGAATATGTTACTGAAGAATCGGCCTCATATGTTCTTAGATATGACTTTGAACCTAATTCATTATCAATATGTGCCGAAACTACAGATGCCGAATTAATCGCAGAAAGGAGCACATCTAAATGAGAAACAATAGACGTGGTGCAGCATTACCAGGCGCAATCATTTTGTGCTCTTTAATCGTGGTTGTTTCTATTGGACTTAGTACAGTATTCATTTCTTTGACTGCGTCTAACTTTGTTAGCAAGACAAAAAACGCTAATTCATTGAGCTTTGCTCAAGCATTTAACAACTTCAAAGATAATGACGGTGCCGTTCCTGAATCATCACGTTATACATGGAAAGTTTATGAAACAACTAAGGATGGGGACACTTATAAAGCTTTATGTGCAAAAGATTCAAATAATAATCTTATTTTCTATGGAATCTATAACTTTACAGATCATGAAACAATTGCGTATCAAGAGTCGAATTTTTACATAACAAACGAAGGGGGAACTGATTACCTTGCCGGAATCGTTCCAATGGTGGAAGAAGAATGAATATTATAATTAGAGTAGCAATAATTGTTCTAACAATTATGGTTGGGTTAGCAGTAGGTAGTTTTTTAAATGTTGTTATCTATCGATTACCAAACAATATGTCGTTGTCTAAACCTGCTTCACATTGTCCAAAATGTAATCACAAAATTAAGTGGTATGACAATATACCTGTTTTATCATACATAATTTTGCGTGGAAAATGCCGTTATTGTAAGGAAAAGATATCTTTTAGATATCCAGCTATTGAATTGATTAATATGACACTATGGTTTATTTGTCTAATTTGCTTCACAAATGTCATAGTTCCAACAATGGCAGTAAATTGGATCAAATTTGGGACTTCCCTGATTACATGTAGTGCCTTAATTTGTATTTTCTGCATTGATTTAGACCATATGGTAATACCTGATGTGCTTCAAGGGGTATTTTTGGTAGCTGCATTAGTGCTTCTTTTAGATAAACCAGACTTTAAACACATATTGCTTAAATTAATTGGATTTGGAGCTATGTTTTTGCTTTTTTACATAGTAAACACATGCTATAAGCTAATCAAACATCGCGATGGTATTGGCTTTGGTGATGTGATACTTGCATCTCTAGGCGGATTATACCTAGGAATCTATGAAATGTTATATGGACTTTTAATTGCCTGCATTAGTGGAGCAATTATCCTTATACTCATTGGCTTAATCAAAAAAGAAAAAGGACGTGAATATCCTTTTGCTACATTTTTAACAGGAGGAATACTAATTGCTATGTTCACTGGTGAATATGTAATTAACTGGTATTCCAAACTTTTAGGAGGCTTCTAAGATGAATAAGTACAAATATGTCGCTACATCTCCTGAAGGAAAGAAGATAAAAGGAACTTTCGTCGCCGAAACAGAAGGCGAAATGAAAGAAATGCTTTTAAAGGCTGGTTATTACGTTTCTAGTTACCGCCAAATTTCAACAAAACAACTTTCAAGCTTCTTTTCACTCTCAAATAAGATCAAAACCAAAGAACTTTCTCAATTCTGTAACCAATTCAGCGCCATGATTGGTGCTGGTATCTCAATCGTTGAGGGTATTGATGTTGCAGCCAACCAAGGATTTACACCAAAACTTAGAAATGCCTTAAAAGCAATTCAAGAAGATATGAGACAAGGCGTTTCTTTGTCTGATGCAATGGCAAAACACCCAAAAATATTCCCTCCATTCTTCTCATCAATGGTTTATATCGGTGAACAAGCTGGATGTTTAGATAGAGTTTTAGTTACTGTTGCAGAGTATTACGAACTTGAAAACAAAACTAAAAGAAAAATTAAATCTGCATTAGCATACCCAATTATCTTGGTCATCATGTTAGTGGGTATCGTTGTCGCAATGATGATGTTTGTTATCCCAAGATTTATTACAAACTTCGAGAAGATGGGAACCGAACTTCCTAAATTAACAATGGCAATATTTAATGCCTCATTGTTCTTCCAGGAAAACTTCTTATATATCTTCCTTGTATTGTTCGGAATAATTGTCGTTTTATACCTAATTAAATTTTTACCAAGTGTTCAAATGTTATATGACAAACTTAAAGTTACGCTTCCGGTCTTTAAGAAAATTAATATGTCTATTTTCGTTTCTCGTTTCTGTCGTTCTCTTGGCTTACTTTTAAGTAGTGGTGCAGATACACTTACAGCTTTAGAGTCATTAAAACAAACAATTACAAATAAATACCTTAAGAAAAAGTTTGATCGTGTCATCGATGATGTTCGTATGGGTATGGCACTTTCAAGTGCTTTAGAAGTAGAAATGAAACTGTCAAAAGTTTTAATTCAAATGGTCGTTGTTGGTGAAAAAACCGGTGAATTAGATGATATTTTGATTAAAACCGCTCCATTCTTCGATAGCGATACTGAAAACTCTCTTAACTTAATTACCACGATTATTCAACCTGCAGTCATGGTTGTTTTAGGCGGAATGGTCGCCGTTTTATTCGTTGCTATTTATAGCCCAATTCTTAACTCAATTAAATCACTACAAGTATAATGAACAAAATTAGATACACGTTGATATTAGAAATCTTACGCAGACAGGGAAAAATCTCTGCTGGTAACTTTTCTGATGCGTTAGAGATCTTAGCAAAGGATCAAGATCCAATCGCAGATCTTTTAAACAACGACATTGTATCTAAATCAGATGTTGCAGGTGCATATATCGTTTATGGTAATTCACCATATATTGATCTTGATTCCGTTAATATTAAATTAGACTTAACACCAGATTACGGTTTAAGACTATTAAAGGATTATCGTTTCTTACCACTTTATAGATTTGAAGATGGTTTAACTCTTGTTGGTACAGCAGATCCACTTAACCCTAAATTAATCGAATTATTGAATGCTACTTTGGATCATAATTATCAACTTCTTACAGTAGACCAAGAGAAGCTCGATGCTTACCTTAAGGTATATAGAGCAACCCAAGCCACTAAAACAGCGCTTAAATCAATTCAAAATGACAAAAATATCGAATCTGCAAAGGGAAAAAATGTATCAAGCGATGTTGCAAACGCTCCTGCTGTTCGATTTGTTGATTCAATCTTAGAAGAATCTGTCAAAATTGGTGCATCCGATATTCACATCGAACCAAGTGAAAAGAATGTTGTTGTTAGATACCGTCTTGATGGTGACTTACATGAACATTCAACATTCGATATTTCGTTCTACCCCGCTATTGCGACACGTGTAAAGATTCTTTCTGATATCGATATTGCTGAAAAACGTATTCCACAAGATGGCCATATTACCAAAATTATTGAAGGCCAAAAATGTGACTTCCGTGTATCTACGCTTCCTACAATTCATGGTGAGAAGTTTGCTATCCGTATTTTGGATAAGACAATTTTCTCACTAAGTTTGAACGAACTTAACTTCTCTGAAGATGCAAGCAAAACAATTCAGAAGATTTTAATGCACCCGCATGGCATTATTCTTCTTACAGGACCTACTGGTTCAGGTAAGACAACTACGTTGTATTCCTTCTTAAGAGAACTTAATAAACCTAATGTAAACATTGTCACTATTGAAGACCCAGTCGAATATTCAATGGAATCAATTAACCAAATTCAGATTAATAACAAAGCTGATTTAACATTCGCTTCTGCACTAAGATCTATTCTTCGTCAAGACCCTGACATTGTCATGGTCGGTGAAATTCGTGATGAAGAAACCGCCCAAATTGCTATAAGAGCCGCTATTACAGGTCACTTGGTTCTTTCAACACTCCACACCAACGAAGCTCCAGGTGCAATTACTCGTTTAATTGATATGGGTGTTCCAGCTTACTTAGTAAGTGACGCTATTGTCGCCGTTATTTCGCAAAGACTCATGAAGAAGCTTTGTCCAAGATGTAAGAAGCCGGTTCATCCAACCCCTGAACAAAAACGTATACTTGGATTAAAGGATGACGATATCATTTATGAACCAAACGGATGTCCATATTGCAATGGCACGGGTTATAAGGGACGACTTGCTGTTCATGAAATTATGTATATGAACAACGAATTACGTGAGACAATCTCTAGACCTGAGACAACAGTTGAACAGATTCGAGAAACTGCTGTCGAAAGGGCTGACATGATACCGTTATTTGAGTCCGCAAAACGCTATGTCATTCAAGGAAAAACTTCATATAACGACATGCTAAGTATGGTTGTTTCAGAGGAAAGAGATTCCAAACCAACACAAAAAAATAAAAAATAAAAAACTAACGGAATTTCCATAGATTTTCAAAAAAAGTTAAGGAAATATGGTGGTTTTTAAAAATAGCCATTACGTGCATTAGTTTTGAAAAGTTTGCATACTACATGTATAAGGCGTATGATAAATGTGCGGAATGTCCGCAATAGTTGTTTAGTCGTTTAGTCGGTATGAATTTAATCTTACTCTGTGTTAGCTCCATTTTCTTGGGCCGTTATCTTGAAAAGAAAATGCGTGTCGCTTCTGTAGCTCACTCAGTTCTCTTTATTTTTTGTTCATTCCTATTCTTATTTAACTCTGGTTTTAAACTTATTGATACTGCAATGATCAATATATTTGGAGAAGAGATTTTTTATATTGTTCAAGATACATTAATTGCAACATCGAAAATTCACAATGTTGTTATTAGTTCTTTCTTAATGATTGAATTTTTCAATTATATTATGACTTCTTTGGTAGCTGTTGTTGTTATTATCAAGGGATTTAAGAAGTTACTTGAAAAATATCGTGTTAGATTGGTGACATATGTCCCGCAAGCAAAAAAAGTTATTAACATCGAAAAGGATGTTCATATTAATAATGAAGGCACGTATTTAGTGTTGGGTCATCTTAGAAATTAGTATTTTGATGTATT
>Ga0265299_10005166_pt1 | contig 12133 bp, 8 predicted proteins | sample AusTroGonzalo_MG_4_FD_193485 | JGI IMG/M metagenome (GOLD analysis project Ga0265299, IMG submission 193485) | Bovine rumen microbial communities from tropical cattle in Woodstock, Queensland, Australia - Gonzalo_02 | ecosystem: Host-associated > Mammals > Digestive system > Stomach > Rumen ...
GATTTCCTGGACATGTTGTAAAATAGGTTGGCGACCGTGGTCTGCCCCCCGGAAACCAGAATTGCGTTGGGGGAAATTTCCTTGTAGAGATGCGATTTGCCTGTACTTCTCGGACCAAGTTCGCAAAGGTTGAAATTGTTTTCAATCAGCGGAATCATGCGAAGAAGCAGAAGCCATTTTTCGCGTTCTTTTAAGGAATCAGGTTCCATTCCGGTTGAGCGAAGAAGCACATCAATCCATTCTTCCTTGGTAAACGCCTTGCGCCCGGCTTTCAATTCCTCTATCTCGACATGAGGCATTTGAATCGGTTTCAGCTGACGGATCTGGACGGTACTTGCACGACGGTCTTCCTCAACAAACTCGTAGTCCAGCTGGACCATGCACCATATCCCTCCGCAGAGAAGACGGTCATATTTCTCAGCATATTCCGCCTGAATCGGCACTTTGGACAGCCCGAGATTCGAGAAACTGGCATAATAGGTGTCGTTGTTGATGTCGAGCTGAACCGTTATCATGTCAATCACGGTATGGCTGCCATGCTGCCGAAGCAGGGAAATGATCTTGTTCGCTTCATCGGGGCGGACAAAATTCTCGGAAAGGATTTTTTTGACTTTCTGAACTCCCTGCGTAATGATTTCCTCGTCGTCGGAATTGCAATACTGACCGAGAAGATATTCCAGGACATAAATCGGGACATTGGAACCTTCCTTGATCTTTTTGGTCAGGTCCTTCCGAACAATTTTCCCATCGAAATTCTGGCGGAGTTTGACCTTGAGCACACTCCTGGTATCATTATCAGCAATGTCGTTTTGATTATCCATGTTTTTTCTCCGGGTTTATTATTCGGTGAAGAATCCGAAGGAATCCGATGCGAACACAAGGTTGATCTGGAATTCTTCCTTGCGTGGTGGCTGGACGCCGGATTCATCGGCAATGACGAGATAGTATTTGTCGGTGCTGCGGTATTCCATCGACTTCAAATTGAAGACGCAACGATAGGTTCGCTTCTGTTCGTTGGCATCGGTTTTGTCAGCTATGATTTTCTGCTCATCGCTGATTTTCTGACCTTCCGAATCCACGAAATAGAGCAGATACGTTGCGGCTTCCCGATTATTGCTTACAGGTTCCTTCTGATAGAACGAAAGACTGAACATCATGTTGGAGACTTTCCTGCTCGACGAGACCAGCTGGATTGATACTGGTAGGGTATCATAGCGTTCCGGATGTTCTCTATACCCCCTATTGCTGTTGCGCAGGAAATGATAGTAGATCACAGGGACCACCATCTCCTGCGGACTTGCTCCGCCATGAATGTAGTTCGTGTATCCGCCTTGTTTTTTGATGCGGATGTTCTCTCGCGGTGCAAAAGCAGCGTAATTGGTTTTGCCGTGCATGAAACAGATTGGCAGCATGTGTTCCGGCTTCGCATCCGGTGTTGTAATCAGATAGCGGCTGTCAACTTCAACGGCTTGTGCCGAGGATATGCCTTTGTCGATTTTTTCTTCCTCTTGAAGCGCGTGATACGTATAAAGGAATCCGTGGTCCGATGTGATGAAGATATGGTGCGCACAGAAATCGTTGACGATCATGCGGACAGCTTCCGCAATATCGCGGATTGCCTCTTCACAGGCGTCAAAAACTCCGGAAGGTGAACTGTGTCCGGCTTTGTCAATGGAATCGGTATAGATGTAGATGACTTCTTTCCCACGGACCAGGTTCAGACGTTCCGCTCGTTTCATCGTCCTGATCTGGGAGAACTGCAAGGCGACGCTAAGGGGATTCTTTTTCTGAAGAATCTGTTCCCGGTTGGTGCTTTCCGTGGACACTCCATCTGCCAGGACAGAAATGCCGTTTGCCCCTTTGACAACGGACAACTCCTGATGCGGAAGAAGAGCAGCCATTCCGTATTTCGTCACGGTTGGGAAGATTGCCTGACAGCTGTCCAAAGCGACTTCGCTCTGCGTATTGCGACGCAATTCCTCAGCGACCTGGGCAGCGATTTCAAAGCGCAGTCCATCCGAGATCACCACATAAACCTTATTCTCGGCATGTTCAATATGGGCTTGATAGAAATCTTCCTGTTGTGGGATGTCGGCGATTTTTCCTTTTATTCGCAGATCGTCCTGACAGGCTTTCGCCCAGCATTCTCCCAAGCTCGTGAGATACCAGTTCGAATATATCCCCTCAATGACGTCCGTAACAGCCTTGAACTGGTCGTCCAGATAGGAATTGGGGCTTGCGATGGTCTTCCTGAATGCCAGATGATACTTCCGGTAGAAGGCATCCATCCGGCAATAGTCGTCGGTATATTCCTGCCAGAGTTTCTTTGCTTCGACGGTATGGAATCCGTGACTGTGCTCGTGGTGGAAGGAAAGAATCTCGGCGCATTGCCACGCGCCTTCGTAGTAGTTCGCATTCTGGTCGTACCAGGCCATGGTCCGACGCTTCGAAACGATGTCTTTCAGATCATCGGGCAAAAGCGATTTATCCTTGATCTCTTTGAATACCTGGAACAGGATACACTCGTCAATACATGGCAGCGTTTCCGTCCGAAGAAGTTCGTTGATCGGGATTTCGGCCATGCGGTTCCGGAGATGAAGCTCGTTTTGAATCTGACAGATGATTTTGTGTATCTGGTCTTTTCCTTCGGCTTTGTGCAACCATTCGGACAGGATGTCGTAGCAGATTCGCTGATATTGCTTGTGGGGTGAGTAATGCTCTTCCAAGCCCAGCAAATGCTCCTTGGGCAGGGTCTGTGCAGTGGCCGTCAAAATGAGATACCGGGTGAAGTCATGCAGGTTCGGCGTTTCCGCATGGAATCCGGTTTCCGCCATGCGTTCCCAGAAAAAATCCGTCAAGGAGTATTTCTGAATCTCCTGATAGATTTCGTTCCTGTCCTGATCGATACCGCCGAGAATCACGGCTTTCAGGATGTCGTTGAGAGAAATGCTGTTGATTCCACAGAGGACCGCAAGGATGGCGCGACAGAGCTTTCCGGGATCGTCCAGCTGCTTGTGCAGGGCCACGATCTTGTCTCTGCGGTCTTTCGCGTTGAAAAACTTCCGGTTTTTCTTGATCGTCTCATATACGGGCATTGCGTTCGACAGCTTCATTTCGCCAATCCACATCGTGACGAGATCGGATCGGAACTCCTCGCTCATCAGGCGCAGATTCAGCAGCCAGTCGTCTTCCTTCTTTTCGTAGTGAAGCGGATCGTAGACTACATAGTTGCCGTCCACATCGTCATATTCCAAAGTCTTCTTGACTGCGAAATTATTATTTCCGTTCAACTCGACGAGGTTTGCAGGCAGGGTCAGCTTAATTTCAAAAAGCTGATCGCGAAATTCCTCCTCTTCGTCGCGCCAGAAAATCACGCGACGCTTATGGAACTCCGGCAGAGGAGCAGCAAGTCGGCGAATCAATTCCTGTACGATGGCTTCGATTTCCATAATCAGTCTCACAATCAGGGAGTTGTCGCCAATGCTTGTCCGGCGCGCGAAACACTCCAAATCTGGGATGGTTTGTATTCCATGTTCTCTATTCGGATTTGAGAACATTTTCCGTGCAGGAGCTGACGCAGCTTTTGTTTCATCAGCATCATGCTTGTCTTTCGGGCGGATACACTGGTTGTCGAATTGAATTCCCAATGGAAGACCACACAGCGCGTGTAAGTTCCGGTTTCCTTGACAAAATTCTGTTCTTCGACGGGATTTGCGCCTCCCACACCGTCAAATCCGGAAAAAGAGTCTTCAACTTTTTGCGCGACATTTTCTGCAAGCGTGATGGTGTAGGCTCCCCTGCCGAACTGCCCCTCTCGGGTTATCGTCATGAAGTCCTTCACTTCCGTAAAGAACAGCTGCCGCGAGCTGCTCTCCGGATAGATAAAATCGACGGCTTTCTTCCCGGTCCGGGCAATATGGGAGTCCCATTGCTCATATCGGGTCGCACCCCGTGCCTCGGGAAAGGAGAATATCAACTGCTGTTCCTGCAGCGGGTTTTCAAAAAAACGCTCCATGATCACACCTCGGCGCTCAAATAGTTGTCGGCCTGATTCATGGATTCATCCAGAAGAACGACCTTTTTCAATGCCGAAAAAGCGTCTCCCTGCTCGACCTTTCCTTTGGGCATGAAGTTGAAATAGCGCACGCCTTTTGTCATCTTCTTTTTGGCGGTGACGATCTCGATTTCGTTGACCAGGAACAGACTGTGCGTTGTCAAAAACACCTGTATCCCGATCTTTCCCAAAGCCACTATCACATCGCAGATGAGGCGGATCAGCCGCGGATTCAAATTCGCTTCCGGCTCACCCCAGAAGAGGACGCTTCCTTTTTCAAGTGCCCCCACTCGGAGCAGCTGCATCAGTGTGCCGAGCTTTCGCCACCCCTCTGCCGTCATGTCGATATCGGCTTTGTGTCCGTCCTTGAATTTCATGTAGAAGCGTCCAGCCTGCGGATCAAGATAGATCTCGCCTCCCAAATTTTTCTTCAGAAGATCGACGATCTTCCGGAATGCCACGGGAACTTCATTCAGATATGGAAGGCCAAGAAGTTTGATGGCGTCCTGATACGTCCCGTCATACGGCAGAGCGTATTTCTCCGACAGCGAAAGGAAATGCGGGTAGATCGACAGGACTTCCCGGGCCGGGAGATAAACCGGCGGGAGCGAAAGCGGATACAGCTCAACATCGGCGGATTGGGCGAATGTCGAAAAAACCCGATTCTTTTCCTCGGAGTTGGCGAACCCGATTCCGGATTCCTGTCCGTGCTCTGTGACGTAGTGCATCACGCAGGCCAGCTCCGCATCGCCAACGCCATAGCTTTGCAAATCAGCCATATCAGCGTTGAAAACCCTCCCTAGATTCTCCGCAATCGTCAATGAGGATACGATGTTTTTCGCCGGTGCTTTCCCAGCCTTTCCGGAAGAAAGACCGGCCTTGGGAGAGCAGGCGCTTTTCGTCAGGGCATACAGCAATTTCAGGATCTGGGTCTTGCCGTTTCCGTTCTCCCCGATAATGATATTAAGTTTCTCCCCGAAAGAAAAAGTCTCCTTCCGGAACAATGTAAAATTTCGCACAGTCAACTGTTTTATCATTTGAAACCTCCTCTATTCAATGGATCGCGATTGCCGACCTGCTGACAAATCAACCATCAATATACATCCATCGCATGACCTTTGCAAGGAATTTCCGGGAGGGAGGATCAAAAATCCGCATCCCGATGGCCCCATAATCATTGATCTACGATGTTCGTTTCGATTATTAAAGAAATTAAAAGACTTGTGTGATTTTTTATCAATTCTCATTTGTTTCACGCTCCTGCGGAGCATCAGTCCCCGTCTTTTTTATTTTCTTACTCCAGCAACGGCCAAAAAGCGAGGACTCGTTGTCTGATAGTAATAAAACCGCATTTTCTCTCAAAATTTGCTCTGTCGCCTGATTGTTATATGAAGCTGGTTTATCAAACGCAATGAATATTTGCTTGTCGGAAAAAGAGTTATAAAGTTCAAGGATTTTTGCAATTGGATCGTCTCCAATATTCTTCAAAATAAGCGAATCATGTATTAATGCCGGTAAATTTGTCAGTTTCAGAATGGTCAAGTCAAAGACGATAAGACTTTTGAAGGATGTTCCAGTTCCAGTGTCATCCTTGGTTTCAAAATCATATTTTTCTGGACTCAGAGAAAAGACTGGAGGTTCCTTCGTACCATTGTAAATGAAACTATCATATTCCTGCATCTGGTGATTAATAGCCGATTCAATTTCACGGAGAATCGGTTTGCAGATCTCAACATGCTTTTCTTTGTATTCTGAAACTGCTTTTTTCAAGTTTTTCAGGGTGATGTAATTTTCAAGCTGCTTCTCTATCTCTTTGATTTGGCCTTCCAAAGCGGCATAATCTTTCAACACCTTGAGAGAGATATTGTTGGGAATATCGAAGCTCTGCAAATCACCTTCCAGTTCACGAATCTTGTCTATTAAAAGGGGTATTTCTGCATTAACCTTATCCAATTCCTGCTGCAATTCATCATGAAGTATTGATGATAATTTTGAGTGAAATGATTCAATCTGCTTTACTAAAGAAAGATTTATGGTCGGGAAAAAAGATATTAATTCCCGGAAATCATCTTCGAAGGCGGGCTTAGACGCGTCCAGTTGTGATTCAATACGCTTCTTTTTTGTCATCAGCCATGATTTTTGACAACGGAGTCGCTGGAGTTCTCCGCGTACGGAGGAAACTTTCAGCAAATCATCAGAAGATTTACCCTCGATCTTTGAGAGATCGTCATATTGCTGCTGCTCTACGCGAAGTTGCTGAAGAAGATTTTGCTGCTCGGCAAACTCATTTTGATTGTGAACAATAGGGATCAGCTTCACTTCTTCCGCAGCCGTATAAGCTTCTTTTTCTTTTTGTGACTGTTCCAGGATTTGTTTCGTTTGTTTGATCGGCCCGTATCTATCAAATAGTTTTTCGAGATCGACAATAACATCGGACTCTTTGGTTTGATGCACAAAATCTAATGGCCGTTTTTCGTTCAGGTTTTCTCTTTGATAGATTCGGAAAAAACGAGAAACGACATTCCTGAAAGACAAGTCCTCCTGGGTTATTCCATATTGTTCTCGAAGCCAGTTGCGAAACTCTTCAATTTTTATTGTTTGTGTTGTCTGGAAGTTTTCATTACAAATCGCGACTTCCTGGAATTTTGCTGTTGATCTGGAAAAATAATATTTCGAGCCATTAAACTCGAAAACAAAACAAATCGTGTGTTCATCGATGTTGCGCAATACATCCACAGCTTTTTTTGGATAATCGTCTCCGCCAAAAACAAAGTCGACAATCAAGAGGAATGTGGATTTTCCGATTGAATTGGTTCCATATTTATTCCCCAATACTACATTAAGCCCGGGGTGGAAAAATATCGGAGGGCGTACTTTGCCGTGATCCAGAAATTTGTCGCATCGTATTTCAAGCAACATAGTGCAATTCTCCGTTATCCTTCAGTTCAATTTTCCCGGTTGCATACAGTAAATCAAGTATCGAGAGGAAGATCGACACATCAGGAATGGTTGACTTGCATTCCGAATAAAGTGACAAAACTTTTTTATCCTGAATGCGAAGCTTTCCCGCGACAAAAACCGCCTGCGGGAAAATACTCGCGTTATATGGCGTTACTTTACTTGGCAGAATCACGGAACACCTCACAATTTTGGACGAAGAAGCTGATAATAATTTCACAAATATGGCGAGGCCCGCCCGTTTTGGTCCTCAGCCATGAAACCATATAATCAAATAGTTCTTCTTCTGTCTGAAAAAATCTCTCACTTTCCTGTTTGAGAAAGCACCGTTTAACCGCCAAAGCGATATTATCAAATGTTCCCGTATGCAGTTCATCCAACTCGCGGAAAAGAGTCTCTATATAACTGTAATACTGTGTGACGTCTTCGCGAATTGATTTATTTAAAATGGGGTCTTGCACCTTTTTGTCAATACTGACGGGACTATATGTTAGTTGTTCAATTTCCTCACGTGTCATTCCCTGCAGCGCCGTGACAACTTCTTGGATTTCGCTTTCAATATCCAGATTGGCCGTAGCCTGTTTTCCCAAATAATGTCGGATCATTGCCTGCTTTTTATGATACAGTTTCCAGTAATCAGCCTCCGTTGTATTGAAATCCTGATGGCGATGACAATGCAGGCAAAGGGGAATAAGATTCTCCAAACTTTCGAGGTTTTCAGGTCTGCTTATGTTCTTCAATGCCTCAGCCTGCGTCTGTGTCGGAGAATGGGGATAAATATGGGCAATTTGGAATTGTTTGTTGACCTTTCCATTTTTTTCCTCAACAAGCCTATGTCCACAAAGAGGGCAAAGACAGTCTGCCTCATCCAGCAGACGAGCCAATTCAATATCTGTGCACTTTTTACGGGTTGTTTTCGTCACAATATTTCCCTCACTTGATCTTGGCAAGGACATCCTGGAAGATGGCGTAGTTATGTTTCACTCCATCATCAAGATCGATGGAGATCATCTTGTCCGCAAGGTGGTGGATTTTTTCTTCGTACAGACGGGTTTCTTCAGCTTGTTCCCGGAACGCTCTCAACTGCTTTTCAAGTTTGATCTTTTCACTGGCAGATGCCTTATCCATACGGAGCGTAAGGTCGGCCATTGCTGTGCGATAGCGTTCCTGTTGTTCATGAACATAGTCTGTACGCAGTCTGGCCAGCGTGTCGGGTTGATACCGGTGCATGTAGATCAGTGCACGGAATCCACCTTTCTTTCCGCTGTCGAAGAGCCAGTAAATCGGACGCTTCTGGTACATTTTGCAGTGGTCCGCAAAGAAGTCTTCACGGAAGTATTTGCGAATAACTTCACGGGATGAGCCGCGTCCGCCTAAAGCTTTCGCAATGAAGTTCAGGTTTTCTTCCAGCGATTCGGTCCCGAAGACTGTTTCGATGAAACTTACAAAACGGCTGGAGAGGTCGTCTTCAAAATACTCGTCATCGCAGATCGGGATGATGTTGTCATCATCAGCAGGGAATGTGTCGTATTTAGAGGTATCCCATTCCCCGCCTGCAAATGCCAGCCCCGGTACATCCAGCGAATATCGCCCGAACATGCACCCGACCGCATAGGAGATGAGCTCCTTGACTGTATCTTTCTGGAGGCGGTCTTCCAATTCCTGGTTGAACGGAAAACTCGTAACCTTCATCTCCTGATTCGGCTCGGAAACCTTGATCCCGGTCGGCTGCATTCCAAATATCGTTCCGACTTTCAGTTCGCCCGTGGTAGAAAAATGCTGCCCGTCGGAGTCCAGTTCCGGGGACTTTCCATATCGATACCAGGGATTGCATGTCAACGTGATTTCATCCCACGGGACATCCGGCGAAAGCTCGTCCTGTAATCCGTAAATCTCAATAAAGATCCGGTTGTTCTCGACTTCCAGTTTGCGCATGGTCTCACATTGCTGTTCCCATGATGCTCGCACCTGTCCATAAAGATTGGAAAGCATTTTGGACTTATCGTTATGCCTGACTGCATCAATCAGTGGATTTTCCTGAAAATCCCATGATGTTTCGTAAGAATCCCAATCCAATTTGGAAATAGAGACGCATTCTTTTACGATTTCAGTAATATCCTGTTGTTTTCCAAACAAAATGGGTAAATTCTTAATGTTGCCTGCCTGAAAATTAACGGTAGGATTAAGAAGCTTTAGAATGTGATAAGAAACCACTGATATTAAAAAACCAAGAAAATACTCGGAATGAGTATCATCAACAAATAGTGTTGATCCTGCAACATCAAATAGAAAGCCATCAGGAATACTTCTGATTCCAAATTTGGAAGCACTAATGAATGACCATGTCAAACCATGTCGAAAATAAAAATTATAACCACCGTTTTCTCTATGTCCAGACATGGTATTCATGTATTTGCGACCGTCTTCATCAAACCATAAGACAGTTTGTGAGTTCCCATACCAAAGTCTAAATTCTCCCCCTTTATTATAGGGAAAATACTTACATGGAGTAGAAGATAGTTGTTCAATAGAGGTCAAACTGAAATCTATCTTCATATTCGACACTTCCCACCAATTGCGAACAAAAACATCATTTTTACCGGTCCCCATGCCAATTTTAACACTAGAATAGTTTCCCAAAAACTGTTTGCGTTCAAATGCAGATGTAATAGGGAAAGGAGCCCAATAGGCTATAGGACTACCCGGAATCTTTTTAAAATCATCCGCCGAAACCTGAAACAAAAGCGTTGTTTTATCCATTGTCGTTATGTAGCTCCAAGGAATTATGAAAATAATTTTTATTCGATCGTGGAATTATGTCTTCGTTGTTTGCGGCGAGACTGTATTGACTGTTTAATGTGTTCAGATCGTTCAGAACTTCGTGCGGATGGCTGTAATATCAAGAAGATTATTTCGTGCCCCCCTTTATCATTATCAGAAGAAAACACTTGATTAATTGCCTGTGTCGTTGACTCTGAATCCTTGTGTGCGACATAACACGAACTAAAAGATAGGATTAAAGATACCAATACGGAAAAAATAGAAATATAAATAGCCGTCTTGGAGAGTTTTTGGGAAGAGCTGAATTGGATTCCTGTTGTTTTTGCATAACTTGTAGCAATGCTATTGAAATCTTGAAGAAAACGGGATAGAGTTGAATCAATAGAAAAGACTTTATTAAAAACACCTAGGACAAAACTATGTAATTCGCTGGAAATAGAAAAAGATTCCTCTTTCATTTCATCCGAGATTTGCTTCGTTATCTCGTCTGTATTAGTTATAGCATTGATTTTTGTCTGAAGTTGCTCAATTTTGCTCTTTAAGGTGGTAGCAGGCTGTTCAAAATAATTCTTGATCCCTTGGGGAATATCCGCCAAAGATTGAATGTTATTCTTAAAACTTTGATAGTCTGTAGACAGAGTTGCTTGCTGAGAGGCGTCTATGCATTTTTGCAAATTGTTTAAAAATGACTGGTCTGGTATTTTAAAACTGCTATTTAAGGTAGAGAAATATTCATCGTTAACTTTGCATTCGGGATGAAGTCTAAAGAAATCATCAGATTTTTTCTTCATGCAACATAGCTGGATAAAAGCTTTTTGATATTCAGGATTATTTATCATTGCATCAATGATGTCCAACGTTTTTTTGCTCAAACCATTTGTATTCATAAAGTTCACCCGGCGCACTAAATGTTAATAATATTTATGGACTTTGGGATAAACAGGTTATCCTTGAATATGACATATTCGCTTACACCGCGTTTTGTACTTGTTGCATATGTAACATTCCAAGTTCCGATCCTGCATTTGCTATACAAATCTGCAATTAACGGTGCTTTGTCATATGTAACAATCCAGTTCCGATTGTATTTTAGAATCTTTTCCGCCAAATTGACGTGATCGTGCTCCTTGAAAGAACTTTTGTAAAGCTGTGCACCTTTATCAACATAGGGGGGATCAAAGAAAACAAAGGTTTTCCTGAGTTTCTTAACTTCAAGACGAGAAAACAATTCGAAACAGTCATCATTGAAAAGGAGAATCTGTTCCTTGTACTCAGCAATCTTTTTGATTTTCTGAATCAGGGCTTCCTTGCAATAGCGGGCATCAAGCTTATATATTCCGCTTTGATTCTTTCCTCCGATTACACCGGCTGTAAGAACTCCAGAAACATTTGTCCGGTTCAAAAAGAATGTCGCAAATCCAAGTCTTAAATAATCAGATGTGTCACATGCTTTATAGACCGATTTTTGGATATTCCATTCCTCCATTGTGACGGGTGTTTTCTCAATCAACGCGCATAGTTCGTTATTGTGATTAAGAACTGCAGACCAGAATGCAAAAACATGCTGATCAAAATCGTTAATGACAATCTTCTTGACATCTCCAGAAAAAAGCAGTTGGAGAGCCAAGCCTGCTCCACCGGCAAATGGTTCAATATAGGTGCAGTTCAACAAGTTATTCAATTGCAGGATTTCTCTTGCAATTGGATAAAACCTGATCTTCCCGCCAGGATAACGCAGTGGTGATGGATTGTTCATGATTGTTCTTTTCCTTGATTCCTTTTAGGCCAATCTCTTTTATTCAAACCATGAAATTCTGCGGTATTGAAAAACAAATAATGAAAGGCGCTGGTAAAATGCATGATTTCACCATAGTTGGCAGGATCATTTAGCCAAGTTTTCAGTATTAGGGCGACGAAAGATTTGTACCTATTCCAAAGTGATTTAAGAGATGTTCTAGCAGAGGAACCGGTTAATGCTTCCTTATACTCTCGTTGAATATGCTCCCTATAGAAAAAACGATCATAATTATTCTTGTCAGCTTCTTCTGAACTCCAGAAAGGGTGATTGGGATCATTATAAATTGTTTCAGCATAATCAAAAATGACACGCTCTGGCGGTTTTTTTCCGGGAAGAGCAATCATATTTTCAACCAATTGTTGAGTGCTATCACCATCAAGAATACATATACCATGAAGAATTTTTTGGAACTTTTCATCCTTGAATAATTTAGATAATTCTCCTGATCCAAAATTAGCATTTACGAAATGGAACCTTGAAGCGATATATGCAAAATTATGATCTATGGTTTGCAAGTGTTTCAAATAATAACCCATAAACAT
>Ga0265299_10005172_pt1 | contig 12125 bp, 12 predicted proteins | sample AusTroGonzalo_MG_4_FD_193485 | JGI IMG/M metagenome (GOLD analysis project Ga0265299, IMG submission 193485) | Bovine rumen microbial communities from tropical cattle in Woodstock, Queensland, Australia - Gonzalo_02 | ecosystem: Host-associated > Mammals > Digestive system > Stomach > Rumen ...
AGTCTTGTAGCCCTTAGCCGGCAGGCCCTTGCGGCTGCGAGGATGTCCACCGGAAGCACGACCTTCACCACCACCCATAGGGTGATCAACAGGGTTCATTACAACACCACGGTTGTGAGGACGACGGCCGAGCCAGCGGCGGCGACCTGCCTTACCGTGAGATTCGAGGTTGTGTTCAGTATTGGATACTATGCCGACAGTAGCGCGGCATGAAACCAGCACCATGCGGGTCTCGCCTGAAGGGAGGCGGAGGATGGCGTGGTTGCCTTCACGTGCGGTGAGCTGTGCGTAAGCACCGGCTGAGCGGGCCATTGCGGCGCCTGTGCCGGGACGGAGCTCGATGCAGTGTACGAGGGTACCCAGAGGAATTTCACCGAGAGGAAGAGAGTTTCCGATTTCGGGAGCGACACCGCTTCCTGAAGAAATCTTCTGACCTACTTTCAGTCCGTTCGGAGCAATGATATAACGTTTCTCACCATCTTCATACTGTACCAGAGCGATACGTGCGGTACGGTTCGGGTCGTACTCGATGGTTTTCACTGTTGCAGAATAGTTGTCTTTGTCGCGAAGGAAATCGACTACGCGGTACATCTGCTTGTGGCCGCCGCCGATGTAGCGGACGGTCATCTTACCCTGATTGTTGCGTCCGCCGGTTTTGCGGAGGGGCTTCAGGAGGGATTTCTCGGGAGTCGTGCAGGTGATGTCATCGTATGCACTTATAACCTTATTTCTCTGACCGGGGGTTACCGGTTTGAATTTACGAACTGCCATGACCTTAAATGTTACTGTAGAAATCTATTTTATCATCAGCGGCCAAAGTCACGAAAGCTTTCTTGTAGTTATTTGTGCGGCCTGTCAACATACCTGCTTTTGTGTAGCGGCTTTTAATCTTACCATGGTATCTTACGGTATTGACTGACAATACAGAGACACCATACATCTGCTCGACCGCTTTCTTAATCTCCACCTTGTTGGCGGTGCGGTCAACTATAAAACCGTAACGGTTCATCTTATCGCCTAGAACCGTCATCTTTTCAGTTACAACTGGCTTAATTAATATTCCCATCGCTCAAATTATTTGCGTCTTTCAACAAGAATATCCTGAACTCCGTCAACCATCACCAGATGATTTGCATTCATGATGGTGTAGGTGTTGATTTCGTCTACAGTGATGACTTTCACCTCAGGAAGATTGCGAGACGATAAGTAAATGTTGTTTGAATTTTCAGGGAGTACCACGAGGGTCTTGCGACCGTTGGCCTTGAGTGCATCGAGAATCTTGATGAACTCCTTGGTCTTCGGGGCTTCCATTGCGAAAGGTTCAACCATTGTTATTGCATTCTCAGCGGCCTTGTATGACAAAGCGGAGAAACGCGCGAGCTGTTTAACCTTTTTGTTGAGCTTGAAGCTGTAATCACGGGGCTTGGGACCGAAAACGCGGCCGCCGCCTACGTAGATGTTAGCCTTGATGCTACCGTGACGAGCACCGCCGCCGCCTTTCTGGCGACCCATTTTCTTGGTGCTGTACGATACTTCCCAACGCTCTTTCGATTTGTGGGTACCCTGACGCTGGTCGGCCAGGTACTGTTTCACGTCAAGATAAATGGCGTGGTCGTTAGGTTCAATCCCGAAGATTGAATCGTCAAGAACGGCTTCCTTTCCGGAAGCAGAACCATCGATTTTGTATACTGCCAATTTCATAGACGTTAACCCTCCACAATTACATATGAACCTTTTGCACCGGGAACAGAACCCTTCAAAACGAGAAGGTTGCTTTCAGGAATGACTTTCATTACCTGAAGGTTCTGGACCTTGACGCGGTCGCCACCCATGTGGCCACCCATTCTCATACCGGGGAATACCCTTGAAGGCCATGAAGATGCACCCAGAGAACCCGGCTTGCGGAGTCTGTTGTGCTGGCCGTGGGTAACGCCGCCGACACCCTGGAATCCGTGACGCTTAACAACGCCTTGGAAACCCTTGCCTTTGGAAATACCCGTTACGTCAACCCAGTCAATTTCCCCATCCTTGATGTCGAGGTCCTTGACGGTGATAGTGTCGCCCAAATTCAGTTTGTCGGTGTCAAAGCTCTTGAACTCGACAAGCTTGCGTTTGGGAGTGGTTCCTGCCTTTTTGAAATGACCCTGAAGGGCCTTGCTGGCGTGTTTCTCTGTAATTTCGTCATAGGCAAGTTGTACAGCGGCATAACCATCTTTTTCAACTGTACGAATCTGCGTAACAACACACGGTCCAGCCTCAATAACGGTGCAGGGGATGTTTTTTCCGTCTGCATCGAAGAACGAAGTCATTCCGACTTTCTTTCCAATTAATCCAGGCATAGATAAATTGTTATATATTAATAAGTTAAAAAGGCCCGCGCATTTTGCGGGGCTGCAAATGTACAATTAAAATCCCAAATACCAAAAATTATTGCCTGAATTTCACAGGTATAGGGGGTTTATCCCACAATCCAGACCATCACATGGTTCTCGAAAACCATGTACTCCAGCTCGAACTCGTCTTCGGTGCCGTCCTTGTGGTAGAAGGTGGCCTCGAGGCGGCCCTCGTCGTGAGCCTTGAAGCGCTCCACCTCAATCTGCTCGGCGAAATCCACTTCCATCAGGGACATCCTCTTGAAAATGGCTTCCTTGCTGCACCAGTAAATTGCGAGCTGCAGATTGCGCCTGTTGTCCGAAAGGTCGTCAATCTCGTCTTCCGACAGGGCCTTGGCCTCAACTGCCGAGAAATCCCTGTCGAGACTCTCGATGTCGATGCCGAGGTCTTCGCTCGGATGGGTGATGATGGCTACGAAACGGCTGCTGTGGCTGATGCTGAGCTCCTGCAGCGAATTCTGGAGGTAGGGTTTGCCGTTGTCGTGGTGGCCGAGATAAACCTTTTCTTCGAATATGGTGTTGAGGAGGGCTCTTTCGGCGAGCTTTTCCTTGCGGCGGGCTTCACTGCGGATAAGGCTCAGCTCCTCGAGCTCCTCGTTGGGTATGGAGCCCAGATCGAGCAGTTCCTGTTCGGTTTCAGTAATTTCCCATACATAGATGGAAGCGCCGTTATCAAGTTTTTTGGTAAGGAAAAGTGCCATATAGTCAAATGAGTTGAGATACGAGGATTCGAACCTCGACAGACAGAACCAAAATCTGTAGTGCTACCATTACACCATATCTCAGTGACGCGGCAAATATACAAAGATTTTGATATTTGCCAGATTTCTGTTTTTATCTTTTGCTTTTGAAGAAATCTGAGACGAGGGTGCTGCAATCCTGCTCGAGTATGCCCTTTGCCGTTTGTGTCTTCGGGTGCATCAGAGAGGGCGAGAAGAGGGTGTAGCCCCTTTTCGGGTCGTCGGCTCCCCAAACCAGGCGGCCGAGCTGTGCCCAGGCCAGGGCGGCGGCGCACATGGGGCAGGGTTCGACAGTCACATACAGCGTGCAGTCCGTGAGGTATCTTCCGCCAAGATAGTCGCAGGCCATGGTAATGGCCTGCATTTCGGCATGTGCCGTCGGGTCGCAGAGTGTCATGGTGAGGTTATGTGCCCGTGCAATGACTTTTCCGCCGCAGACCACCACGCAGCCGATGGGAACCTCCCCCTTTTCGAGGGCGGCGTGCGCCTGGTCCAGCGCGAGTTTCATGTAATCAGTATCAGTCATAAAAAAAGAGGCCGATCCTCTGCCAGAATCGAGCCCCTTCTCGTGTACTAAAACCTAAACCTGTACTATAGATGCAAAGCCCGACCAAAACGTTGCAGCAGAAATCAAAAAAAGTGGAAATTTTATAAAGTTTTTAATTCAATCTCCGCTCCTTCCGGAGTTACCAGCTGACAGCCCACGTCAGGCTGGCACAGATGGCCAATTACATCGTAGGTCTGAATCTCTCTCGCCAAGGTTTCATGCTTGTCTATCGGAACGGTGAAAAGCAGCCTGTAGTCGTCCCCGCCGTTGAGTACGGCAGTGAAGACATCGATGTTGATTTCCTCCGCCATGTCGAAAGTGTGCGACGAGATGGGAATCTTGTCCACATATATTTTGGCTCCCAGTCCGGTGGCGGCGCCAAGCCTCTTTACGGCTTCGGCAAGACCCTTGGTGACGAACGCACCGGCAGAGGGAACGATGCCCTGCTCGAGGAAGCGGTCTATGGTGTTGGCCTGCACCTCGGGGCAAAGGTACTGTGCGAGGATGTATTTGTACTTGCTCAAATCCGGCTGCTTCGCTCCGCTTGCATCTGCGACGAAAGAAGATTTCTCCCTCTCAAGGACATGCTGACCCATGTAGGCGGCTCCGACGTTGCCGGAAAGACATATCAAATCCATCGACTTCGCGGCGGGACGGGCGTCGAGAACCTTTTTCTTCTGAGACCCGAATGCGCCGAGGCTGATGTTCAGCCCGTTGACAGAAGGATTGAGTTCGAGGGACAAATCTTCAAGGAAATGTTCCTTCGCTGCGGCGACTATGCCTGCCCACAGTTCGGCGATGTCCTCAAGGCAGAACCTTGCGGAAATGCCGAGCACAACGGACAGGGCCTTCGGCCGGTAGAATGCAGCATATACCTCTCCGAGAGCGCATAGCACAGCCTTGTAGCCCAGATGCCGCAGAGGGTTGTAAACAAGGTCGAAATCGACGCCTTCGCTGAGAACCCTGTGCGCGAAAAACTCGCCGCTTTTGAGCGCGGCGGGCCTGTTGTCGAAGCCGCTGTCCTTGAAAAGAGCCTCGATGGCCGCTGCCCGGCCTATCTCCGAGAACTCAGTGCGCTTTTTGTCCTTCTCCGCCATAGGAATTATTTTTCGCAAAAATAATACGAAAAGCCTAACTTTGCTCCTCCATGGCAAAAAATGAGCAGATAATAAAGGAGTTCACCCGAGCCGAGTATGCCGAAGGCTTCGAGACGCAGATCGAGCAGCATTTTCTCGAAAAAGGTCTCGACGAAGGCATAATCCGCAAGCTTTCCGGTCTCAAGGAAGAGCCTGGGTGGCTGCTTGATTTCCGCCTGGAGGCTTTCCGCAAATGGCAGAAGATGAGGATGCCGCACTGGGCCCATCTGCAGATACCTCCCATCGACTTCCAGGACATCATATATTTCGCCGCACCCAAGAAGGCGAAGAGCCGCGACGAGATAGACCCGGAACTGGAAAAGACTTTCGACAAGCTGGGCATTCCCCTGCACGAACGGGATGTGCTGAGCGGAGTGGCGGTGGATGCGGTGTTCGACTCGGTGTCGGTCAAAACCACCTTCAAGGCCACCCTGGCAGAGAAAGGCATCATATTCTGCTCGTTCAGCGAAGCGGTGCGGGATTATCCCGAGCTTGTGAAGAAATACCTCGCGAGCGTCGTGCCCTCCGGCGACAATTACTACGCCGCCCTGAATTCCGCAGTTTTCAGCGACGGCTCGTTCTGCTACATTCCCAAGGGGGTTCGCTGCCCGATGGAGCTTTCCAGCTACTTCCGCATCAACGCCCGCGGCACCGGCCAGTTCGAGCGCACGCTGATAGTGGCTGACGAAGGTTCCTATGTGAGTTATCTTGAAGGCTGCACGGCGCCGATGCGCGATGAAAACCAGCTGCACGCCGCAGTGGTGGAGATAGTGGTGGAAAAAGATGCCGAAGTCAAATACTCCACCGTCCAGAACTGGTATCCCGGGGATGCTCAGGGGCGCGGAGGCATATTCAACTTCGTCACCAAGAGAGGCATCTGCAAGGGCAGCGGAAGCCGCCTGTCCTGGACCCAGGTGGAAACGGGCAGTGCGATTACATGGAAATATCCGAGTACGATACTCAAGGGGGACAATTCTTCTTCCGAGTTTTATTCGGTGGCACTGACCAACAATTTCCAGCAGGCCGACACGGGCACAAAAATGATTCACATCGGCAAGAACACTGTCAGCAACATAGTCAGCAAAGGCATTTCGGCGGGCCACAGCCAGAACAGCTACCGCGGCCTGGTGAAGGTGGCGCCGAAGGCTACCGGTGTACGCAACCATTCGCAGTGCGATTCGCTGCTGATTGGGGACAAATGCGGAGCCCACACTTTCCCCGTGATAGAATGCGCCAACAGGGACGCCGTGCTCGAGCATGAGGCCACGACTTCCAAAATAAGCGAAGACCAGCTTTTCTACTGCCGCCAGAGGGGAATCACCGAAGAAGACGCAGTAGGTCTCATCGTCAACGGATATGCACGCGAAGTGCTTGAAAAGCTGCCCATGGAATTTGCCGTGGAGGCACGCAAGCTGCTGTCACTGTCATTGGAGGGAAGCGTAGGATGATGAATTGGCTTGATTTGGTTTCCTCAGTGCTCGGACTGACCTGCGTAGTGCTCGCAGGCCGTGCCAGCAAGTATAACTTCTGGGTGGGCTATCTCTATACTGCCGCCCTGTTCCTGCTGTTCTGGCAGAAAAACCTGCTCGCTTCGCTGATGCTGCAGCCGGTGTCTCTTGCCATAAACATCATGGGGCATTACCGCTGGACCCACCCCCGCGAGGACGAGAAGAGCTCTGCAGACAGCAACGCACTGAAGGTGACGATGCTCAGCTGGCCGGAGCGCATTTTCTGCCTGCTTGCGGTCTTCGTAATCGCCTTTGTATGGGGCTGGCTGCTGAACCGGCTTTTCCCCGCAGACCCGCACCCTTACCTTGACTCCTGCGTGACGGTGCTGATTCTGCTGGCACAGTTCCTTTCGGCCCAGAAAAAATGGGACTGCTGGGTGGCCTGGCTGATTGTCAACGTGACGCAGATGGCCCTGCACATTTCCGTGGGCAACATCTTCATGCCGGTGGTCTGCGGCCTTTACCTCATCAACGGAATCCTCTCGCTGCGCAACTGGGGGAAGCTTTACAATAAAAACGCTTAGATTATGACAAATAAAAACATAATGCTTGACATACGCGGAGTGCATGCGTCCGTCGGCGACGTCGAAATACTCAAGGGAATAGACCTTCAGGTCAGGGCCGGAGAGGTGCATGCGATAATGGGCCCCAACGGAGCAGGCAAAAGCACTCTGGCGGCCACTCTTGCCGGCCGCGACAACATCAGCGTTACCCAGGGGAGCATCAGCTTTGAAGGGGAGGATATAATCCCGATGAGTCCCGAAGAACGCTCATGGAAGGGCATCTTCCTCGGCTTCCAGTATCCAGTGGAGATACCGGGCCTGTCCAATGCCAATTTCATGAAAGCCGCTGTCAACGAACAGCGGAAGCAGCGCGGACTCGAGCCGGTTTCGGCAGTGGAGTTCCTCAGGATGATGAAAGAAAAGATGGCGCTGGTGGAGATGGACTCACAATTCTCTTCCCGCGCGGTGAACGCAGGTTTCTCAGGTGGCGAGAAGAAGCGCAACGAGGTGTTCCAGATGGCGATGCTCGACCCGAAACTGGCCATACTCGACGAGTCGGATTCGGGCCTCGACGTGGACGCGCTGCGCATAGTGGGAAACGGCGTCAACAAGCTTCGCCGCCCCGACAACGCCACTATTCTTATTACGCACTACCAGCGTCTGCTCGACTACATAGTCCCCGACTACATTCATGTGCTTTACAAAGGCCGCATCGTGATGACCGGCGGCAAAGAGTTGGCGGGCGAGATAGAGGAGCGCGGATACGACTGGATTGTCAATAGCCTCTGATATGGAAATCCTCGAATTCACGCAAAGCAACGTCAGGCTGGACATTGAAGCGGGCTCGGTCAGGAGCTGGCTCGTGATGCAGCGAAGTGACGGCGTGTGCTCTATGGACATTTCCGTCGGGGCAGGCGCCTCGCTTGAGCTGGCTTTCATAGTTCTCGGCGACGTGCGTGTCAGCAACCGGCTGGACATCAGGCTGACTGGCGAGGGGGCTTCCTGCCGCCTGCGCGGGCTATGGCTTCTTAACGGGCAGGCCGACGTGTCTTTCACAGTCAATATGAACCACGAAGTGCCCCATTGCACCTCGGAGCAGCTTTTCAAGGGAATAGAGGGCGGAGCTGCGCACAGCGACTTCTTCGGGCTTATCAAGGTGGCTCCGGATGCCCGGAAGACAGAAGCGCGCCAGCAGTGCCACAACCTGCTGCTTACCGACAAGGCGCGGGCCAATGCCAAGCCTCAGCTGGAAATCTATGCCGACGACGTAATCTGCACCCACGGCGCCACGGTGGGGCGGCTTGCCGATGAGGAGCTGTTCTACATGCGAAGCCGCGGCATCTCGCTGGAAGAGGCCCAAAAGATGCAGCTGACGGTTTTTGCCGCCGAAGCGCTGGATATAGTTCCGGAAGAAGTCGCCGAAGGCCTGCAGGGCTGGATCGACGCTATTTCAGAATAGACTTGAGCACCTCGTTGGTGAGAGTTCGGGCTGCCGTGGTGGTGGCTGTCTGGGCTGCTTTCCCCAAAACCTTGCTGCCTGTGCCGTTCTTCTTTCCTGAAGATGACGTTTTCTTCGAAGAACCTGTGGTGATGGATTTCGCCGCCTGGGTCGCGAGGCTTCTGGCAAAAGAAGTCGCGGCTGCTGTGACCAGAGTGCCCATGATGGTGCGTTTGAGGGTGCTCTTGCCACTCTTCTGCGCCGCGGGGGCGGGGGTTTCGGAGCGGGCCTGCTCCTCATATTGGGCGGTCAGGATTTCGTAGGCGCTCTCGCGGTCGAAGTAGCTTGCATACTCCTTGATATTTGCCGGAGCCGCATTCTGCACGTCGAGGCGCTGCCCCGGAGTGATGGCTCCTATCTGGCCGAGCGGGAAGAGTATCCTGGCCTGCTCCACAACCGAAGGGGCTCCATTTTCGTCAAGGAATGAAACCAGCGCTTCCCCGGTGGAGAGCCCGGTGATGACGTCAGCCGTCCTGAAGGAGGGGTTGGCCCTGAAAGTTTCGGCCACAGACCTTACGACTTTCTGATCCTTGGGCGTATAGGCCCTCAGGGCATGCTGCACCCTGTTACCGAGCTGGCCCAGTACGTTGTCCGGAAGGTCGGTCGGAGCCTGGGTGACGAAATAGATGCCGACGCCCTTGGAGCGGATGAGCCGGATGACCTGCTCTATCTTGTCGGTGAGAGCCTTTGATGTGCCCTCGAACAGAGTGTGGGCCTCGTCGAAGAAGAAAACCAGCTTGGGCAGCTCCATGTCGCCCACCTCAGGCAGCTTGGAGTAAAGCTCGGTGACGAGCCAGAGCAGGAAGGTGGAATAGAGCTTGGGCTGGAGCATCAGCCTGTCGGCCGCAAGCACGTTCATCACTCCCCTGCCGTTTTCGGTGTCGAGAAGGTCCATCACATCGAAGGCCGGCTCGCCGAAGAATTTCTCTCCGCCCTGGTTTTCGAGGGAAAGAATGGCCCGCTGGATGGCCCCCACACTGGCGGATGATATGTTTCCGTATTTGGTGGTGAAGCTGGCGGCGTTCTTGCCCACGAAATCGAGCATCATGCGCAGGTCCTTGAGGTCCAGGAGCAGCAGCCCGGCATCATCGGCAATCCTGAAAAGGATGTTGAGCACACCCTCCTGGGTTTCGTTGAGGTCGAATACCCTTGAAAGCAGCTGAGGCCCAAGCGCAGACACGGTGGTGCGCATGGGGAAGCCCTGTTCTCCGAAAACGTCGTAGAACCGGGTGGGGCAGCCTTCGAATTGCGGGTTGCTGATGCCGAACTCGGCGCAGCGCTTCTCGATGAAGCCGGACATCCTGCCTGTCTGGCTGATGCCGGAAAGGTCGCCCTTCATGTCGGCCATGAAGCAGGGCACTCCCGCCTGTGAGAAGGTCTCCGCAATGACTTGCAATGTCACTGTCTTTCCGGTGCCGGTGGCTCCGGCAATCAGGCCGTGGCGGTTCGCCATCTTGCCGTTGATGAATATGGGGCCGTTGGCGCTGTGGGCAACGTACAGTTTTTTATCCTCAGAGAACATAAGCGTTGGTTTATCTATTGTTACAAAAGTAACAAATAAATAACTTTGTGCCATTATGAAAAAGATATTGTCATTGCCGGCGCTGTTTATCTGCGCCACACTCTGCGCTCAGACCGTCTCGCAGGCCGAGCTTAGCCAGATCCAGTCAAGTTTCGTGAAGGACGACGCCACCGCCGCCATCCAGAACATCCTCGTCAACAACAAAAGCATCAAGGCTCTCGCCCTCAACCATTCGGCCGAGCCCGTGGACCATTTTTTCAAATACACCACTTCGGTAAAGGGCATCACCGACCAGATGAGCTCCGGCCGCTGCTGGATGTTCACCTCGATGAACCAGCTGCGCCCCATCGCCATGAAGCGCTACAACATCGGCAGCTTCGACTTCTCGCACAGCTTCAGCTATTTCTGGGATATGTTCGAGAAGGCCAACCTCTTCCTTGAGAATGCCATAGCCACTGCCGACCGTTCTTTCGACGACCGCACGGTGGTGACTTACTTCAGCAGTCCCGTCAGTGACGGAGGCGTATGGAACCTGTTCTACAACATTGCAGAGAAATACGGCGTGGTCCCCGCGGAGATTATGCCCGAGACAGAGCACTCCAACAACACCAGCCAGATGGTCGGTGTGCTTAACGAGAGGCTGCGTGCCGGCGGATACGAGCTTCGGGAAATGGCCGCTGCGGGCAAGAAGATTGGCGCGCTGAGGGCTGAAAAGCAGGAAATCCTGAAGGACGTTTACCGCATCCTCGCCCTCTGCCTCGGCGAGCCCCCGGCAGAATTCACATGGAGGTACAAGGACAACGACGGCAAGGTGCAGACAGTGAAGACCACCCCCTGCGAATTCTACAAGAGCGTGATTCCGGCCGACTACAATCCGGATACCTACGTGATGATAATGAACGACCCGACCAGGCCGTACTATAAAGTTTATGAGATAGAAAACTACCGCAACAGCGTGGAAGGCATCAACTGGTACTACCTCAACCTGCCCAACGACATCATCAAAGCCGCCGCACTGAAGTCCATCAAGGCTGACGAGCCGATGTACGCTTCCTGCGACGTGGGCAAGCAGAGCAACACCGCCGCCGGAGAGGGCAAGCTCGACACCGGCACTTACGACTATGAGAGCCTGCTGGGAGTGAAGCTGGCGATGGACAAGAAAGCCCGCATCCTCACCCGCCAGAGCGGCTCGTCACACGCCATGCTGATTGTGGCCTGCGACACCGACGACAATGACGTGCCAGTAAAATGGCAGTTCGAGAACAGCTGGGGTGCGGCTTCAGGCGACAAGGGCTATCTCACCTTCACCGACCGCTGGTTCGACGAATACCTCTTCCGCATCGTCATCAACCGCAAGTACCTCGACCGAAAATCCATCGACGCCCTGAGCGGAGAGCATATCATGCTCCCTTGCTGGGATTATATGTTCTAAGCCTGCATGGCCACCAAAATCGCCAATACCCTCGGGCTTGACGCCGCCGCCGAAAACTGGTTCGGATACGGCGATGAAGCCCTGCTTGCCGCCTGCCTCGAGAAAGCGCCCAGGCCCTGGCTGCCTGTGGGCGCATGCAGCAATCTTCTGTTCTCGAAACCCGTGGTGGATGGGAGCGTGTTCCGCTGCACTGACACTTCCTGGGAGGCATCCTACGGAAGCGGCTATGTACGGGTGCGCGTGGGGGCAGGAATGCGCTGGGACGATTTCGTAAAGCTGTGCGTTGACAACGGCTGGTACGGGGCGGAGAACCTCTCCCTGATTCCGGGCGACGTGGGAGCTGCAGCCGTGCAGAACATAGGAGCATACGGGGCAGAGGCGGGCAGCCTCATAAGCTCGGTGGAAGTCTTTGACACAGCCGAGATGCAGCCAAGGGTTTTCTTCCCCGACGAATGCGAATACGCCTACCGTTCCAGCGTCTTCAAGCAAAGCGGCAAGCGCTGGTTCGTACTCAAGGTGGTTTTCAAGCTCTCCCTAACGCCGGCCTTTTCTCTCGATTACGGCAACCTCAGCTCCGTAATTGAAGGTGAACCCACTCTTCAGAAAGTGAGGGATGCGGTTATCGCCACAAGACAGTCGAAATTGCCGGATCCGGCCCGAATTGGCAGCGCCGGCAGCTTTTTCATGAATCCCGTGGTCAGCGGCGAGCAGTTCGCCACACTGCGCACACGGTATCCCGACATGCCCGGCTATCCTGCGGCAGACGGAAGCGGAGTGAAGCTGTCGGCAGGATGGATGATAGAGCGTTGCGGCGGCAAGGAACTGTCGGTTGGGGACGCGGGCGTC
>Ga0265299_10005175_pt1 | contig 12121 bp, 12 predicted proteins | sample AusTroGonzalo_MG_4_FD_193485 | JGI IMG/M metagenome (GOLD analysis project Ga0265299, IMG submission 193485) | Bovine rumen microbial communities from tropical cattle in Woodstock, Queensland, Australia - Gonzalo_02 | ecosystem: Host-associated > Mammals > Digestive system > Stomach > Rumen ...
GGTCACGCAGAACGTCGATAACCTTCACGAACGCGGTGGATCCACGAAGATCATCCACCTGCACGGCGAGCTCACCAAGGCTTGCAACGAGCGCAAGACGGAGGTCTTCGACATCGGCTATGCGCCGATGAAGTACGGCGAGCGTGCTAAAGACGGCTCGTTGTTACGACCCTTCATCGTCTGGTTCGGCGAGGCTGTTCCGTTGTTGGACGCCGCCGCCCGTGAGGTGGAACAGGCTGACATTCTGATTATTATCGGCACATCGTTGGCTGTTTATCCCGCCGCTGGTCTGCTCTACTATGCCCCGCAGAATGCCGAAATCTACGTCGTCGACCCGAAGCAGCCGGGCAGCATTTCCCGCCGCGTGACCTACATCACGGAAAAGGCCACGGTAGGCATGAAGCAATTAGCTGAGAAATTAAACATTCTTCCTTAAGGATGAAATGATGAATGATGAAGAATAAATCAAAATTATACATCTTTCTCCTTGCCATCGCCGCATCTGTCACGTTTACGGGATGTGATGAGTTGTTCTCAATGGAGTATAAGATTGTGGGTATGTGGCAGGTCTCGCACACCTACCTAAATGGGGAATCCGTTGATAGTTCCGAGTACATTGGATACAGTCCGGGTTCCTGTTATTACATGTACGCCGACCACGTGATGTCGGTACGGGCCCTGTATAATGGCGAGTATCGTGAGTCCACCTTTGGAACCTATGTCTTGGACCAGAAGGCTAAAACCATAGAGATCAATTACTCCCTCTATGGTCAGAGGTATCATTCCGTAGCTGACATCAAGCGACTGACTAAAAAAGATTTCTTCATTGAATTCAATGATGAATATGGCGACCACTGGCGATTAGAATTGTTCACAAGGTCGAATTGACGTGGCATCAAACCATAAAATAATTGATAATCAGCATTCTAAATCGCAAGAGCCGCAACTTCGAGGAACTTATTTTGCAATTGCGATAATGGTGGGTGTTTTCCTGGCCGTTGTCAGCTTTCTTTGGCACCAAGAACGGGATAAAGAATGCGAAACAGCCAACGAATTCCTCCAGCAGAATATCCCTGCAGAGTTTTTGGAAGAAGGAAGTCCTTTGATAACGTTTTCCTCAGAAGATGTGGAAGTTAGCAGTGGCTGGAAGATTCTGTCCGGAATATATCCGACCGTAACTTTCCGCTGTCGTATCGCCCCTTCCGTCAAGAGTCGTACTGCAGTGCTTTGCTACCGTCCGCTCGGTACGGATGAGTGGCTAACGGTAGAGACCCGCGTCCGTCGCGACCACACTGTCAAGCTAACCCTCCGCGACCTTCACCGCGACACCCCCTACGAATGCTTTTTCGCCTGCAAATGGGAAGGGGAGACGGTGAAGAGCGGGAAGGTGATAATATTGAATTAAAAATTAAGAATGATGAATGAAAAATAAAATAAAAAAATATTCCTTAAGCATCCCCGTTAGGGGCAAGAGCTTGGTAGCCAGGGGTAAGGTGCGAGGAACGAACACCGCCGCCCCTGGGTGCATCGAAACGAAATTATGAATATAACAATCACATATCGTCGTACCCGCCGGTTGTCGATGCGGGTGGTGAGCAACGGGGACCTGCATGTCTCCGCCCCATATTTCACCCCCAAGAGAGTCATTGACCGCTTTGTGCAGGATAACGAAGCATGGGTTCGGAAAGCCTTGCAGCACCAACTCGACCGCAATGTCCAGCGCGCTGCTTTTTACGATCAGTTGCCGTTGGAGACGAAGGAACAGGTGCAGGAAGCTGTGGGGCGGTTGCATGATATAGTGAAACCTATGTTGTTGAAATACAGTGATTTGATGGGTGTGAAACCCACGAAAATCACTTACAAACCTACCATTTCGCGGTGGGGATCGTGTCATAAGAAGACGGGAGTCATCTGTTTCAGTATTTACTTGCTGCTATTGCCGGATTGGTGCATCGAGCATGTGGTGGTGCACGAATTGGCGCATCTGATAGAGGCTAACCACGGTCCAAAGTTCCATGCGCTCATGGATCGCTACTTTCCCCGTTGGAAAGAAGCACGCAAAGCCACACGGGAGGCAATTCATAATTCGTAATTCATAATTCATAATTCATAATTCAATTAGCCCCCCCCCTAAAGCCTAAGTCATAGTCAAAGTCATTAGCCAAAGTCGAAGTCAAACATCGGGCCAATTTTTTTTCACACGATGCAAAGAAATTTGTATTTTTGCAGATTGTATCGTAATCTGAAAAAATAGACAATTATGGATAATTTCATCGTCTCGGCGCGAAAATACAGACCTTCGACTTTCAGCTCTGTGGTGGGGCAGGAGACCATCACGGCGACCCTCAAGAATGCTATCCGTAACAACCAGGTGGCGCAGGCCTTCCTTTTCTGCGGTCCCCGCGGCGTGGGCAAAACCACGTGCGCCCGTATCTTCGCCAAGGCCCTCAACTGCCAGCATCTCACTGATGATTTCGAGCCCTGCAACGAGTGCGAGTCCTGTCAGGCTTTCAACAATTCCGCCTCCTTCAATGTCTTTGAACTTGACGCCGCCTCCAACAACTCCGTGGACGGCATCCGCGATTTGGTGGATCAGGTGCGCATCCCGCCGCAAGGGGCGAAATACAAGGTGTATATCATCGACGAGGTGCACATGCTCACCGGCGCCGCTTTCAACGCATTCCTGAAAACCCTGGAGGAACCCCCGGCATATGCCAAGTTCATCATGGCGACCACCGAGAAGCACAAGATTCTCCCAACGATCTTGTCGCGTTGCCAAGTCTATGATTTCAAGCGTATTAACGATAACGATATAGTGCGTCATCTGCAATATGTGGCGCAAAAAGAGGAGGTGAACGCCGAGGAAGATGCCCTTCGCGTAGTGGCTGCCAAGGCGGACGGCGCTCTTCGCGACGCGCTCTCCATCTTCGACCAATTGGTCAGCTTTACCGGTAAGAATATCACCTATAAGGAGACTATCGCCAATCTCAACGTCCTCGATGTGGACAACTACTTCCAGGTTCTCGACATGGTGTTGAGCGAGGATGTATCCGGCGCGCTCATTCTCTTGGACGATATTCTTGCGAAAGGCTTTGATGCCCAGAACTTTATCTCTGGATTTGCTTCCCATATCCGCAATTTGCTGTTAGCGCAGAATCCCGGCACGGTACAACTTTTGCAGGTGTCGGACACTATCAAACAGAAACTGCAGCTGCAGGCGCAGAAAGCTGACAGAATGTTGCTGACCCGCGCCCTGGAACTGGCTAATCAGTGTGACTTCAACTATAAAATGTCCAATAACAAGCGGCTTTCAGTCGAGTTGTGCCTGATGCAGATCAACGCCAACTACGTCTATAAGCTGCGCAATGCCAGGCAATCGCAGGAGCGAAAATAACCCGGAAGGCGTAGGCGGTTCCGCCACAGAAACCTCGTCAGGACGAGGCCTCTCTGTAGAACCGCGGGTATCATCCCAAGGATTGCAGTTCGCAGGATTCACCCCCATCCAGCCGATGCCCTCCATCAAAGAGGCGATGGCGAAGACCCAACAGGTGGTGCAGCAGGTGCAGACGCCGCCACAGCCCGCTGTAGAGGCGCAAAATGTAGTGGCACCGCAACCGTCACCCCATGTAGAGACACAATCAGTCGCGTCTCCGCAACCCGAGACGCCCAACGAGGCCGAGACGCAATCAGTAGCGACACCGCAACCGTCACCACATGTAGAGACGCAATCAGTAGCGTCTCCACAACCTGAGACCACCAATGGGGGCGAGACACAAAATGTCGCGTCCTTACAACCCGAAACGAACGAGACAGAGGCGCAGACCACTACGGAGACCTTCGAGGATTGCTGGATCAAGATGGTGGATACCATCTTCCAGAAAAAACCGGCGTTCTACCATCAGCTTCGGGACTATATCCCGCGCTACGAGAACGATGTGATATACGTGGACGTGGAGAACGATTTCCAGAAGAACCAGCTGGAGATGAGCAAACGAGCGATGCTGGAATTCTGGCGTGACCAATTCAGACTGAATGTCAATGAGATGGAGTTTGTCATTCACGAGCATGAGAAGAAGAAAGTGATATACACCAGCGAAGATAAGGTGGAGAACATGCTCGAACAGAACCCTGCTTTGAAGGATTTCTTGCAGGTGCTGAATTTTAGGATTAAGGATTAGGTGGTTAAGGGACGAGGGGCAAGGCAATAGATCTTTTATAACGATTGAAACGATAAAAAATAAATAAAAACAATATGAGAAAAGGTTTATTATTTGCAAGTTTGATGATATTTATGATGTCTGCGGGGGCACAAGGTTTGTTGTACCGTGCAGCTGTTGATGGTAGAGTGGACAGTGTGCGTGCGGGCATCAATTTGCCACAGGAATACACAGGCCAAGGGGTCATTATCGGTATTACCGACTGGGGTTTCGACTATACGCACCCTGTGTTTTACGATACGACCATGACCCATTATCGTGTGTTACGGGCGTGGGATCAGTTCAAAACATCAGGTCCAGCACCCGATGGATATGACTATGGTACAGAATACATCGGTCAGGATGCACTGTTAGCAGCTCGATGCGACACCAGCAACGTGTATCAATATGCATACCACGGCACGCACTGCGCAGGTATTGCCGGCGGCGGTGGTGCAGGAACCAAGTATAGAGGTATCGCTGTTGATGCTGAATACCTGTTTGTCTCTGTCAGTTTGACAGACCACGAAGTGATTGACGCTTGGCGTTGGATGTACGATGTAGCACAACAGGAAGGAAAACGTCTGGTTATCAGCATGAGCTGGGGATTGTATTGCCTTGATTATATGGACGGTACTGGTCCGTTGGCCGATGAAATGCAACGACTCACCGATTTAGGTGTGGTCTTTGTGACCAGCGCAGGAAACAACGGTGATGAAAACTCCCATTTGTCTCATACCTTCACCCAACAGGACACTATCCGTTCGAATTTTAGCTTCCCCAGCTCCTCCATCGGATCTGTCCTCACCCTGATGAACAGTGCGAACCAACAGTTCTCTTTCTCCGTGTTCGCTATGGATAATTCCTACCAAATCATAGCAGAAAGCCCGTTCTTCTCCACATCAGACAGTGCTTTTATTGACGATATTATTGACTATTATATACCGATAGGTACGGATAGCCTCTTCATATGGTTCTATGCGGAATCTACCAATGAATACAATCAACGTCCTGTTGTGCAGTTGTATGTGGACAAGAATACCAGTTACAAATACGGAATCGCGATTGCGGCGGACGGTGGCGACTTTCACGCATGGAACATGGCTCTGATTGAAAGTCGGTACGGAAACTGGGGTGGGGAATTCAGATGTCCGTCCAGTCATCCGGATTGGATTGCCGGTGACAATGAATACACTATCAGCACACCGGGCAATGTCGATTGTGCCATCACGGTGGCAGCCCATGCTTCCCGTTACATGACGCCATCTGGCAATATGTCAGGAGGGAACATTACTGATTTCTCCAGTTGGGGACCTGCATTCCATGAACAGTTGAAACCCGAAATATCCGCTCCGGGTAATAGTATTATTTCTGCCATTTCCAGTTATACCAATACCTATTCGGGAACGTATAACAAATCTGTGCAATTTAACGGAAGAACCTATCGCTTTGCATCCTTGTCGGGTACATCGATGTCTTGCCCCTTTGTGGCTGGCGTGGCCGCTTTGCTGTTGCAAGTGAATCCCTATCTCTCTTCAACTCAGGTGAAAGATATATTGTTGGAAACCGCCACGAATGATAGTTTCACCGAAGCTGCCGGCCCTTATCGTTTCGGATATGGCAAGGTTAATGCATATCAAGCGGTGCTGCGCGCCTTGAGCACAGTCGGCATAGACCACTATGTGTCTCCGAAGGAATCTGCATATACCGTTTTCCCGAATCCTGCGTCCAGTCAATGCTATATTACCGCTAACACTGAATCCGAATTCGTGAACTGTCAGTTGTTCGATCTCTCCGGCCGCATGGTAATGCAGACGAACCTTGTTCCAGGCGTCAACAATTTGAATCTGAATGATTTAGCCCCTGGATGTTATTTGATGAAGATCACGGATGATTCGACGGTAATCACGAAAAAATTGGTGGTCGGCCGCTAAACATTAGTTTTACACGATGCCAATGTCTATAAACCTTAAACTATAAACCAAAAACCAATTCTGGCACAATAATTGCAAAAAACCAAACCTATAGATAGAAATTATGGGAGTATATATTCCAAATGAACAAATAGAGAACCGGACGGTGGTGCGGAAGTACCGCGAGTTGCTGCAGGTGGTCTATCCCCGTACGACGGTGGAGGAACGCAAGCAGATTCGCAAAGCTTTTGTGCTGGCCACCAATGCGCATTTCGGTGTGCGTCGGAAGAGCGGTGAACCTTACATCTACCATCCGATTGCCGTGGCGATGATCTGTTGTTCAGAAATGAATCTGGGCGCCACTTCCGTGATATGCGCGCTGCTGCACGATGTTGTGGAGGATACCGACTATACGTTGGAAGACATGCGTGAACATTTCGGCGATGTGGTGGCCAATATCATCGATGGTCTGACCAAAATCGACGACCTTGTGGTGGATAACCAAAACATCTCCCTTCAGGCCGAGAATTTCAAGAAGATATACCTCTCCATGTCGAAGGATGTGCGGGTGATTCTGATTAAGCTGGCCGACCGCTTGCACAACATGCGCACTTTGGATTCCATGCCTCCGGAGAAGCAACTCAAAATCGCCTCCGAGACCTCCTATTTCTATGTCCCGTTTGCCCATAGATTGGGACTTTACGCCATCAAAGGCGAACTGGAAGACTATGCAATGCGCTACACGAACCCGACGGAGTATTTCACCATCGCCGAAAAACTGAAGGATTCCGAGAAGGAGCGTTCCACGATGATTCCCGAATTCATCGCTCCTATCCAAGAAGCCCTTGAAAAATCGGGTATCCATGCTGAAATCAGCAGCAGAACCAAGTCCGTTTCCTCCATCTACAACAAGATGCTGCGCAAACAGATCAACTTCGAGGATGTATACGACATTTTTGCAGTACGCTTCGTCTTTGACAGTCCGCAGGAAGAGGAGTTTGGAATATGTTGGAAGATCTATCGTATCATCTGCAAACTTTACCAGACCAATCCTGCCCGCGACCGCAACTTCCTGACCCATCCGAAACCTAATGGCTACCAGTCACTGCATGTGACAGCCATGAGCAAGCAAGGACGTTGGGTGGAGGTGCAGATACGCTCCAAACGCATGGATGAGATTGCCGAAAAAGGTTTGGCTGCGCATTACCGTTACAAGGAAGACGGGGAGATGGAAAACGATGACCTCAACCAAAGATTGGAGAATTGGTTACTGAAAACACGCGAGATTTTAGACAGCAAAGATGCTGACGCTCTCGACTTTCTCAGCGAGGTGCGCCTGAATCTTGGATTGAAGGAAATATACGTTTTCACCCCGAAAGGCGAGATGAAGACGATGCCGCAAGGTTCTACGGTATTGGATTTCGCATACGCGTTGCATACGAACCTCGGCGACCACTGCATCGGCGCGAAGGTCAACTATAACATCACTCCGGTGAACAAGACCCTCAACAACGGCGACCAAGTCGAGATTATCACCTCCAAAAAGCAATTCCCGAAATCGGAATGGCTGGATTTTGTGCAGACCCCCAAGGCTCGCCGCAGCATCAAGGACTTCTTCCGCAATGAGCAGCAGAAACTGATTTCCACAGGCAAGTTGATGTTGAAGCAGTATTTCGATGATTTGCAGGTGGATTTTACGGAAGAGAATGTCCATAAAGTGATAGAGGCCTCTTTGGAGAAGAATGAAGAGTCATTCTGGAATAGCATTGTCACAAAGAAGTTGACGAAGAGTAAAATCGCGATGATGCTTTCGCTGAAAAACGCCAAGGAATTGGCTGATTTCCAGCAGAAAGTATCGCAGGAAATCGAGAGCAAACCTCTGAACCAGCTGATAGATGAGCAGATGAATGTCACCCCGAACGCATTCTTGCTGGATGGTGACTATGAGCAGATTAAGTACGTGCTGGCCGATTGTTGTAATCCCATCCCCGGCGACACGGTGGTGGGTTTCCAGGTGTCCGACAACCGTATTGTGGTGCACCAGACCAGCTGTCCGAACGCCATCGCGCAGATGTCGCGCTTCGGCAACCGCATCATCAAGACCAAATGGCGCAAGGGCCAGAACATCGCTTTCCTGTCGGGTATCAAACTCAAGGGCTTCGACAGGAAGGGTATTATCAAGGAGATGATGGATGTAGTGACTTCCCAGATGGATTTGAATATTCGTTCTTTAAACATTAACTCTAAAAACAATGTCTTTACAGGAACGTTGATGATTTACATCCAGAGCGTCAGGGCGTTGAACAACTTGATCGAGCAACTTCGTCAGATAGACCAGATGGAATCGGTGGAGCGCATAGGATACGACGTTAATTAATTATCAATCACCAAATACAAATAAAATGAAAGCATCAGAAATTTTAGCATTCGTGGCAGGAGCTGCCGCAGCTACAGGAATCACGTTGTTGTGCACGACGGAAAAAGGTAAAGAAATCCGCAACAAAGTGGGTGAGAAGATGACCCGCGAGGAAATCGACAAATTGATTGCCAAGCTGAAAGAGAAACGCAATTACGCTCCTTCAGAAGACGATTTCAATATCGACATCGAGGAAGATGATTTCAGCTCTGAAATCCATGACGAGGTGCTGTAATGGATATCTTGGGTAAATTCATGCGTAAGTCGGAACGCGGCGAGAAGACGTGGGCGGATACCAAAACGTACTTCTCGCAGCGTTACGATTTGCTCAAGCTGGAGTTCCTGGAGAAGTCTTCGCAACTGCTGTCCGTGGTTTTCTCCATGCTGATCGTTATTGTCTGCACTTTGGTGGTGCTGATATATCTCTCTTCAGCGATCATCCACTGGCTCACGTTGGCGTTGAACGCCGCATGGGCCTACACGATTGTTTGTCTGGTGTTTGTCGCCCTCATCATCTTTGTGCTCTCCAAAAAGGATGTGCTCTTCGTGAAACCGCTCATCCGTAAGTTCAGTCGCATTATGTACAAGGACGAAGTGGAAGAGATTGAAACAGAGAATGTCGTGAAAGATGTTCAAGACGAATATGCTTCACAGGAAGGAGGTGCTCATGAGTAAAAGCAAAGCCCCCCTCAACGATTTGCAGGAGATTGCGGTCCGCAAACAACAGCTTCGAGCCCAGATAGAGCGGCAGGAACGCAAGCTCAGCAAGGACCTGGATGCGTATCAGGACGACATCGAGACGCTCAAGAAGACGTGGAACGGGCTGAAAGGCATTCGCCATTTCGGACAGAATTTCAGCGTGTCAGGCATCTCGAATGCGGTGCAGGCGGTGCGTGCATTGCATATCGGAAAAGCGGCCAAGAGCACGGCCGGCAAGTCGGGCTGGCTCACGGCCTTCACTATCGGCGCAGAAGTCGTCAATTGGATCGTGCAACGTCGCAAACGGAAAAAGAGCAATTCTAATTCATAATAATGATTGAAAGAAAGTCCCTTTCTTATTGAATTAGTTGTAGAGACGTTTCATGAAACGTCTCTACTGAAACGATTCCGTACGCATGAGCGTATTTGAATTTTATGTACTTTTGCAAGCTTAATTATTAGAATTATTACGTAATAAATATCAACAAATCAGTATTATGTCAGAAAAGATTTTATCAAAAGTGAAACCCGGTGTGGTTTATGGTAAAGATTTGCAAGAAATCTTCCGCATTGCTAAAGAGAACAAGTTCGCGCTTCCCGCTGTGAACGTGGTCGGCACCGACTCTATCAACGCTGTGATGGAAGCTGCCAAGGCTGTGAACTCTCCTGTGATGATTCAATTCTCCAACGGCGGCGGTATCTTCTGTGCTGGTAAATCTCTCAGCAACGATGGTCAACAAGCTGCCATCCAAGGCAGTATTTCCGGTGCTATGCACATCCATCGCATGGCCGAGATGTACGGCGTGCCCGTGGTTGTTCATACCGACCATGCTGCAAAGAAACTTCTCCCTTGGATCGACGGTCTGTTGGACGAGGGTGAAAAATACTATGCTGCACACGGCAAGCCGCTCTTCAGCTCTCACATGCTCGACCTCTCGGAAGAGCCTCTGAAAGAGAACATTGAGATCTGCAAGAAATACTTGGCTCGCATGGCTAAGATTGAGATGACCCTCGAAATCGAGCTCGGTATCACCGGCGGCGAGGAAGATGGCGTGGATAACACCGGCATCGACAGCGCACGTCTTTACACGCAACCCGAGGACGTGGCATACGCATACGAGGAACTGAGCAAGATCAGCCCGAACTTCACCATCGCTGCTTCTTTCGGCAACGTGCACGGCGTTTACAAACCCGGTAATGTGAAGTTGGAACCCATCATCCTGCACAATTCTCAGGAATACATCCAGAAGAAGTTCAACACCCAACCGAATCCTGTGAACTTCGTGTTCCACGGCGGTTCCGGTTCTGAACCCGCCAAGATTAAGGAAGCCATCAGCTACGGCGTCATCAAGATGAACATCGACACCGACACGCAATGGGCATTCTGGGAAGGTGTGATGAACTACTACAAGAAAAACGAGGCTTACCTGCAAGGTCAGATCGGTAACCCCGAAGGCGAAGACAAACCCAACAAGAAGTACTACGATCCCCGCGCTTTCTTGCGCGAAGGTGAGAAGTCCATGGTGGAGCGCCTGAAAGTGGCCTTCACCGACCTGAACTGCATTGACAGACTGTAAGAAACAAGAAAGGCGGCCGTTCGGTCGCCTTTCTTGTTTTATTTCCTTCCGAAATCCGCGGGGATCTCGCCCCAAACCGGGGTGTTCCACTTGTAGATGGGGGTGGTGTATTCGTTGGTGCGGAGCCAGTGCTCGGCGCGCTGCAGCAGCTCGATGACCTCCTCGTTCTCTTCGGTGGGCAGAATCACGGAATTGTGTTTTTTCTTGCGCACCCACGAGAGGGCGGTCATACTGTCCGTGTAGATCGGGATGTCGTAGCCCTTCTGCTTGATGAGTGCCAGCCCGTGCACGATGGCCAGGAACTCGCCGACATTGTTGGTGGCGCGCGGGAACGGACCTTTGTGGAACCACTCCTGGCCGGTCTCCGTATAAACGCCGCGGTATTCCATTACTTTCGTCACGGAATTCCAGGCCGCATCCACCGAAAGACTCCGCAGAATCGGTTTCGGCTGATCCTGAGCGATCAACAGCTGCTTGGCGGAATTGTTAGGGGAGGGGTGACTCTTGTAATACTTCTCATACCCCTGCTTGTAGGCACTTTCCGCTTCAGCTTTGCTCTCAAATGACTTATACTTGGCGTTTTCGAATTGATATACCTGAGACTTGCAGTCGTTCCAATTGTCGTAAATGCCGGGGACCTTGCCCGCCCAGACCACGTAATATTTTTGTTGCTTTGCCATCTTCAAATTTGTTATTTTTGCCGCCGCATTTGCCTGCGGATTTTGGCGGGCAAAAGTACAAAATTTCGGATTTGTAAAACCGGATTGAAACACCCCTGTAGAGACGTTTCCTGAAACGTCTCGGAGAAAGATTGCAAGAGACGTTTCAGGAAACGTCTCTACAATTGGAATAATTGAAATAAAACATTGAATATGAAAGAAATAAACTTCAAACAAGTAATTTTGGCGGTGGCCGCTGCCGTTCTACTGATTTCATCACTGGTTTCCTGCAAACCCCACTCAAAGAAACGCGTCAGCAAGAACTTCGTCATTACGGTGCCACACGAGTTCCAGAATACCAACTGGGCTTTCGAACAAGAGGTGATGGACTACAATTTCGACATTGAGGATACCGTTACATACTTCGATATCGCACTCTCCCTCCTCTATGATACCTCCGTCGTGACACTGAAGCAGATTCCTCTCACGCTCACCCTGACCAGTCCCGACGGCATGAAGTCGATTGTAACCAGCCAATTCCTTCTCGACCCCAAGGTCAACAATGACATCCGTCCTGAGGGCAACGGCAACAATGCAGAATTAGACGTGGTGGTCTATCCGCACAGGAAACTCAAGGTCCCCGGCACATACACGCTGACCG
>Ga0265299_10005177_pt1 | contig 12119 bp, 14 predicted proteins | sample AusTroGonzalo_MG_4_FD_193485 | JGI IMG/M metagenome (GOLD analysis project Ga0265299, IMG submission 193485) | Bovine rumen microbial communities from tropical cattle in Woodstock, Queensland, Australia - Gonzalo_02 | ecosystem: Host-associated > Mammals > Digestive system > Stomach > Rumen ...
TAGCCGCTTTTCCTGTATCCCCACATGCCGGCTGCGTAGGCAAGCAGCGTGACGGCGAGCCACGTTGCGGGTTCATGCTGCAGGGTGCTCCAGGTATTGACAAGCCGTTCGTACATGGCGCTCCCCCTAATCCTCAATATGCATCAGCCGCATCACGCCGCGGGTGACAAGGATCGTGACCGCCATTGCAAGCACTGAGGAGATGACAATGGAGACGCTGATCGGAAGCCATTCGGCGGCAAGCCGCTCTCCGTGCTGCATGATGCCGACTCCGGCAGGCACAAAGAGCAGCGCGAAGTGGGCGAGCAGCACGTTCACGACGGGCAGCGCCTTTTTGAGCAGCCCGTCAAAGATCATGAGCGCGAAAAGGAAGAACACCATGCCCATCACCGCTCCGGGAACGGGCAGCCCGAGCAGCGTGACGACCGTGATGCCCAGCAGCTGAAAGCCCAGCAAAAGGGCGATCGTGATAACCATAATCAGAAAGCTTTCCTGAATAATGAAAAAAGGGGGAGAAATTTTGTCACGACCTCCGGAGTCTGGAATTGGGACTTGTTCCAAGGCAGGAGCTTTTTTCGACGAAATTTTTCCGGGATGCCGGCTGGGGCTCGGTGCTAAAATCTCCCGAATTTTGGACGGCGCAGCAGACGGCTTTTTTCTTGCGCGCCGCTTCCTGGGAGCAAGGCATCCAATGCGACGACAGCTAAGACATTCGTTTCATCCCTGCCGCCTGTTCAGACGATTGGCGGCGGCAATCCTGTTTTTCCTGTCTTTAGCCCTCGCTTTTTCCCAATCCGCATTTGCTCAAGAAACTCCTTCCGAAGACTCCCTGCTTGCATCCGATTCCGTGGTCGTGCTCACGATGGGCACCATCGTTCAGGGGCGTGTGTATGCACGGGATGAAAAGACCGCTTCAGCCCTCACTGACCTCATTCAGAACCTCGCAGTCGAATACAACCGGCTTTTTACCGTGCACGAACAGAGTCCGATTACCCAGGTCGCCGAGAATGCCGGGCGCTGGACGCCGATTGACTGCCGTGCAGCGGGACTGGTCGCGCAGGCCAGGGCGGCAGCCGAGCAATCGGGCGGTGCATTCGATCCCACGATCGGGCCCGTGGTGAATGCCTGGAAAATCGGTTTTGGCGGGCAGGGCGAGCCGCCCGCCGAGCAGATTGCGGCAGCCGTTGCCCTGGTTGACTGGAGGAAAATCGAGACCGATCTGACGGCAGGAAGCTGCCGCGTGCGGATCGGCCCGGGGCAGAGCCTTGATCTCGGGGGCATCGCCAAGGGCTGGGTCGGCACGGAACTCGTGAATGAACTCAAGAAGGCGGGCGCCGTGAGCGCCATGCTGGACCTTGGCGGAAACATCGCTCTTGCGGGCGCTTCGCCCAAGGGCCGCGACTGGATGATCGGCATCCAGTTTCCCGATGCCGAGCGGGGCGAAGCCTTTGCCGCCGTCAGCGCGCGGGACGAATCAGTCATCACCTCGGGCGACTATGAGCGCTTCATTGCCAAGGACGGAAAGATTTTCGGGCACATCCTCTCGGGAAAGACGGGCCGTCCCGTGCCGATGACGATGAGTTCTGTGACGGTTGTCGACAGTGATGGCGCAAAGGCCGATGCCTGGTGCACGGCGTTCTTTGCGATGGGGCTTGAGAAGACGCTCGAATACATGAAGACGCATCCGGAGATGAAGGTTCTGCTCCTCGGGGCGGACAAGAAGACAGTCTGGGTGAGCGAGTCCCTGAGCGATCGGGTCACGCTGATTGACAATTTCAAAATGAATGTTGTGAGGGCCGAGAAGCCCTGCCGCGAAAGAGGTAGCAATCAATGACGAATGAGACGCCGCGTACGATCCGCGAAATGATCGAGCCGGAGATCATGAGGCGCGGGGGCTGGGTCAACACCCATGCGCACGCAGACCGGGCCTTCACGCTCTCGCCGGAGATCCTGGAGATGCGCCGCACGATGACGCTGCAGCAGAAGTGGGATGCGCTGGACCGCCTGAAGAGGGAATCCACCGAGGAGATCTTCTATTCGCGCTTCTGCCAGTTCTTCGAGCTCATGATCAGCCAGGGGTGCCGCGCCTGCGCAACGTTTGTGGACATCGACCCGCAGACCGAGGACCGGGCGATCCGCGCCGGCCTGCGAGCCCGCGAGCACTACAAGGACGACATCACGGTCAAGTTCGCCAACCAGACCCTGAAGGGCGTGATTGATCCCGAGGCCCGCCACTGGTTTGACATCGGCAGCCAGATGGTGGACATCATCGGCGGCCTGCCCAAGCGGGACGAGCGCGACTTCGGCCGTGCGGCCGATGCCTTTGACATCCTCATCGGCACCGCGAAGGAACAGGGCAAGATGGTGCACTGCCACGTCGACCAGTTCAACATGTCAAGCGAATACGAAACCGAGATGCTCGCCCGCAAGACGATCGAGCACGGCATGCAGGGCCGGGTGGTCGCGATCCACAGCATTTCGGTGGGCGCCCACTCCAAGATGTACCGCCAGAGGCTCTATGAGCTGCTCAAGCAGGCCGACGTGCCGGTCGTCTGCTGCCCCACGGCCTGGATCGACACGGCCCGCAGCGAATCGATCGGCCCGATGCACAACTCGATGACGCCCGTGGACGAGCTTGTGCCTGCCGGCATCACGGTTGCGCTTGGAACGGACAATGTGTGCGACGCCATGGTGCCCTGGAGCGCGGGCGACATGTGGCACGAACTGCAGCTTCTTGCGACGGGCTGCCGATTCGACGTGTTTGAAGAACTCGTGAAGATTGCGACCGAAAACGGGCGCAAGGTTCTTGGAATCAACTGAAAGCGCCTGAGAGGAAGGAAGAAATGGTCACCAAGTTCAAGCCGAGCTACACCAGCAGCATTGCCGAAGACATCATGGCGCAGCGCCTGCTCGACGCGCAGGCCGTCGAGTTTCTGACCGATGCGCCGATGCGCCTGAAGTCCGGGCTGATCTCTCCGGTGTACGTGGACAACCGAAAGCTTTTCTCGCATCCCGAGTGCTGGGTTGACGTGATCGAGACGATGGCAAGCCGCGTTGAGGAATATGACCTGCAGTTCGACATGATCGCGGGGGTCGAGGCCGCGGGCTCCATGCATGCGGCAGCGCTTGCCTACCGGCTGCAGGTGCCGGCGCTCATGGTGCGGCAGAAGGCTAAGACCTACGGCAACAAGAGCCGCATCGAGGGGGCCTCGGTGAAGGGGCGCAACGTATTGCTTCTTGAAGACCACATCTCGACGGGGCTCTCCTGCCTTGACGCCATCAGCGCGCTGCGCGACGAGGGCGCGACGGTGACGCAGGTCATGTCGATCACCAACTATGCCATCCCCGAGACCGAGAGGCTTTTTGAGGAGCGCGGCATTGCGACCTATGACGTGATCACCTTCCGCAAGGTTGTGGAGAAGGCCGAGAAAATGGGCCTCATCAGCGCGGACAACAAGAAGCTGGTGCTCGAGTGGCTGCGCACGCCCTGGACATGGGCCGCCATGCACGGCCTCGTTGCCGAGGCGCACGAGAACTAGCCGGAGCGGGCCTCGAGCTTGTCGATGGCCTCAAGGATTTCCATCGGGGTTTGGGCGTAAAAGTCCGAACCCCATTTTTTGACGTCGGCCCCGCCTCCGGTGTAGCCCCAGCACGCAGCTGCCGCCGGTAGCCCTGCCGCATGGGCGGCCATCGTGTCGCGGGCGTCGTCGCCCACGTAGAGCGTCTCCTGCGGGGTGAATCCCGTCATTCTCATCGCGAGCTGCAGGGAAAGGGGAGCGGGTTTGGGCGTCTCGACCATGTCTCCGCCCACAAGGCACTTCATGGTGTCGGTGAAGCCCGCTGCCGCGCATACGGGACGCGCAAGCGGGCACACCTTGTTGGTGACGACGCCCCAGCTGACGCCCCGCGCGGCAAGCGCATCGATCATTTCGTAGATACCGGGGAAGACTGAGAGGTGATCGGTGAGGTGCTCCGCATAGTGCTCGAGGAATTCGCTTCTCACGGCTTCAAAGCTGGGAGCTCCGGGTGCGATTCTGAGACTCGCCCAGACAAGGCCCCGCGCGCCCGAGCCGCACACTTCGCGCAGCGCCCGGTAGGGCAGGGGCGGCAGGCCGCGGCGGCGCCGCAGTTCGTTTGCGGAGGCGGCTAGATCCGGCGCGCTGTCCACGAGCGTGCCGTCCAGATCAAAGAGTACGAGGCGGATGCATCCCATGTTGGCCTCCCGGCAGGCGATCAGGAAAGGGCGGCCTTTTTCGTCACGCGCCGCTTCTTCGACTTGGCGTTGATGACGCGCTGGCCGTGCTTGCCGGTGAGCTTTTTCTTGGCGGGCGCCTTTTTTCCGGCGGGCTTCTTTTCAGCAGCCTTGTCCTTCTTGACGCGGCCGGTGCCCTTTGCACCGGGGTCGCGCGTCGCGGCGCTCCGAAGGAGCTCTTCGGCGCGGGACTTCTCGGCCTCTGCCTTCTCGCTCGGGCGGTACAGCACGAGCATCTTGCCGATCATCTGGATGCGTGCGGCACCAAGGTTCTCGGCGATGGTGTGGTACATTTCCACTCTTTCCTCCCGGTCGTCGGAAGGAACGTGAATCTTGATGAGGCCGTGGTCGTTGAGCGCACGGTCGATTTCCTTCATCACCGCATCCGTGAGACCCTGCGAGCCAAGCAGCACCGTGACGGGGAGGTGGTGCGCGCTGGCGCGCAGCTCAAGACGCTCGGTGCGCTCTAGAATCAGTTCGGTCATATTTGTTCTCAAATTCTTGCAAAATCAAAAAAGAAGCGACATTCTACCCTTATGCCAAAGTCTTTGAAAAAACTTCGCTCGAACCAGGCCTGGATCCAGCGTCACATCAATGATCCGTTTGTGAAGAAAAGCCGCCAGGAGGGCTATCGGGCCAGAAGCGTCTACAAGCTCACGGAACTCGATGACCGCGAGCACCTCTTCAAGCCCGGGATGACCGTTGTCGACCTCGGCAGCGCCCCCGGGAGCTGGACGCAGATCGTCCGGGAGCGCCTCAGCAACCCCGACGGGACGCTCAACGGCCGCATCATCGCCATGGACATCCTGCCGATGGATCCGATTGACGACGTGATTTTCCTGCAGGGGGACTTTCGCGAGCAGGAGATTGCCGACAAGCTCGCTGAGCTCCTCAACGGCGGCAAGGTCGACGTCGTGATCAGCGACATGGCGCCGAACCTCTCGGGCGTCGCCATGGTGGACGCGGGCGCCAGCATCTATTTGAACGAGCTTGCGCTCGAGTTCGCAAAGGAACACCTGAAGGACACGGGCGTGTTTGTCACGAAGTCCTTCCAGGGCTCCGGCTACTCGCAGTTCATCGAGGCATGCAAGAAGGTCTTCCGGTCCGTTGCCCAGCGAAAGCCCGAGGCGTCCCGCAGCACGAGCCCCGAGATGTACGTGGTGGCAAAGGGATTGCGGCGCTGAAACACCCTGAAAAACAAAAGACCCGCAACCTTGAGGAATTTCCGGGAACTTCGTTGTAGATTTGCGCTGTTGCGTTCTGACAGAACATATTCAGAAGGAATAAAGCTTTGAATGACAGAAACAAGATGATGAGCCGGATCGCGGTCTGGGTTTTGATCGCGTTCGTGCTCTTTACGGTGTTCCGCCAGTTTGATACTTCCACGACCGAGAGCCTGCCCACCGATCAGATCAGCTACACGCAGTTCATGCAGGACGCCAAGTCCGGCAAGATCAGCCGCGTGGACGTGCAGGGCCGCCAGCTCACGGTCACTCCGAAGACGGGCCAGAAGTACTCGATCACGAGCCCCGGCGACCTGTGGATGGTCGATGATCTCAGAAAGAACGACGTGCAGGTCTTCGGCAAGCCCGAGGAGGAGCCTTCGTTCCTGCAGACGCTCCTTGTGAGCTGGTTCCCGATGCTGCTTCTCATCGGCGTCTGGGTGTTCTTCATGCGCCAGATGCAGGGCGGCAAGGGCGGTGCGTTCTCTTTCGGCAAGAGCAAGGCGCGCATGCTTGATGACACGACCAACAAGGTGCGCTTTGCCGACGTCGCCGGGTGTGATGAAGCCAAGGAGGAGGTGCAGGAGGTCGTGGAGTTCCTGCGTGATCCCACGAAGTTCCAGCGCCTGGGCGGCCACATTCCGCGCGGCATTCTGCTCGTTGGGTCACCCGGCACCGGCAAGACGCTGCTGGCCAAGGCGATTGCCGGCGAAGCCGGCGTGCCGTTCTTCTCCATCTCGGGCTCGGACTTTGTTGAGATGTTCGTGGGCGTTGGCGCGGCACGCGTGCGCGACATGTTTGAAAACGCCAAGAAGAACGCGCCCTGCATCATCTTCATTGACGAAATCGACGCCGTCGGCCGCCAGAGAGGCGCGGGCCTTGGCGGCGGCAATGATGAGCGCGAGCAGACCCTCAACCAGATGCTCGTTGAGATGGACGGCTTTGAAACCGGAACCAACGTGATCGTGATCGCCGCGACGAACCGTCCCGACGTGCTCGATCCGGCACTAATGCGCCCGGGCCGCTTTGACAGGCAGGTCGTGGTGCCGCTTCCCGACATTCGCGGCCGCGAGCAGATCCTCGGCGTGCATATGAAGAAGGTGCCGGTCGGCGCCGACATCAAGCCCGATGTGATCGCGCGCGGCACGCCCGGGTTCTCGGGCGCTGACCTGGCGAACCTCGTCAACGAGGCGGCGCTTTTTGCGGCCCGCCGCAACGCCCGCGTCGTCGAGATGATCGACTTTGAGAAGGCCAAGGACAAGATCATGATGGGCGCCGAGCGCAAGTCCATGGTGATGACCGAGGACGAGCGCCGGAACACGGCCTATCACGAGTCCGGGCATGCGCTCGTTGCGAAGCTCCTGCCGAAGTCCGATCCCGTGCACAAGGTCACGATCATTCCGCGCGGCCGCGCTCTTGGCGTCACGATGCAGCTTCCCGAAGAGGACCGCTACGCCTACGACAAGCAGTACATGCTCACGCGCGTTGCCATTCTCTTTGGCGGCCGCATTGCCGAAGAGATCTTCATGCACCAGATGACCACGGGCGCGAGCAACGACTTTGAGCGCGCCACGCAGATGGTTCGCGACATGGTCACCCGCTACGGCATGAGCGAGCGGATGGGCGTCATGGTCTACGCGGAGAACGAGGGCGAGGTGTTCCTCGGCCGCTCCGTCACGAAGACAACGCACATCTCCGAAAAGACCATGCAGGAGATCGACGCTGAAATCCGCCGCATCCTCGAGGAGCAGTACGCAAGGGCGAGAAAGCTCATTGAGGACAACCGCGACAAGATGGAGGCGATGGCGCAGGCGCTTCTCAAGTGGGAGACCATCGACGCCGAGCAGATTGATGACATCATGGCCGGGAAGGAGCCCCGCGAGCCCAAGCCCTCGAACGGCGCGGCGCCTGCCGCCGAAAAGCCCGCCGAGGCTTCTGAAGCCGCGGCTCCCGCCCCGGAGATGAAGGCGGCTCCTGAAGAGCCTGCCGCAGAGACGGCGCAGGCCGAGCAGCCCGTTCCCGCTCCGGAGCAGAACGGGGCCGATGCTGCGCCCGGGAAGGACGCTTCCGAGGACAAGGACCGGCAGCAGTAGGCGCTTTTATGACGGCTCGTTTTTGGCAGGTGCGCGGCAGACGGATCAGTCTTGCCGCTCCGCTCATCATGGGCATTCTTAATGTCACGCCCGATTCCTTTTCGGACGGCGGGCGGTACCAGACGGTGAAGGATGCCGTGAGGCACGCCATGCAGATGGTGAAGGAGGGCGCCGACATCATCGATGTCGGCGGCGAGTCCACGCGTCCCGGCGCCGCGCCTGTGACTGAAGCCGAGGAGCTCTCCCGGGTGATCCCCGTCGTCAGGGCGCTTGCCAAAAAGAATCTTCTGATTTCCGTCGATACCAGCAGTCCCGCGGTGATGCGCAAGGCGATTGAGGCCGGCGCAGCCATCATCAATGACGTGCGCTCGTTCACGCGTCCCGGCGCAGCGGAAGTTGCCGCCGAGAGCGGCGCCGGCGTCGTCATCATGCACATGAAGGGCGATCCGAAAACCATGCAGGCTGAGGCGAAGTACGATGACGTCACTGCCGAAGTGCTGGCATTTCTTGCCCTGCATGACGCAAGGCTTGTTGCCGCGGGCGTTGCCGAGGAGTCGATCTGCTGGGATCCGGGGTTTGGCTTTGCCAAGAATGTCGAGCACAACTTCAAGCTTCTTGCTGACACCCCGAGGCTTGCTTCCTTTGACCGGCCGGTGCTTGTCGGGCTCTCCCGGAAGTCTTCGATCGGCGCCGTGACCGGAGTGAAGAATCCCGAGGAGCGGGTGCACGGGTCCGTCGCGGCGCACCTGCTCGCGGTGCTCGAGGGGGCTTCGGTGGTGCGCGTCCATGACGTTGGCGCAACCCGCAACGCGCTGGATGTCCTGATGGCGATGCGCCGCGCGAAGGCGTGACGGAAGTGGCGGCAGGCGATTCGATCAGGGCGCTCAAGGCGGCGTTTCCGTACACGCTTCCCGTGTTTGCCGGGTACTGGTTCCTCGGCATGGCCTATGGCGTCTTTGCCAACGCCTCCGGCTTTGCGGCCTGGTATCCGATTGTCATGGCGATGTGCATCTACGGGGGCTCGCTTGAGTTCCTGGTGATCTCGATGCTCGCGGCGCCCTTTGCGCCCCTTCAGACGTTTCTTGTGGCGCTCATGGTGCAGGCGCGGCACCTCTTTTACGGCATTCCGCTGCTCTCCCGGTATGAGGGGCTCGGCTGGAAGAAGCCGCTTCTCATCTTCTGGCTCTCGGACGAGACGTTCGCGGTCAACCTTTCCGCGAAGGTTCCACAGGGAGTCGACCGCGGCTGGTTCTACCTCTGGGTGTCGGGCCTTGACTGGTTTTACTGGGTGAGCGGCTCCGGGACGGGAGCGCTGTTCGGCACGCTCATTGAGTTCAATACGACCGGGCTTGAGTTCGTGATGACGGCAATGTTCGTCGTGATCTTCCTCGAGCAGTGGCTCTCCGAGCGCACGCACTGGACGGCGCTGGTGGGTTTTGTCGCCTCGGTCGGATGCCTCATGGCGTTCGGAAGGGAGTACTTTCTCGTGCCCACGCTCTGCGTGATGCTGGTCGCGCTCACTGCGCTGAAAAAGCCGCTTGAGCCGCGCCTCGGGGGAGGGAAGGGGGAGGCATGACCTTTGCCGAGCAGCTCATCACGATCCTTTTGTGCGTCGCGGCGACGATGCTGACGCGGTTTCTGCCCTTTGCGCTTTTTTCCAGGCGCGGCAATACGCCTGCGTTCATCCGGTACCTCGGCAATGCCCTGCCGGCCGCAATCTTTGCAATGCTTGTCGTGTATTGCCTCAAGGACGTGGATCTTACGGCCGGCTGGCGGGGACTGCCTGAGGCGATCGGCATCGCCGCCACGGTTGCGCTGCACATCCTCTCCCGGCGCAACATGCTGGTGTCGATTGGCGGCGGCACGCTCGCCTACATGGTGCTCGTGCAGAATTTCCTTGTGTAATCAGAGACTTTCTGCTGTACAATCCACTCCCTTCTTCAACGCTTTTTTAAGCAGGCGGCTTCGGTTTGTTCTACCGTCGGCGGCCGGCAGGAAAACAATATGTCGCATATTGCTCACTTCATGTCCCGTAACCGGACACTGATCGGCTGGATGTCGATCGTTCTTTTCATTCTGACGATTCCCCTTGGCAACTGGGTGGTGATGAACGTCGGGTACGTGTGTCCCGAGGGCGGTCCGTGCCTGGTGCCCGTCTGGCCGGGAATCATGTCCCCCTCGGGCGTGCTGATCGCAGGCATCGCCCTCGTGCTTCGCGATGCCGTGCACCACTTCATGGGCGGCAAGTGGGCCGTCTACTCGATTCTCGCCGGCGCCGTGGTCTCGGGGCTGGTGTCCGACATGAACCTCATCGTCGCTTCGACTTGCGCGTTCATGTTCTCGGAAATGGCTGACTTCGCGGTGTACGCGCCGATGAGAAAGAAGTTCCCGGCCTGGGCCGTGATTGCGTCCGGGTTCGTGGGCTCTGTGGTGGACTCCTGCATCTTCCTGTCGCTTGCGTTCGGCTCGCTTGAGTTCGTCCTCGGGCAGGTGATCGGCAAGATCTGGGTGAGCCTCATCGTGGGCGCGCTGATCGGTCTCACGCACCGCGTCCGCCTGTCGGCAGCTGCCCGGGCGGCGTAGGGAGCGCATCTGCAGGGGCATGACAAGGATGACTTAAGACGGCTGGACCACAATGCCGCCAAAGCATCTTGTCTGGACCCCGAACTGATGTCGATCCCGCCCCGCAAAGCACTTCTGATTGTCAATACCGGCTCTCCGGCAGAGCCGACCCCCGCTGCCGTCAAGGACTATCTGGCGGAGTTTCTGAGCGACCGCCGCGTCGTGGAGCTCCCGCCCCTGTTCTGGCAGCCCATCCTGCGCTGGCACATATTGCCGCGCCGCTGCCAGAGCTCGGCCGTGCGCTACAGCAAGGTCTGGACGAAGGAAGGCTCTCCGCTTGTGAGCAACACGGCGCGCATTGCCGCAGGGCTTCAGCAGGCGCTGGGCGAGGATTGGTCCGTGCGCTGGGCGATGTGCTACGGGACGGACCGGGTCGCTGAGGTTTTGCCGGAGATCCTTGCGGGCAAGCCCGAGCGGCTTGTGGTGCTGCCGCTCTTTCCGCAGTACGCGACGCAGACGACGGAGGCGGTTTTTGACGCGGTGAGCCGCGCGATGCGCAACTTTCCCGGCAGGGTTGAAGAGACGCGCATTGCGGACTACTTTGAGCATCCTGCCTACATCAAGGCTGTGGCCGGGCGGGTGCGCGCGCACTGGGAGGCGGCCGGCCCCCTGGGGCCGCAGGACAGGCTCCTCATCAGCATGCACAGCATTCCGCTCGCATCCATTGCGAAGGGCTCTCCGTATGAGCGCCAGTGCCGCCGCACGGCCGAACTCCTTGCTTCGGAGCTGAAGCTTGACGACAGGCAGTGGGTGCTTGCCTTCCAGTCCAAGTTTGGCCACGCCAAGTGGCTGTCGCCCTCGGCGGTTGACTCGGCCCGCGATCTGGCCGCTGCCGGCGTGGGCAGGCTTGACGTGGTGTGCCCCGGATTTGCCGCCGACTGCCTCGAGACGATTGAAGAGATCGGAATTGATCTGCGGGAGGAGTTCCTGCAGGCAGGAGGCGGTGCGTTCCACTACATCCCCTGTCCGAACGACGCCGCCGAAGCGGTTGATGCTTATGCGGCGATCGTGCGTGGAGCGCTTGCCGGCGGCGCCGGTGCTTGAAAAACCGCGAGGCAGCCCCCATATGAAAGGGCACTGGTAACAAATTCTTTTGCGGAGCATCCGAGGATGTCTGATAACGAACTGAAAGATGAAGAGCTGAGCCCGGCGGAGGCGCTCAAGAAGGCGCAGGAAGAGGCCCTGCGCGCAGAGCAGGCCGAAGAGGGCGCTGAACAGCAGGAAGAAGCGCAGCCCGAGGTGCTGGATCCGGCGGCTTCCGAGGCCCTGGTCGAGGCCCAGGTGAAGGCCGCTGAAAGCTATGACCTCTACGTGCGGGCCTGCGCCGAGATGGAGAACATCCGCAGGCGCTGCGCCGAGGACGTCGTCAAGGCGCAGAAGTTCGGCGTCGAGAAGTTCGCAAAGAACCTTCTGCCCGTCGTCGACAGCCTTGAGAAGGCGCTTGAGGCCGCAAAGGACGCCGAGGGTCCCTTGAAGGAAGGCATGGATGTGACCTACAAGCAGCTGCTGCATGCACTCGACTTGAGCGGCATGACGCCGATCAATGCCAAGGGCGAGAAGTTTGATCCCGAATTCCACCAGGCGATCGTGATGGTTCCCGCCGCCGAGGGGCAGATGCCCGGCACGGTGGCCGCCGTGTTCCAGACCGGCTGGAAGATCCACGAGCGGGTTCTGAGGCCCGCCATGGTGAGCGTGGTTCAGGGCTGTTGAACCTCCGCCCACTGACAGTAAGCGGATTCTGATCAAGCATTCTCCCGAGCTTTCTTCGTTGGCCTGAACAAGCGCCGGCGAAGTGTCACTGACGGGTGCGTGATCTTCGGGATGCACCGCTTGTCCGTGGTGTCAGAGTTTGCGGCTCCGGCTCCTTCGTTAGCCTCGAAAGGGTTTTATCCCAATCTTGGTCGTTACGCGGTTCTATATCTCGGCACA
>Ga0265299_10005178_pt1 | contig 12118 bp, 12 predicted proteins | sample AusTroGonzalo_MG_4_FD_193485 | JGI IMG/M metagenome (GOLD analysis project Ga0265299, IMG submission 193485) | Bovine rumen microbial communities from tropical cattle in Woodstock, Queensland, Australia - Gonzalo_02 | ecosystem: Host-associated > Mammals > Digestive system > Stomach > Rumen ...
GTATGACGGAGGACTACAAGCCCACGGACAACGCTATTGCCGAGCGTGTGAACGGAATCCTCAAGACGGAGGTCATCTACCGTGAAAGTCGTTTTAAGACGTATCAGGATGCGCTGGAGCGTATCTCACGCTTCATCCTCTTCTACAACGATACTCGTCCACATTACAGCATTGGCATGAAGGCCCCATCTGAGGCACATACAGAGACAGGACCACTGGAAAACAAGTGGAAGAAGGATGGGGATAAGAAAACTCTCGAGGACTGTCTGCCACCTGCCGCAGGGCAACCCCTGAGTGTTTTTCATGGTGTGCCTGCGCATGGAGGGTCAACGAATCCAGTATGAAGTCGTATTCTCAGATGAAAAGGTCAACGCTTCCAGTACGAAGTCCACAAACCCGGGAAAAGGGACAACAGAATCAGGAAAGCAGACAACCTGCTCAGGGAGATAAGTCAACAAAAACAGTATAAGAAACAGTAATTAACAAAACAGTACCAATTCAAGGCTCAAAGGGAGTCAACATTATTCAGGGAAAGACAGTTTTCAAACAGAGTCGACGAGTCGACAAGTCGACAAAAGGCATTGAACAATACGGATATAATGTTGAAAAATTCTATAATATTATTATATATATTATAATATATATAATAATATTAATTAATATATTGATATGTTTGTCTCTATATATGGCGTTTTTCAAAAACGTTTTGTCGACTTGTCGACTTGTCGACTTTTCCTCCAGTCTACATTATGTTGTCACACTCTTTACCTTTAGGTAAGAGAAACTTTGTGAAAACACTTTTTTAAAAATTCCGTTGATAAAAATTTGGAAGTATCAAAAATAGTTTGTATATTTGCAGCGTCAAAGGTTATCTTTTGACTACGCCGCTGAGTGCGGGGAGCAAGACTTGATCGACACTACTCCATTTAAAAGTCACCTTCGGGTGGCTTTTATTTTTCATATCTCTTTCGAAATACGCGATTGAAATCGGGGCTTTGCACTTGGATTCTGTTTACAGGTAACACCTTCTTCCCCTTGAATATCAACACTTCTAACGCATCTTGATTTGACTCAAAATATGCTTTAATTTCAGAAGCCAACAAACGCGCATTATAATCCGAGATCATGTTTAGCAACACACGATTAGCCTGGCCTATTGACTCTTTCATTCTGGTTCCAGCAGATCCTTTTCCCTGAATGGTTTTTAAATCATACAATTTGTATATGCCTTTACGCTCGAAAATAAAGTCGGCTGTACGCATACCTTTGGGGTTTGGTAGTATATAAACGCGACATCCCATCTCTACAGCTTTTCGTGCAGCATTAAGCAGGTTGTCATAGTCTTCACTATTTTCGCCACCAACAGCAAAGATGTTCGTTTCTCCGGGTAGTGGTCTGAATTCGCTATGTAAGGTTATCTCTTTCAACGTCCATACAAAGCCAGTCCCCTTTGTATAAAGCAAATCCTCAAGTAAAGTATCTAAGTTTTTGGTGACAGGTTCTGCAGCTATCCAACAATAGGAGCCAACCTCTTCATCGCCTGAAAAACCTTCCATTGTTATATCATCATTCATTTTGCAGATCAAACTTTTTGTATTTAAATGCAAAGGTACTACATTTCTTGAAAATAGCCAATAATCGTAAATATTTTTTTTGAAACTTTCGTTGTAAAAATATACGCAATTTGCATAAACATACTCTTAAAAAATGATACATAGATTTGCTGGTAGTAAAACATTGTAACTCTACCAGTAAAACGCTGTTTTACTCCATGCAAAATGCCGTTTTGTTACGAACGTACTGCAAGTGCATAAACATTTAAAAACTATTATTCTGATTGGATGGAAGATTTGAGTGAGAGGTTTGATGTACTTGTGAATGTTGAATGAATAGTTCTCTATGTAAATATTGGATAAACTGGAGAACGCAACTGGCGTATGATATCTAGCAGACGCTCAGCACTACCACTACGGAATTTGAGAGGAAGTGTCTTGAGTTGCTCTTCTGTTATGAAGAACGAGAAGCCTTGCAGACGAGTGAAGAGGTTTTCGTAGTTGACCTTTACAAGTTCCTCCATCTTCTTATAAAGTGCTTCATTGTCTTCATCTACCAAATCCATATACAATGTTTCACTATTCATCGGACCATGAGGAGTGAAGGCAGTACCTTTGGGCACTATGCACTTGTCACTGCCAGTAAATGGAGCTGCAAAATGGACCAAGTACTCCAGTTCTGTGTCCTCTGCCAGTTCAAAGACGTTCTCGTCAATCTTCAATGCTTCAATCTGTTCACGTGTAGCCATAATCAGTATTTTCTTTTTATCTTTTTGAGTGCAAAGATAGTGTTTATTGCCAAATAATCAAAATAAAAATGTTTCCACAAGCCTTGTGGAGGAAAAATAGTTTCAAATTTAGTTGCAATTTAGTATCTTTTTTGTATCTTTGTACCCATAAACTATAAAATACTATGATTGACGAAAGGAAAGTATTACTATATAGTGCAGAAATGGCAGAACATGCTAATGGTGCTGCACAGTATCTGGAAGCCTTATTAGGTGGCAGATTTGTCACGAGAGAACAGACTCGTGATATGGTTGATTACTTGTTCGCTGAAACAAAGAGAAATATCGAAAGTTGCCCTTTTGCGACTCAAGACGAGAAGGATGCAGAGATACATCGTAGAGAATTGTTGTTGAAAGCATTGAAGCCGCTTATGGGGTTGTAGTTGTATAGCAAGGGAGATGGAAAGGATTAGCAAGGACGTAGCGTAGACGTAGCATAGGCGTGGCATAGGCGTGGCATAGAGCAAGCTGATGGGTTTGAAGGAATATTAAAAATAGTATGAATACTTCAAAAATGAGTTTAAGAAGATATATATTAGATTATGGCAGACATAATAGACAACAACGAAACAAGAGAACTCATTGAGTTTTATCGTTTGGGATTGGACAGCATCATACAAGGAGATTATTCAATAGCCTGTTTGGATGGGAAGGATTCTTCATGGATGGATGAAGGATATCATCCTTCAACGGAATATATTATTGTAATTGAAAAAACTGGTATCGTGGAATATCAAAAAACTATTGATTCTTTTTTTAGTATCAATTCTTATTCGCCTTCCAACAACAAACTTTTTTTAGGTGGTGGGGATAAAATCAGCAATCCAAATCCTATCATAGATGATTCGACAAATACCGTAAGTGTGGATGAAGAAAAGAATTCTGGATTAGAAATGTCTACCCATACTGTACTTCCTTCATATTTAGACAATTTAATATATGGCGAGTTCTTTGGTGCAAAATATCAGCCAGATTATCAGCGTTATGATTATAATTTGGATCTTACAGAAGAAGAACTTCTTATTTATTTGGGAACCTATTTCCCTAGGTCGTTTGGAGAAAGTCTGTGTCTTTTTTCACCAATTATAAAAGCAGAGGCTATTAACTCTATATTGAGTCAAAAGGATTGTATTAATATTCTTGACGTGGGTTGTGGTTCTGGAGGAGAGATTATCGGTTTATTGCATGTTATAGAAAACTGTGAGAAAAACAATAATCCTATCAATATATATACATACGATGGCAATCAATTGGTTCAAGATATACTGATGGAGTTGGTGAGCCAATTCCAAATATCCACTAAAACAAAGAGACGAATCCAAATATACACGAACGTACAGCGGATAAATAGCTTAAACGACATTGAAACAATAGTGAAAAATGTTTGCTCTTTTAGCTTCGATTTCGTCATGTGCAATAAAATGTGTAATGAGTTGATATCAAGGGCAAACATAACAAATGCATACCGTTTAATGTGTAACTCATTAGCCCCTTTATTGGATAACACAGGATTATTGCTTGTTTTGGACGTTACGACAAAGGATGTAAATAGTTCAAGATTTTATCCTGAAATATTAAATGAGCAGATTAATAGCTTTGTTGCACGGAACAATGAGGGGTTTTCAACCTTGTTACCTATTTCTTGTGCTTTACATTCTGAATGCATAAATTCGTGTTTTACACAACGGAAATTCTACATATCTCATTCACAAAAGCAAAATGATTTATCAAAAGTTGCATACCGTATCATTGCTAGAAAATCTTTGTGTGAAGAATTCATTAGGGAAATAGGAAATAAAAAAGAAATTGTTAACGAGAGTAATGGTAATGCTGGAGACTCAGCATATTGTCCACTTTCAAAAAAATAAGACGATTATGATAATAGAAAGTTTCTATGTTAAGGAGTCTCAACTTGACCTCCAACAGAAAGTAGTTCTTCAAAAGAAGTTGGCCCAAAACTTAGTTGTCACAGGAGGGGCTGGTAGCGGAAAAAGTATACTGGCTCTTCTAAAAGCAAAAGCCATGTTAAGCAACAATGATAGAGTCTTGTATGTTGTTAAAACTGTTGCTTTGAATACTTATATGGACGCAGGTGTTTCTGCAGAAGCTGAAAAGGAAAGAACACAGTCTTCTATCGGTAACTCTGACAATAGAATTTGGGGAAGACTTAAAAATTCTATTTGCAGCTATAACCATTGTTTTAAGTGGGTAAAAGTGAAAAAAGAGGATGACAATGAAGAAGAGTACTATGAATGGGAAAACCAAGGATGGAGAAAAGGACATTATGATTATATCATATTAGATGAAGCCACCGATTTAAAAATGCCAGAAATAGAAGACTTGATAAAGCATTGCACCTATTTTGTGGCATTTGGTGATGATGATCAACAATTATTTTCGTTCATCAACACAACAACAAAGGTTTCTCAAATAGCAGATAAAGTCGGTATTGAAAGAAAAGATATAGATAACCTTATCTACAATCATAGATTACCTAAAAAGATGGCACGTCTTGTTGTTTATATTCATCCTCGAGTTAAGCCAAATACACCTGATTCGGATAATTTCATTCGGCGTTGCTTGGTCGAAGGTACGGAATTACCGCATATCTATCAGTATTCTAGCGAGAATGAGCAATTTGACGAAATAATCAAAATTGTCAAGAACAAAAATGGAGGTCTTAAGAGTGTGGGAATACTATTCCGTGATAATGAAAGTATGAAAAGAGCCTATCGGTATTTTACCGAGAACGATTTACCAACGTCAATGGTGATTGAGAGCAAAACAATTGGCGAAGACTTTGATTCTGCAGCTCCAAATCTGATGACTTATCATGGTGCTAAAGGTCTTCAGTTTGAAACGGTTTTTATTCCTAACTGTTCTGATCCAGGTTCTGAAAAAGCTCCGCTATACGTAGCTCTTACCAGAACATATTCCTCTTTATACATTATGTACACAGGAATTAAACCCTATTTCATCAGTCAAATTCCATCAGAATTATACGAAACCAATAATGAAGGTCCGCAACGTAAATTCACATTTGGAAATAATAATACTTCAAACTCAACAGAATCACCATTTTAACAAATAATATAATATGAAATACTATATTCCATCATCTACTTTAAATATAAGTAATATACTTTCTTCAGGGAGTATCTCCCCTTATAGTTATTATGGGAAAAGAAAATTTGGTATAAAAACATTTGAGCCTATAAAAGAATGTGAAAAGTTTAAGGACCATATTATTCTTTTTGGGAAATACCCATTATTCTCTATCATCAGCGACAAGGAATCATATCCTGTGTGCATTGAGATTGAGATACCTGACAACATAGTAGTTCCATCTAACATACCTGATGTCTGTTATGTATCCAAGACTATATTTATTAGTCCTTCAAACATTTCTTTTGTCTTTGAGAACGAAGAGTTTTTGAATAAATCCTTGTTTTGGATAGATATAAGCGAAGAGGCAAAATTTTTTGATCAATACAAGGATAAATTTATCCTACGCGAAAGTATAAATGAAACCATCAACTTAACTTCAAGTACATTAAATGATCTCATTATTGAACAAACTTCAGATATAGATGCTGAAGTTATGAAAGATTGGAAAATCGATAAAGTTAGAGGAACTTTGTGCGGATTATTTATAGGTGCTAATGGATTTGAAGACTTAGATGAGAATGGTATTGGATATCGACGTAATAGAATTAAAGAACTAATATCGCAATTATTGCATATCTTCGATGGACATACCAAATTAGTAAATCAAACATATCTATTACAGAGGTCTGCTTTAAGCGAATTTACAAAAAATGAGCAGAGGATACACCAGTTATGTACAGTTCCGACATCTGGACAATTGGAGATTCTTTATAACGCTGACACAGATGTTCGTATTAATTTCTATAACAAATTACTAAATCGCATTTTATCAAATAGTGATTTTCTTACACAGCAAGAAGTATGTCAAGACGGAGGAAAACTCTTATCCACATTATATGGGAATCGTTGGAAAAATTCTTCTGATTATCACTACTTAATTCAATTGTATAATAACGTAACAAAATATGACCATTTCGACTTAAATTTCAACGAATCTATTATACTACGTTCCTTTGCCGCTTTTGTTCAACGTGGCTTAGGGGAATGGGATAAACTCAGAGACTATTTGAACGAGCGAAATGACTCTTTGTCAGACAGGCGTTTTATTTATGCTTTGTATGGAGCTAATAATGGCTTTTCTGTTCTTTCAAAGACATTGACTGACACTGCTGATATTTCAGATAGTGCTCTAAAAGAATTTATTTTTGATTTGAATGTAATATCAATGATAGATAGTGATTATGTCGCTATAGAGAATATTATTTTTGAGGAAGTGAAAAATGACCCAGAATTATTAAGTGAAGAAGTAGAAAACAGGGAACAACATGGAGATATAGATGAAATAGAGTTGCATATTTGGCAGAAGGGAATTAGAGAATTTGCAATTGAAAAGGCTATAAAGCGAGATAAGAAAAAACTCATTCCGACCTTAGAAGAAGCTTTAATAGAAAATGGGAATAATACAGATTATTATGTCTTCCTGAAGTTATTGGCAACCTATGAAGGGTGGAACTCTAGTAGTAAAGTATGGTTAAGAATGCAGGAACACTTTGTGCCAGATTATTATTCTCGTATAGGAATTTTGAATTCAAAAGTTACCCAAAAAGGAGTTGCGGCAGATAATAGTCCTTCGCTTTTTGGTCCTTCAATTGAAGAAAATGGAGAAAAACTTAATGCAAAGAGACCTTTTTATGAGGATAGCTATGCTTGGGAAACTATTCGAACAATGATACCATTACAAATAAGAGAAAGAACTCAGAAAGATTTCATGTGGCTTCAGCAAGAATATCAGAAAGGTGATAATTCAAAGTATTATGCAAAAGCCAGTCGTGAAAACTCAACTGTAATAGAAGCTCTTAGACGATTGCTATTAAAAAGAGATTATATTAAAGGGATGTTCGAGAAGGAGATAGAACTTATAATTCAGAATCTACATCACCAATATGATAAGTGAAAAAACGTATATTACAACCGACGATGGCAAACAAGTAATAGCAATAGCACCTGTTATTATATCTGCCAGTCGCTCAACGGATATACCGGCCTTTTATGCCAAGTGGTTCTTCAACCGCTTGGCTAAAGGCTATTGTACATGGTATAACCCGTTCAACATCAATCAAAAGATGTATATCTCTTTTGAAAATTGTAGAGTGATTGTGTTTTGGACAAAAAATCCTGCGCCCATCATTCCCTATCTGCCAGAGCTTGACAAGAGAGGAATACATTATTACTTCCAGGTGACACTTAATGACTATGAGCTAGAGGGATTTGAGCCAAATGTACCGTCAGTAAAGTCACGTATAGCAACCTTTAGACAGTTATCTGAACTAATAGGAAAGGAACGGGTGATTTGGCGCTTTGATCCTTTAATCGTTACGCCGCAATTAACTACAGCAATGCTGTTAGAGAGGATCCGAGGGTTGCACCATTGTCTGAATGACTATACAGACAAGTTGGTATTCAGTTTTGTTGATGTGAGAGCCTATCGCAAGGTACAAGCAAATCTTGTTAAGGAGACTCAGTTCTTTACAAAAGACGATGTGGAGCAGGCAGAAATGACTTACGAGCAGCGGATGGAAATAGTCAGGGGCTTGACAGCGATACGAGATATGTATTCCAAGCGGATTCAATTGGCGACATGTGCTGAAGACATAGACTTGGAACGTTATGGCATAGAGCACAACCGCTGTATCGATGGCGAGCTAATGAAGCGTATTTTTGCTGACGATGAAGAATTGGTTTATTATCTTCACACAGGAAAGTTGCCAGAACGAGATATGTTTGGCGAGATACCACCACTGCCACAGAAGACAAAAGACCTAAAGGACAAAGGGCAAAGGAAGATTTGCGGCTGTATGGTGAGTAAAGACATTGGTATGTATAATACTTGTCGCCACTTCTGTGTTTATTGCTATGCCAACACCAGCAAAGAGGCTGTTCTGAAGAACAAAGACAAACATAGTGATGAAAGCGAAAGTATCGTAGGTTAGGATATGGATCTTTTTGATTATATATTCAATAGAGATGCTTCTCAAAAAGAAAATCCAGGTAGACTGTCTTCATATAGACAGGCTGCAGAACTGATATGTATGTGCTGGAACAAACTGGAAATGGGATTCATTGAGCCTTATTTGGACGAGGATGTAGTTTGGAAAGGTGGGGTCCCTTATAGGGAGATCAATGGGAAAGATAATTACCTGAAGTTGATGGCCCAGGTATTTGACTCTCTCCAATATTCAAAGAAAAGTTATAGAGCAGATGTTGTAATGATGAATGAGTATTACGCTCGCATTACTGTTGATAGTGAGCATCAAGACTTAGCTCATCGTATTAAAATAGAAAATGGACTAATTAAAGAGATTTGGATAACACCATCTTGGGAGTTAGAAAATAAGGAAATTCGTGGTTCATCTCCATTTGGAGTTTTTAATCAGACCACTTTACATGAACAAGCAGCGGCTGTTGCTGCCATAGAACAATATGTCAAGACGGAACTTGGCGATAAGTCTATAACATGGGCAACCTCATACGAGTTGAAGAACTCGCATTGCCAGTTGTCGTTTACTTGTGATGGGGTTTCTTATGACATTTTGGTGGAGATACATAGTTGGGATGGTGGATGTCGCTTTGTTACAGGGTCAGAATTTGATCGTCTTGTTTCAGGAAGTAAAGCTAATGATCATGTTCCATGTATCTTGGCTCTTGATCCTGAATGCAATTTCGTAAGTCTAACGTTGCTTGAGGATTTGGATGTTCGTATTCAGAAATTAAGGACTAAAGGTATGAACGAATGGACTTTCAGAAGTCTATTCAAGACAAAGGCCCAACTGAGCAGGCTAGTTGTCACCAAAGACTATCGGATTACGTTGCCAGAGTATAATGATATTGAAGTTAAGATGGAGCCGCTGGTGAAAGCGGTATATTTCTTGTTTTTGAAGCATCCCGAAGGTATTGTGTTCAAGGAATTGACAGATTACGGGGAGGAACTATTGAGTATCTATAAAGAATTAAAACCAATGGGATTGAGTAAGCGTACTATACAGAGTATTGAGGATGTGACGAATCCTTTGCTAAATTCTATCAATGAGAAATGTGCTCGTATCCGTTCTGCGTTCGTGAAGGAATTCGATGAAGGGCTTGCCAAGAACTATTTTGTAACGGGTGAGCGTGGCGAGGCCAAGAAAATCTCCCTTCCTCGTGATTTGGTGGTCTGGGAATAGTATGGAAAGTTGGACAATTATAATTATCGTAATCATAGGAGTAATTTGGGGTATAGGATTGCTCCTTTGTCTTCTTATGTTTATATTAGGGTGGACAGAACATCGGAAATTAGAATGGACGTATTTGATTGGTGGACTGCTCTTCCCATGTGTCATACTTTATGGATTGTATAATTTTTTATGTTTATATTACAGTATAATTAAAAACAATGGTGGTATTATAGGTCACATTCATTATGTGAAACAATGTAAGCGTCAAGAGAAGGAGAATAGGCGAATAGAAGAGGCTTATAAGCGAGGAGAAATTAAAAGAGAGGAACTTCCCAGACAATGGTGTGATGGAATAACACATTTTGAACTTAAAGGAGAACTGCTATGTGGAGATGATTGGCGTGAACTCGTATATATAGAGAACGAGTATAATGAAATTCTAAACAACTTCTTTGAGCGCCACGACAACATAGAACTAAAAGACGGATATAAAGTAATATATTTGTCTGACGAGATAAGGAAACTAGCAAGAAATGATATTGTAACATATTGGGCTCCCCTTACAGAAAAGCCCACGATTGAGAGCATTAAAATAAGCTCGATAGACTTACTAAATGATTTATACTATCCAGAAGATGCAAAAAACTTGCATCATGGTCTTATGTCTATTTTTGGAACTGGCACTAATCATGGCGCTGAATATGTACATGGAACCTATTTCCCATTAGAAGAAGGAACTGATGAAGAAATCCTATTTCAAATTAAGTCAATTGTCAAAAAGATAATTGAACGATATTCAGGAGGCCTTTGTTGTTCAGTAGATAGACCTTCTTTAGACGAAGAGCGAACTGAAGATTTTGCGGATGAACAGTTTAGTTGGGAAATAAACAAACTAATTGAGGAAGTCAAAGAACGAATAGACAAATTAGAGCAACATGGTATTTCTCGAAGGCTACTGATGAAGATGATTCCAGAACGCCCCAAATTAAGTAGACTTATTGTTTCCAAGGATATGCGGATCATTCTACCTGATTATAACAACATGGAGATAAAGATGGAACCAATCAACAAGGCGGTTTTTCTTTTGTTCTTAAGACATCCAGAAGGAATTATTTTTAAAGAATTGCCTGATTACAGAAAAGAACTTGTAGATATCTATCAGAAAATCAAACCTCTTGGACTTAATGACAGGGCTATTCAGAGTATAGAGGATGTAACGAATCCGCTCCTCAATTCTATCAATGAAAAGTGTGCAAGAATAAGAGGAGCATTTATTTCCAAGTTTGATGATAGTTTGGCACAACATTATTATATATATGGAATGAGAGGTGAACCAAAGAAGATTTCTCTTCCTCGTGATTTGGTTATCTGGGAGTAGGGAGATGTATGATGGAAGAAGGAAGATGGCTGATTTTCGTCCTTAAGCTAAAAGACTGCAGCAATCTTCCTGATTTTCTCAAGACGCTTCATAAAGGATTTGTCCTGTTTGGCCTTTTGCATGTTATAGTCTGCCTGCAAACCTATCCAGATTGAGGCATTTGTGCCCAAGGCAGCCTCCAGTAACAATGCATATTCTGTTGTTATTGGACGCTTGCCGTTTAGGATTTCATTGAACACAGTATATGACACACCCATTTGCTGAGCCAAATCCTTTTGGGTCATACCGCGAGCAATGATTTCATCCTTAATCATCTCACCAGGGTGAATCAGCATAGATGATGTCATGTTGTTGGCAATCTTATTCTCGATAATGTTTTTTGTTGTGTTCATACCTTGTTCTATTTATAATGATTTGATAATTCCATAATGTTGCATATTGTGACAACAGGCTCATCTTCTGTTTCAGTAAGCGTGAATTCAACTCGATATTGGTCGTTGGCCTTAACGGAGAAGCGCCCTTCCTTGTCACCATGCAGAGCCTCAAAGTGTAACGACTTAAATGGGAACAGGTCTTCCTTACGCTTAGCTTGTATCAAATACTTTACGGCCTTTTGGTATCCCCTGACAATCTGAGGCTGGAATCTAAGTTTCTTGATTCCCGTCTCACCATTTGTGTATAGTTTCTCCAGATAATCTTCATTGAACGTTACTACCATGTTGCTTTTTGCTAATTCTGCGTGCAAAGATAAACAAAAGAATTGAAATTCGCAAATAATCGAATCGGTTTTTTTTGAAATCTTTTGTTTTCACAAGCCTTCTTTTACCTAAAGGTGAAAAGTGTGGCGATGCAATGTGGGCGAAAGTGTATCAAGGTTTGTGACAAAAATGCGTTTTTCACAAGCCTTGTGGAGCGAAAATGCTTGGTGGCAAAGGTACAAGTTCGTATCTTTGCCACTGAATTTTAATGTGAACAGATTATGACAGATTACGAGTACATTTATCAACAGATGAAAAAGGCCCATTTCAAAGGATGGGACGATGAAGAGTTAAGGAAGTGTGTGGATATGTTACCTGGACT
>Ga0265299_10005180_pt1 | contig 12116 bp, 4 predicted proteins | sample AusTroGonzalo_MG_4_FD_193485 | JGI IMG/M metagenome (GOLD analysis project Ga0265299, IMG submission 193485) | Bovine rumen microbial communities from tropical cattle in Woodstock, Queensland, Australia - Gonzalo_02 | ecosystem: Host-associated > Mammals > Digestive system > Stomach > Rumen ...
CGTGAATATGGAAGCAACTGGTGTATGTTTGATAACTTCAAACTGGAATATCTGGGTGAGTTCACGCAGGTCTTGGTTAACGATGTGCAGTTGTCTGCTCCAAAGATAAACCTTGAAGTTGGCGAGACTATCCAGCTGACGGCAAATGTCTATCCTTCTAATGCTTCTGTTCCTCAACTAGACTGGTGGGTGGACAATCCTTTCGTTATTACTGTGGGTACTGATGGCACGTTGATTGCACGCGACGAAGGTACTGCCAATGTGTATGTTGAGACCACTGATGGTACAAACATTTATCGTGCACTGTCGTTCTCTGTTACGAAGCCCTCCGTTACCGACAGTCGTCAGTGGGTAGATGTTACTTCTTCTTATATCACTAATCCCGATTTTGTTGAGAATGACTCGTTCGATGGATGGGAAGTAGATCGTATTAACGGAACAAATACCGTGCGTGCTGGCTCGATGGAGTTCTGGAACGCTTATTGGTTTGAGGCGAAACAGCAGCTCACAGGATTGCCAAAGGGCACCTATCGCTTGAGTGTGCAGGGCTTCCATCGTGGTTATGATTTAGGTCCTACCTGGAATGCTTATTACAATAGTCAGCCTGATCGTTTCGCTTGTCTTTTCGCAGGCACTAATCGCACGCTTATGCCTTCCTATTATGAGTTGCGTCACGATACAGAGGAGATTGGCGATTGGAATCGCTATCAAGGTACATCTTTCCTCTATTCATTCCCTAATACCATGGAAACAGTTGCCAAGGTGTACGATGGCGGAAACTATACTACCTCGCTCGAGTTCAAACTGAACGACACTAGTAATGATTTGAATATCGGTGTGACCTTAGACGATGGCGTCTATCGTTCTGGCAACTGGTGTATCTTCAGTCATTTCAAACTTGAGTTCCTGGGTAATTATACAAAGGTTAGCAGCATTCAGCTATCGGCTGGAAGTACTAATCTTGTAGTCAATGAAACCACACAGATTACTGCAACTGTCCTGCCTGCTAATGCATTGGTGAAGACACTTGAGTGGTCGTCTGGCAATCCTTCGGTAGCTACTGTCGATCAGAATGGATTGGTGAAGGCAGTAGGAGAGGGTAGTGCGGTGATTACTGCTCAGGCTACAGATAACTCTGGTGTTAAAGCTACTGTTACAATTACTGTTTCAAATAGTGGTGATGCTACAGGCTCGTTGGTTATCAACGAGATTATGGCATCCAATGTTGACCAGTTCGTAAGCCCTGCTTATAATTTCGATGGCTGGGTGGAACTCTATAATCCCACTACGAAAACTTTCGACCTGAGCGGACTCTATCTGAGTGACGATGCCAATAATCTCACGAAGTGGCGCATGCCATCTTCTGTGGGAACCATCCCTGCCCGTGGCTATAAGGTCATCTGGTTCGATAGCAATGATATAGCCCCTCAGAATGCACCGTTTAAACTCGATACCGATGGCGGTACCATCTACCTGAGTGATACCAAGGGACAACTCATCATGAGTCAGGTTTATCCCTCCAGCATGGAGCGCGTAAGCTATGCATGTACTACCGATGGCGGCAAGACATGGGGCTCTACGTCCATGCCTACACCTGGTGCTACAAATGCTACAAGCCAGTTCGCTACAGAACAATTGACAGCTCCTGCCATTGACCAGGATTCGAAACTCTTCGATGGTCCTTTCACAGCGACTGTAACTATTCCTGCAGGTACCACTCTGCGTTATACCACCGACGGTTCTTTGCCTACACTGGAGAACGGCGAGACCTCTTATGATGGTATCTTCACCATCAACGAGACTACCAATCTCCGCCTGCGCTTGTTTGCCGATGGCAAACTTGCTTCTCCCGTTACCACACGTTCTTATCTGTATCGCGACCGTGATTTCCTGTTGCCTGTCATCTCCGTTGTTGCCGACGACAGTTTCATTTATAGCAGCGAGATGGGTGTGTTCTCAACAGGTCCTAACGGACGCCCGGGCAACGGTAAGAGTTATAAATGCAACTGGAACATGAACTGGGAGCGCCCAGTCAACTTCTCCTATCTCTCTGAGCAAGGCGATATGCTGTTCAATCAGGATGTGAACCTTGAGATGTGTGGTGGATGGAGTCGTGCATGGACTCCTAAGGCCTTTAAGTTGAAAGGTAGTAAGGAGATGGGTGGTAACAAGAACTTGCTCTATCCGTTCTTCTCAGTAAAACCCTATAATCGCAACCGCACCTTGCAGATCCGTAATGGCGGTAACGATACCGATTGCCGTCTGCGTGACCCGGCTCTGCAGATGATTGCCAGCTCGGCAGGTCTTAATCTCGACTATCAGGAGTTTGTTCCTATTCATGAGTTCGTGAATGGTCAGTACATGGGTATGCTGAACATGCGTGAGCCAAACAACAAGCATTTCGTCTATGCTAACTACGGTTGGGATGACGATGAGATCGATCAGTTCGAGATGTCGCCCGACTCTGGCTATGTGCAGAAGTGTGGCACCGCCGATTCGTTCCTCGAGCTGGTAAGTCTTTCTGCATCGGCAGCCAATCCGGAGACCTATGCAGAGATATGTAGTCTGCTTGACATCGATGCCTATACCAACTATATGGCTCTCCAGCTCTATTTGGCCAACTGGGACTGGCCTCAGAACAACGTGAAGGGTTTCCGCCATCAGGATAATGGTAAGTTCCGTTTCGTGCTGTTCGATTTGGATGGTGTGTTCAGTTCCCTCGATCCCATTAATGGTTTCATGGATAAGGAAATATATACCTTCGACCAGTTGTATCCCACAGAACTCGGTCGCATCACAGACTATATACGCTTTGTCACCTTGTTTAAGAACATGCTCAGCAACAGTGACTTCCGTCGTCGCTTTACCGATGTATATTGCATGATGGGTGGTAGCGTGTTTGAGATTCAGCGTTCTGCGTCTATCATTAACAACATCATCGAGAAGACCAATCAGGCTCTTGCCTTGGAAGGTCGCTCTGCCAACTCCACTGCCAATTCTTTGTATAACAATCTTCTCACTCGTCCCTCTTCTTCTATTTGGGACTTGTGTAAATATCAGCCTTTGAATTTGGATTATGACAGTCGTCAGTATGTTTCGCTAAGCAGTGATATTGATGAGGCTCAAATATTGATTAATGGTATTCAGGTGCCCACAGGCAAGTTCGCTGGCTATCTGTTTGCGCCTGCCACGCTGCGTGCAGAGGCTCCTGCAGGCTATATCTTCCAGGGATGGAAACAGAAGGGACAGACGGTGAATACCCAACTCTTCGATAATGGCACCTCGTGGACTTACTACGATCAGGGCTCGCTCGACGATACCAACTGGACCTCACCTACCTATAATACTGAGGACTGGAGTACTGGCTATGCTCCTTTAGGCTATAATAATCCGAATGTCTCTGAATCTACTCGTCTTGACTATGGAGACGATGACAACTACAAGCGTCCTACCTATTATTTCCGTAAGAGCCTGACGCTGACGAAGCAGCCTACCAGCGATGTGGAGTTCCTGCTTAACTGTACCGTTGACGATGGTGTGGTAGTGTATGTGAACGGACAGGAGGCCAATCGTTATAACATGCCTTCTGGCGACGTGTACTATCAGTCTTTCGCCACCAGCTATGCTCATGGCAATCCTGACTATGTATCCCTGCCGCTCAGTCCGGCGTTATTCAAGCGTGGTTCTAACGTGATTGCTGTAGAGCTGCATAACAACCAGGCTAATTCTACAGATATCATCTGGGACGCATCGCTTGTGATGTGCGAACCCGAAAGCACCAATCAGAACTACTATTCAACGAAAGCAGAGATCAGTCTGCCCGAGGGTGATGTGGATCTGGTTGCCAGCTTCCGTCCCATGAACACCATCGAGCGAATGGGCTATAAGATCAATCCTGTGCGCATCAACGAGGTGAGTGGTTCTAACAGCATCTATATTAATGAGTATGCCAAGAAGAACGACTGGGTGGAACTCTATAACACCACCGATGAAGCTATCGATGTAGAGGGCATGTTCCTCACCGATGATGTTGACAAACCTATGAAGTATCAGATCTCAAAGGATAATACCAAGGTGAATACCATCATTCCTGCCCACGGCTATCTGCTCATCTGGTGCGACAAGCTTGCAACCACCGACCAGGCTTTGCATGCCTCGTTCAAAATCAGTGGCGAGGGTGGCTATCTGATGCTCTCTGACCGTGGTCGTACGTGGACTGATGTTTTGACCTATGGCGCTCACGATGGCAATACCACCATTGGCCGTTATCCTGATGGTGCATCAGATATTTACCAGATGAATGTGCCCACCATCGAGAAGTCCAACATGCTCACCAGCTATCTGGTGAAGGAAGAGCAGCACGATGTTGTCTCTGGCGTTCAGCCTGTCATGATTGCTTCGGCCAATGGCTTCCGCATCCGCTACGGTGCGCAGACGCTGTTTGTGAAGAGCGATGAGGCCGATAAGGCTGTCGTGGATATCTTTACCACCGATGGCCGACTGGTAGAGCGAACCACCGTCAGCGTGAATCAGGGCACTGCACGCATCAGCGTCTCTCATCTGCCTTCCGGCTTCTATGTGGCTCGTGCCACCAACAGCCAGTCCACACGCGTCAGCTGTAAGTTTGTGAAGTAAAAGTATAATATCTTCACTAACAAATATCACACTCCGCTTATCCGAGCGGAGTGTTTTTTTATTTGTGTTGCAAACTATCTGTCTCCTTATTTCTTGCAATTATTTTCTTCTAATTCTTGCCTAGCATGAAAATAATTTGTATATTTGCAGCATGAAACAATAACTAACAACTCATAAACTTTGAAATGTAAGTAACAATGGAAACAAGAGTTCTATTAATGAGTCTATCGGAAAAGAGCGACCTTGTGAAAATAATGTTTCTGTTATTTTCACTATTGTTCTTTTCAAACGACATGCATGGTTTTGCGATAGAAACGCCAGTGTCTCACATTTTCCCATATTGCGAAATCGATGGGATAAGGTACAAGTATGACCCAGAGACACTAACGGCATCGGTAATAGACGACTGGTACGTCTGGTACAAAAGATCAGAAGACGGGGAAGATGCATATTATTATGTTCCTTTGACAAAAGGCTATAATACCACGAGCGTGACAATTCCATCTACTATTGTTCCGCCAGAAGAGACGCGGGAATACACAGTGACCAAAATTAATCAAGCATTTCATCTTAATTTGGAGTCAACGCATGTTAAAGAAATTGTCATTCCAGAAACGATAGAAGAAATTGTTCAATCATTTACAGATTGTAAGTATCTAGAAAAATTCAACCTCAAAAATGTTCGCTTTATTGATCGGGCTTCTTTTCGGGTTTGCAAAAATCTAGAGTCTTTTCAGATAAACGAGGACAATCCCGCTTATTCAGTAAGGGATGGCTTGCTTTACAACAAAGCTTGCGACACGCTCCTTTTTGTGCCAGCTGGTAGGTATAAGATCTCGTATATACTTGAGATTCCTGAAGGAACAACAACAATCCGAGAAGATGCGATGCAATATGGCAATGTCGAAAAAATAATCTGTCCTTCAACTCTTGTCAGTATAGAAACATTTGCCTTTGCACATAATTCATCTCTACGGTCTGTATCATTTAACCAAGGACTCAAAAGAATTGCCCGGCAAGCTTTTGTTGATTGTATCATTACCGATATATCATTACCAGATGGCCTGGAAGAAATTAACTATTGTTCCTTTTACCGTTGCCCACTGAAACGAGTGATTATCCCAGCTTCAGTAAAGGTGGCTGATGATTCTTTCAATAGGGATGTCTCCCTTGTTTTCATAGGGGCCACACCTCCTGATGCAGAAAGACGCCTCGATAATAACAATAACCCAAAGGAGTACACGGGAACGCTTTATGTGCCAGAGGAAGCTCTGCAGGCATATCAGGAGCATGTTTTTTGGGGACAATACCAAAGCATCATCGGCTATACGGATCTGGATGAATTATTAGCAAGTCTCCCTTCATCAGTATCATCACCACGCCATCATACGAGTCCAGCTCCCATTTTTAACCTTCATGGTCGTAAGCTTCACCAGATTCCCAACAAAGGTCTTTATATTAGAAATAACAAGAAGTGGCTGAAGTGAAAAGCAATACACCACAGCGGGTTGAAATTACCCCAGGAGTCTTGCATTTGTATGGGAATACTATTCTTCTTTCTGCTTTGCGAGATAAACATCATGAATTTGTTCAAGAATATCCCGATTGTGAGATAGTCTACACGGGTTTTACCAATAACGAACTAAATGTCATTATTGATCGTCTAGAACATATACTCTTGGGCAGAATGACTGATTTTGGTAATTTAACAATAAAAGTGTCATATATGCCTGGTATAACAGGACCTATGCACTTATTTTCGATGTATACAGCATCGTCAGATATTGGTTGGCATAAGATAAGCAAGAAGGATGTTGACTGTGGGCTATTTCATCATATAGATGAGCTGAATGATGGAACGAAATTGCTCTATGTTGAAGATGCCCATTTTTGGACTACTCAGAACTCTAGTACAAAATATCGTAAGGATATCCTGCTTATTAAAGACGGGCAGGCACAGAATTCAGTTATAGCCCCCTATGATACCAACGGGACCTTGCTTACATGTCGTTACTGTACCACAGATGAGTCGGAAAAGTGGATTAAGAATCTGACGCTTGTGCGTCCCTATAATCCAGGCTCAAACAATGTTTGTAAACTGGTAAAAGCGCAATACCAAAATAACGTTTTATTTGAGAATATAACGATAGGTTTTGACCAGTATCCCTCCTCGGATACTATAGGCGGAGATGCTTGCTTCCAGATAGAAAACTCTACGAATATTTCTTTTAAGAATGTTACTATAAACGGGACGTATTCGACTCTGTCGGATTTTGGTTATGGGATAGAACTTAATAATGTATGGAATAGCAGGTTTGAGAATCTGGAGGCATTTGGTCACTGGGGTGTTTTTGGCAACAACAATATTAGCTATGCCTACCTAAAAAACTGTCATATAAACAGGCTTGATTTGCATCTGTATGGAAAAGATATAATCTGTGAGTCCTGTATTTTTGAGAAATATCAGAATTCTCCAGATACGTCAACGCATAGGTATAATCGTTTTGACGGATTATATGGAATACTGTTATATAAAAATTGCACTTTTAATGATTTCTGTCCTGTTAGAATTGACTATGAGTATAAGGTTTTTACAGGATTTGACTGTATTATACAAGGAGGTACAATCAACATAGGGCCACATGTAAAATGTTTAGTGTCAATCCTGAGAATTACCAATGCAGATTTGTCTCCTAGGATAGAAACTACAGGCGTCTCGTGGCCGAACATTATAATGATGGGGGTTACATTGAATAAGAGTCCACAGGTTAGTGGCCTATGTCCCTATTCTCTTTTCGAGATACCTAATCCTAGCAGCTATACTTATAGTGGAGACATTGATTATATAACTATGATAACAATAAAACCTATAACTATTGGAAATAATATCTATATTAAGGAATTCCATACAGATGTGAATGCTATATATCCCATTAATAGAAATATTGATAATGCCCTCACTGTTATAAGTGGAGGTCAAACGCCATCGGCAGGTTCTTATGTTGTGCGTATCATTTGATTAGTTAAAGGATTAAAAAAATCATGAGAGAATTCCTATGATTCTAAATAAATCAAACTTCCCTTGTAATTAGACTTGCCTAGCATGAAAATGATTTGTATATTTGCAGCATCAATAAACCGATAACCATAAAGAATATATCATAATGGATATTAGTAACTTAAAAAAAGATTCTGATTATTCAGCTCTAAGGCATTGGTGCATAACTATTTGCGATTATCTGTTATCCATAAACGGCGAATATTCACATCTGGTTTATGGTAAATATGGTGTGATGGAAGTTATTAACAATATCGACAAGACACATAACCTTAGAAAGATGAAGGCCTTATATAAGGAAGTGAACATCTTAGTCGGAGAAGATATGTTGTCACCCAAGCAGATGGACGAGCTAAACCAATTGTTGAAAGAGAAGTTTGGGCATAACATAGCAGATGAGAAGGACAAGGAGACAGAAATCATCAGAAAAATAATCGCGCGTGGGAAGATACGCAACGACCGCGAGTTTGAACTAGTGAAACGTCGTGAGGAAGAAATATGGGAAGACGAAAGCCAGATAGAATATGCAGAGACATTACGACGCATGATGGGAGATTATGAAGTTCCCGATGCTTAGACAAGGCGTTCCTGATATTAAAATGACTTTGGCGACGCTATTCACACCGAATAGTGCCGCTATTCTTTTGCTTTGGCAGCGCTTTTCTTTTGCTATTGCGCTGCCATAGTTTAGGTTTTGGTTCACTTCCAGCCCCTGGAAAGGGTGGTTCTAGGCCCTAGAAGTGGTCGTTTTAGGGGCTGGAAGTGTGGTTTTCAGGGGCTAGGAGTGGAATTGTTGCTTTGGTTCTAGACTCTGAAAGAACCATTTCTAGACTTTAGAAATGCTACTTCTAGACTCTAGAATGACTCATTCTAGACTTTAGAATCGCATCAAAAGTTAAGGTTTCGCCAGTGGAAACCTCAACTTTCTGCTCGCAGTAGTTAGCATATAACAATGCAAAAGAACTGTTACGCAGCAGGCAAATGATATACCTTAAACTTAGGGACGAGATGTTTTTATGTGATAATTTATTTTAAATCCTTGGTCTGTAAGGGAAAAATTATTACTTTTGCAGCCCGAAAGACTGAAGAACTAAATTATTTAACTTGAAACCAATAACTTTCATGAAATTCTTTTTAAGTATTATTTTCACTTTAGTAAGTATTGTTGCGTTTTCCCAAGAAGAGTGTACGACGTTTGTACATCAGGATAAGATAGACCAACAGGTGATACCCGAAGACTCTACAGTGCGCAAAGGCATATTAGCCAATGGACTGACCTATTATGTGTGTAGGTGTGATAATCCGGAAAATCGTGTGTACTTCGAACTGCTTCTCAAGGGCGGATCAATGGTAGAGAACGACAATGAACAGGGTATCGCACATTTCGTAGAGCATATGGCTTTCAAGGGAACGAAGCATTTCCCTAACAGCAGTGTGATTGAATTTATGCGACGCAACGGCATCCAGTTCGGACATGATAGCAATGCCTTTACTGGATACAACACGGTGCGCTACTTGCTTCACTATATTCCTGCAGACAATACTTTACTGCTGGATTCCTGTCTGCTGCTGATGCGCGACTGGGCTAGCGAAGTTGTCATTACAGATAAGGACGTGGAGAGCGAGCGTAATGTTATAGTAGAGGAATGGAGAATGCGCAAGGCATCGCCTTCTGCTGAGCAGGTTTTGAACGAGATCTTGAACAATTCCGCCTATACGAAGCGTAGTCCCATAGGCGACATGGATATTATTAGAAACTGTTCGCCACAATTGATACGCGATTTCTACCACCGTTGGTATGAGCCGCAGAATCAGACTGTCATCGTTGTGGGCGATGTTGACCCTGACGTAATGGTGGAGAAGTTGAAAGCACACTTTGGGGATAGAGCGCGCGGCAAACATGTCGTTGCATCATTCCCCGAGATTCCAAATGCTAATGGTCTTCGTTTGCGTTGTTATCAGGATAAAGCCCAAAACGCTTTTGATGTATCGTTTCTGATGAAAGTTCCAGAGTTGGCTGCTGAATCCCGTCATACAATTGGAGGTATGCGTACAGACTATATTCGTGATAAGATTACGAACATTATGCAATGGAAAATTGGGGACTTGCAAACTCAAATCACAGGTTCGGCAAGTTTTGGCTCTTCTTTAAAGATGGAGCTCGTAGATGGGGGACAAGAGCTTCTCTCTTTCAAGCTTTCAAGTGCACCAGACAACTGGCAATCGACATTGGAAACACTCGTGAAACAAGTGGAATTGATTCGCCGTAAGGGATTCACTCATGATGAATGGAAAGAAACTTATGCCCTTAACAATCCAAAATTCAATGCCGATACGACAGCCCTCATACTAGTTGACACGACATTTGTAGAAAGCAAGAGTAATCAACGCAAAAGCAATGATCTGATGAGTGCTTGTGAAAACAACTTCTTAAAAGGGAAGACGATTAAGCAGGTTATGGCAAGTGAAATGGCGAAGCAATTCATTCTATATACAATGACACAAGAGCAGATGCACCAAGAATTCCTTAAACTTACTGACGACCGAAATCTGCTCATTACAATGATGTTTCCTGACAATGTGAAAGCGCCTACGGAAGATGAGGCATTGGCTGTGATTGAACGGGTGAAGCGAATGTCGGATGACGAATTGCTCAGCATTGAAAACACGAAAGAAAGTGAACCGGAAGAGAAAGATATTGATAGCGTTGAAGTTATTACCATTCCTCCTATGGTGAAAAAGATTATAGTCCTGAATGATAGTATCAGCGAAGTCTTTTTGCCGAATGGTGTCAAAGTGGTTTTATGGAAGGATAAAGGCAGTAGCCAATTGCGTTTTGCTTTTCGTCGCCCATCAGGTTTCTCTATGTTGAAGAACGACGAGTATGGTTATCGAAACATGCTGAATACTAGTGTCATCAAATATAAGAACTTCCCTGATTTTTCTGCAGGCGATTATGAGGACAACCTCGATATTACAGTTTACGATCAGAGTGCTGTCGAAGGAAGTCTTAAAGGCTTCTATCTAAACTTGACCAATGTTGATGTGGACTCGGATAAGTTCAATAAGAGCCTGAAACAACTTCAGGAAAAAACTGCAACAAGTGAAAACCCATTGGAAAAGGCAAGGAAAAATATCCGTAATCTGCCAAGGGCGTCGCTTGACAGAATCAATGCACCGACAGCCGATCAGCTCTCTGCATTCTCTTTAGACCGTTTCCGCCAGATAGTGAAAAAGTATAAATCTAATTATAATGGCTCTGTGCTGTTGGTTCATGGAAACTATGATAGAGACAGCATCATGCCATCTATTTTGAAATATATTGCGACTCTTCCATCGGAGAAAAAGCCCGTGAAGCGAATGGCATGGCCTTCAGACCACTATAAAACTAGTAATTCTACGCTGGTGGAAAAAGTGGAAATGGATAAGCCTTATTGTGAGACCTACATAATGTATGTTTGGGAGAAGGGATACAAATATACGCCACAGACAAATGCTTATAATAATGTGCTGCAGAGAGTTCTTGGAAAACTTCTTTTCAACGTGCTACGTAAGCAGCATAGTGATGTGTATTCACCTTTTTGTAGTGTGAATAACGAAGTACAACCCTTTCCTCGTCTATACTGTCCCATTTTCTATACATGTGACCCCAGCCAACGTGAACGCATTGCTCAAGACGTGAGAGACATGGTCCATGATATGGTAGAAGGTGGTTTGATAACGCAAGAACTCATAGACAGCTCGGTGAAGGAGATAGAAACTTCTAATAAACAGGTGATGGAATTCTTAAAAGCAAATAAGCAGGATCCATGTAATACTTATCTGAATCGTGAGTTTGGCGATGAGCTTGACGATCCTTTTGATTTGACTTATGTTAGGCAGGTTACACCTGCTTCGCTTAAAGCATATCTGAGAAAAATGCTCAAGAAAGGCAGTTGCCATATAGGATACATTACTACGGAATAAGTTTGGCGGCTCCAAACGGATGGTTTGGGGCCGCCAAACGACTTGAATAGCGCCCCCAAACGGCTCGTTTGGAGGCGCTATTCTTTTTTACTTGCGAAAACACTTGCGGAAGATGGGGGTGCCATCGTTTCCTGTGAGGCTTTCTATGTAGATGCCGTGAGATGGACGAGTCTGTAGGACTGCGCCTTGCAGGTTGTAGAACCGTGACTTGACTACGGGATGTTGCATAGGGAGAATGCCTGCCGTGGGGTCGAAATCGGTGGCTTCTATCACCCAACGAAGACGGGTGCGGTCAGCATGTCCGTTGAAGAACTCCACAGGACCGCCCTTGCCATCGGCATCGGGCGTGCCCACATTCAGACATTTGGTGGAGCTGCTGCTGGTGTCAAAGAAGAAGGCCTGCTTGCCATTGTCGGTCTTGGCATAGTAGGGACGCACAAAGGAGGGCATCGTGGCT
>Ga0265299_10005182_pt1 | contig 12114 bp, 8 predicted proteins | sample AusTroGonzalo_MG_4_FD_193485 | JGI IMG/M metagenome (GOLD analysis project Ga0265299, IMG submission 193485) | Bovine rumen microbial communities from tropical cattle in Woodstock, Queensland, Australia - Gonzalo_02 | ecosystem: Host-associated > Mammals > Digestive system > Stomach > Rumen ...
AGGGAATACGCACCGTTGTGATCTTTGGAACAGGCGGAGCAGGAAAGACTACGGTGGCGAGAAAAGTCGTGTCCTTGTTGAGAGGAGAAGTCAAATTTGAAGTCAATGCGGAGACGGAAAAGACACTGTATAACTCGTTTATGGAGCTGGCCGATCATCTGGCTGTGACCTCTGATCAGAGAAAAGAGATGGATATTATCAGGAATCTGCAAGATGTGGAATATCGAAAAAAAAGGCTGGTTAGACTTATTTCAATGTTACTGAAACAAAAGGACAACTGGGTTTTATTAATGGATAACGTCGGATTTTTCGAAAGTATAAAAGGATATTTCCCGGTAAATGAAGAAATTTGGGGACAGGGTTGTGTTCTGATCACGACCAGAAATCAAAATTTGGGAAATAACAACTTCATAAAGGCTGAGTCTCTGGTGAATATTGGACGGCTGGAAGAGCAGGAGAAAAAGGAATTATTTTCGAACATTGTTTTCAGAAAAGACTTTTCTGAGCTCGATTTTGAAGATAAGAAAAAAGTTTCGGAATTTTTAGTAACAATACCGGAGTTTCCTTTGGATGTGAGTGCGGCAGCTTATTATATAAAAAATACAAACATTTCGTTGGAGGAATATTCTCAGTTGATCGCAAAAAGTATCAACGGACTTAATGCGGAGCAGAGAGAGTTGATAAGGGAGAATTCCGGATACAGCGAAACTCGATACGGGATTATAAGCTCGTCACTTAAAGAAGTTTTGAATAACAAGAAGGAGTATAAGTTACTGTTGCTGACTTTGGGTTTGTTGGATTCTCAGAATATCCCGAAATACATACTCAAGGATATCTCAGGGACGCTCAATGCTGATAATTTTGTAAGGAGACTCAAGGAAAAGTCGTTGGTGACGGATTCAGGAGAGGAAATTTCCATTCACAGAAGCAGTCACAAAATAGGTTATGATTACGTTAGGGAGTTGTTTACGGATACTGAGTTAGCGTCGTCGGTGCACATGATAACTAAGGTAATTTTTGATCATGCCGACAAGAAATTAACCTTAGTTCCTCATTTGGATGCCATGTTATTTAAAATTTCGAATATTAAGGGAGAGGAGATAGCAGGCGATAAGTCGAGGTTGCTATTGTTAATCTCTGAAATTTTGAGAACAAAGTCTCATAGAATGAAAGAGGCGATGGAATACCTAAGTAAAGTTGTTGAAATCAATAAAGAAAACAATTGCCTGGGAGAGTACGACTTAGCAAGGGTAAAGTTCAGAATGGGAGAGATTTACACGGTGATGAATAAAATTTCTCTTGCCGATAAGTGTTTGGTCGAAAGTCTGAGGGTTTTTCACGACAACACTTTAGAGAAAGTTCATGCTTACATGATATTGGGTATTGTTCGTATGAGGCAAATGGCATTTGAGCAATCCAACTCGTGTTTTACGTCAGCATTAAGTCACCTGCAGTTTGCACCGATGGATGACGTTCGAAAGGGGGTGTTTGAATCTAATATTCTGGAAAATATGGCTTTCAATTACTTTGTGGATGGAATAAATCGGGGCAACTCGCGTACCGCGACGGACATAATGAAAAAGGCCATAAAGATATTGTCGCATGAGAAGTTTGATAAATTTGAGACGGCTGTGACCAGAAGAAATGTTCAAAAAGCCAAATTGGCAGGAATTTATAACGCTTTGGGATTATATCGGCAGGCTTTGGATTTGTCCAAGGAGGCTGAGGATGCTCTCGACAAGTCTGGATACTATAATGCAGATGCGTTATATGCTAGAGGTATAATTGCTCTTGAAAGAGGGATAACCAATCTTCGGTTGAGCAAAGTTTCTCGAGCTTATAAGTATTTCTTGGAATCTGAATCGTTTTTCTCAAAATTAATGAAGGGAGAATATCTGTTCAGGGTTAAGTGCCACGAAGTAGAGTGTCTGATTCGTCTTAACAAATTAGATGAGGCGATGCGGATATGTAAAAATGTGTTGAATTATGAGGATGAGGCAGGAAATACCTATGGAGACAGAGAAAGTAACAACTACTGTGACTTGTTGCACGATATTTGCCTATACCATGGGGCTGTGATCGAATATCGCAGGAAGAATTTTGATTCTTCTCAAAAATACTTCGAGGAATTTTTTAAGAAAGCAAAGGTTCTGTGTAAGAGAATCTTAACTGATTCGGTTTATCAGACCTTGGAAAAACAGGGAGTTTTCAGTGAAAATTCCAAAGATACGAAAGTATATTTTAAAAACGGTTTGAAAATATTCGAGGCAATCTACGGAAAAGGTTACGAATTTAACGACTGTTATGTAAGTAAGAATTTGCTTTTAACAAAGAGGAGAGATATTCAAAAGGGTGAATAGAGAAAAATGAATTATGCCTTAAAACGGAAAAGCTCCTTTGCTCAAAAGGGGCTTTCTGGTTTGTTGATGACGCAAGCTAAACATATACAATTTTTATTATTTGTGAGTAGATTATCAATTTGAGAGGGATAAAGTACCCTTATCTATAAAAAATTTAATATTTCTATTGTTTTGTTAGGAAAAATTGTTATTATAACCAGTGTTGAGCGGGTATAGCTCAGTGGTAGAGTACAACCTTGCCAAGGTTGGTGTCGTGGGTTCAAATCCCATTGCCCGCTCCAGATTTCTGATATATCGTGAGTAGTCTCTTCGACTGCTTTCTTGTCTTGAAGATGTTTGCATTTTTCTCAATTTTTGTGTTTTTATCTTTATCGAATTTTATTAAGATGAAAGTGTTTTTATCGATGGAGTAATGAAATGCAAACAGAAAATGTTTTAATAGCAAGAATTTGTCATGATTTGATAACTCCGTGCAATGCCATTAATTTGGGACTAGAAGCTTACGAAATGTCAGAAGACAAAGGATTGCTGTCGTGTATTAGAGATAGCGCATCTAAAGCGAATGTGATACTGAAATTTATGCGAGAACTTTTTCTTAACAAGGAAGAAGGATACTTGTATCCCGCAAGCTTTATCCAAAAATTGAGTTCAGAATTTTTGCGGACATATAATATAGATTGTAATTTCGTTACTAATGATAAAGACATTCCCTGTTCTTTAGGACAAATAGTTCTGTATGACAGCGCTATCATGAAAGAGATTATGCCGATGGGAGGAAAAGCTATGTTTAATGTCAGCAATGATTATATAAATATAGTTTACACCGGAGACGGCATTGTTGAGTTTGATACTTTTTTGCCTCAGGAGTTAACTTACAAAAACGTATTGAGATTTAAGTTGCTGGAGCAATTACATAACTCGGGATTTTCCGTTACTTCCTCGATTGAAGGAGGCGAGGGGAAGATTATGGAGATTCGCAACAAATAACTATGCTGCAGTAACCCGAGAATCAATTTCAAGAATTAGCAACGAGCAACATAAAAAACGATTAGATTATATCTGGCGGCATAAAACGAGTCAGCGTTGCTAAAAAAATCGGGAAGAAATCACAAAATGACCTCTTCCCTAGTAGTTTTTTAAAAGGACACCTTTATTACTTTTTGTCATACACTTTTATCAAATGCCAGCCAAATTGGGTTTTAACCGGATTAGAAATTTCTCCTACATTCATAGAGAAGGCCACATCTTCAAACTCCTTTACCATCATGTTTCTTCCGAAAAATCCTAGGTCACCGCCTTTCGAACCTGATGGACACTGAGAAAACTCTTTTGCTGCATCTTCAAAGGAAGTAGAATTCTCCGACTCTTTGCTTTTAATTTTCGCTAATATATCCTTTGCTTCCTGCTCAGTTGACACAAGAATATGTTTTGCTGCCACTTGTGTTGCTTTTGACATTTTACTCTCCTCTTTCAGCGTTGTTTTCTCTCGAAGCTGAGCTGTGCCAGCAGTTTCCTTTGCATCCACCGAACTCCAAGAATACAAACACATTATAAAACACAAACACCTAACAAATAAGTTCATAATCCACTCCCCCTTTTCTTCAAACTAGAATACAAAAACGTTAATTGCAACAGATTTTTAAATCAACTGAGTTTTATTTTTCAATTTTATTGATTTATTAACCTTTCTTATCTAGAGTAATTGTAGGGAGGCGTGGAGATTTGTTTGCAATGTATATCTCGGTGGCCAAACTATAGAAAGGGAGCTGTCTCTGTTCAGATCGTGGTCTGATTATATGGCACCCACCTGGGGACTTGCCACACGCGGATTCCTAGGCGACGGTCTCTAGGCTTCTCTTTTGTCAGAAAATCAATTATATAACTCACCTGTTGTAATTTCGAAGTGAAAAGATTGATTACCTTAACATCTTCTCAGGAGCTTCGATTCCGAGCAAATTCAAACATTGAGTCAGGGTTTCTCTGGTAATTTGGCAAAGTTTTAAGCGAGAGACGCGGGTGTCACGGTCGTTTTCTCCATTGATCGGCAATTCCGCATACATGACGCTGAATTTTTGAGCCAGTACATAAACGTATTCGCTGATGATCGATGGCTCTCTGGCGGCATAAGCTTGCTCCAAGGACTCGGAAAATCTGTTCAATTGAAGAAGAATTTCTCTTTCGATTTTGTGCGATATTTTCAACTCGGCGTTTTCTAAATCTTTGTCGGTGCTTTTGCTCAATATCGAGTTTATTCGTGCAATTGCGTACTGAACATAAGCTCCGGTTTTGCCCTCGGATTTGGTGAAATTTTCGGTATCGAAAATGTAGTTTGAGGTGCGCAAATTTTTTAAATCTTGAAATTTGAGAGCACCGATTGCGATTTTGCGTGCTTGATCTTCGGTTTCTTCGTTGATTTCGGATAGATCTTCTCTCGCCTTGTTTTCGGAAAATTCGATCAGATCTTTCAAATTCATCACATTGCCTTCGCGGGTTTTGAAGGGCTTACCGTCCTTGCCGTTGACAGTGCCGAAAGCGATGTGTTCGAGCGATGTGGTTTCCTTTACATATCCCGCGCGTCTCGCAACCGTGAACACCTGCTGAAAATGTTCCTTCTGACGGGCGTCGACGACGTATAGAATTGCGTCAGGGTTGTAATTTTCCATTCGCTGAACGATGGTTGCAAGATCTGTTATCGCATAGGTGTAAGCGCCGTCGGATTTCCGCAGTATCAGCGGGGCTTTTTCCTGTTTTGAATCGTGACAGTCCATCGGCACTATCACAGCACCGTTGGAGTGCACGGCGATTTTTCTTCTAAGCAGATCGTCGACGATTTTCGGAAGCAAATCGTTGGTGTCGCTTTCTCCTAGCCATAGATCAAAAGACACTCCGAGTTTGTCGTAATTCTCCTTGACCGCTTCGACGGATTTGTCGCGCAATATTTTCCACAGCTTCTTATACAAAGCATTTCCGTTCTGAAGTTCAAAGGTTGCAACTCGGGCGGCCTCTTTGAACTCATCATCGGATTTAAAATTCGTGTTGGCTCTTTTGTAAAGCGCAGAAATCTCCGAGATGGTCATGCAGAAATTTTCGAAATTGTTTTCGAACGAGTCAGGATTTTCCTGTTTTAATTGGGTAATCAGCATACCGATCGGTGTTCCCCAATCTCCGAAGTGAACATCTCCGATCACTTCATTTCCACTGAGTTTCAGAATGCGCTTCAGACTTTCTCCGATGATCGCCGAACGCAGATGTCCGACATGCATTTCCTTCGCAATATTCGGTCCGCCGTAATCCAGCACGACCTTCTTTCCGAATTGTTTCGGGGACGTGTTGACTTCGAGCAGCTTGCTGTCGGAAAAAGTGACGTTAATGAATCCCGGACCGTCCACGGTAATTTTTGAGAAAGCAGAGTCTTTTGCGAGAAATTCTTTAATCTCATCAGCTATTTTTACCGGAGCTTTTTTTACGGACTTCGCAAGAGGCATTGCGACGTTAGATTGATAATCGGAAAGATCAGGACGATTGGAAATCGAAACCAGCGCATTCGAGGTGTTATAATCCAGTTGCTTCAGTGCGTCCGCGATTGCCAAATTCAAATAGTCTTTCAAATGCATTCTACCCTCCGTTTATTTCTCACAATTTCAGAAAACACAGCTGCGACATTATATATAAATAGTTGCGGTTCGACAATTATCATAATATCATTTCGATTTGTAGAGTAGATAGATAAGAAAAGGTGTCACAACTCGCATGCACAGAAGAGATTTAATAAGAAAATTAGAAAAATATCGGTCCCCCTTTGATTCGGAAGAGAAAGATCGGCAGGCGATTTTAAATTTCGTGAAATCAAACGAAAATTGTTTTGAGAGATCTAATATGTCAGGACACATTACGGGATCCTGTTGGTTGGAAGATTATAACGGCGAGAAGTTTCTGATGACCGAACATAAGAAATTGAAGAAGTGGTTGCCATTGGGGGGACATGCCGATGGCGATAACGATATAATCCGTGTGGCGATGAAAGAAGCTCATGAAGAATCGGGTTTGGAGAATATCGAGTTGGTGTCCGCAGATATCTTTGATTTGTCCGTTCATCCGATTCCCGAGTACAAAAATGTGCCGGCGCATTACCACTATGACATTCGCTTTCTGTTGCGGGCGTCCAAACAAGGCGAACAGATACATATGTCTGATGAATCAACGGATTTGGCATGGTTTTCTGATATTCCTGAAAGTAGCCTGAAATCGGACGGAGAAGTCTTGATTCGTATGCTGAACAAGTGGAAAAATTTTCACAGGCCCGAAAAGATTTCTGCTTAATTATTACGGAGAAATTGAAGAAAAGTCGAAAGAAATGCTGCGATTTTCTTCGTATAGACATTTTTCCGATCAAAATTGTCCTAAAAATTAACTATTTGTTAACTTTTAGTTACAGGCTGCCCCGCAGCTCCCCCCTGGGAAAATAGCATAAAATGGTTCAAATTCTCTTGGTTTCAGTGGAGAACAAAAATTATACAAGACATAGCAAATCAAAAATATTAAAGATGAGGTTTATCTATAACATGCGAATTATTTTCGAGAAAATCTGGTATTTTTCTTGACAATAGAATCTGCATGTAGTAATAGCTATACTCGAAAGGGAGTTTATTTATGAAAGTAGTTAATTCGTTGAAAACGATTAAATCCAGGCATAAAAATTGCCGTATGATCAGACGCAAAGGGCGTGTGTATATAATTAATAAGACAAATCCTCGTTTTAAAGCGAGACAGGGTTAATTTTTTGGTTTTTTTCATTTAACAATAATAGGTAAAATTTAATGTCAGAAGAGTTAGTTGCTCAAGAGAAAAGCTTCGCAGAGCTTTTTGAGGAGTCCTGCGAGAAATCTCTGTGGGAAAATAAAGTAGTAAAAGGAAAAGTAGTTGCTGTTGACAGTAATTTCGTGACCATTGATGTCGGTTTGAAGTCCGAGGGTAGAGTTGCTCTGTCAGAATTCAACTACAACGGAAACGTTGAGTTAAAAGCCGGCGATGAAGTGGATGTATTTATTGATCGCTACGAGGACAAGAGCGGAAGCATTGTGTTGAGTCGCGAGAAAGCATTGCGTGAGGCAGCTTGGGATGATCTCGAGAAATCGTTCAAAGAAGGCGCGAACGTAATGGGAACCATGTTCAACCGCGTAAAGGGTGGATTTATGGTGAATTTGGGCGGAGTTACCGCATTTCTTCCTGGAAGTCAGGTTGACGTGCGTCCGGTAAAGGATATCAGTCCGTTGATGGGTGTTGAGCAGCCGTTTTTGATTTTGAAAATGGATAAGCAGCGTGAAAATATCGTGGTTTCGCGTAAAGGAGTTCTCGAAGGAGCAAATGCTGAGGAGAGAGCGAAGGTAATCGAACAACTGGAAGAAGGTCAGGTTCTTGACGGTGTTGTTAAGAATATCACCAGCTACGGAGCTTTCGTCGATATCGGAGGAGTGGACGGTTTGTTGCACAACACCGACATTTCTTGGAAGAGAATTAATCACCCGTCTGAGGTGTTGACTCCGGGACAGGAAGTTAAGGTAAAGGTTATTAAGTTCAACAAAGAAACCAAGAGAATTTCTCTCGGAATGAAGCAGTTGGTTGCGGATCCGTGGGAAGGAGTTGATGTTGAATTTACAGTTGGTGCGAAAGTTAAAGGAAAGGTTACCAACGTTACAGATTACGGTATTTTCGTTGAGGTTAAGGAAGGCGTTGAAGGGTTGGTTTACGTTTCCGAGATCAGTTGGAAGAAAAACGTATCGCCGTCCAAAGTCGCGGCTGCCGGTGAGGAAATTGATGTTATCGTTCTTGATGTCGATGTCTCCAAGAGGCGTATGGGACTTGGAATTAAACAGCTTCAAGACAATCCATGGACGAAGTTGGTTGAGGAATTCCCGGTCGGAAAGGTATTCGACAGCGTTATCTCCAATGTTGCGGAATTCGGTTTGTTTGTGAAAGTTGCCGACGATATTGACGGTATGGTTCACATCAACGATATTTCCTGGGAGAGAGTTAAAGATGAGGATTTCGCGAAGTTCAAGAAGGGCGATGCTGTTACCGTTAAAGTTCTTGAAGTCGACGTCGAAAAAGAGAGGATTTCTCTCGGAATGAAGCAATTGACGGAGAACCCATACGGGGATTCAGACATTGACGTGAGAAAAGGCGTTGTTGTAACTTGTGTCATAACCGAAGTTAAGGAAGATGGGCTCGAGGTTACACTGCCAAACGGCGTGCACGGATTTATCAAAAAAGCAGATCTCGCGAAGGATCGCCAGGATCGTAAAACAGATCGTTTTGCTGTGGGTGAGAAGGTCGACGCGAAGATCACTTCCGTGGACAGAACCGGTCGTAAAGTCGGATTATCCATTAAGGCTCTCGAAATTGAAGAAGAGAAGCAAGTTATGGCCGAGTTCGGATCTTCTGACAGCGGAGCCAGCCTCGGAGATATTCTTGGTTTGGCTATCAACAAGAATACAGAAGAGTAATTTCTTATTGTAGATTGTTGCAAATTTTCAGCCCTGCTTCGGCGGGGCTTTTTTGTTAATTAAAAACATTTCGCTGATTCATTCCGAGTTTCGATTTGTGATCGAGGGCGGAAAGCAACCTAAAATCAACGAATTTTAACCTTTATTCTCGTTTTGTAAAGAGAATGTTCAGTAATCTAAGATAGGTTAAATTTTTTCCGAAATTAATTTGTTTTTAATTATTCTTTGATAGTGTTGTACCGACTGAGGAGTGTAAGCATGAGAAAAAGTTACGCAATTATTGCGATTTTTTCAATTATTTTATGCGTAGCAGCAAAAGATAAAGTAGAATTTTCAGGAATTTATGGCACTTTTAACGAGAAATATAAAAGTTTTGATAATGCTTTTTCTCAGCAATTTAAGGATAAAAATGATATATGGCTTGTTCTGGGAAATCGTGGAGCAATGAATTATTACAGAGATAGATTTTCCAAGAATTGGATTTTTTGGGACGATTATTCATCCTCTGATAGCCTAGGTATATCCGGAGATTTTTTTAATTTGAAAAATTGGAAGGAAGTCTCAAGATTACTTCCGAAAAAGGTAAATTATATCGCGGCTGATTTTAACGATTTGGTGAATTATCCAAAGAGAAACAATCTTATTAAAGCTTCTAAAAATATTCTTAATTCTAAAGGAATATTTTGTGTAGAAGATATCTATGATAATCGCAAAAAACAATTTCAACATTTTACAGATAAGGATTTTGAGCAGCTATCTGAAGATTTTGATATAAAATATTCTTACTGGGATGGTTACATTTCTTCACTTCCTTATACCAGCGATCAAAGCGCAAACAAGAGATCGGATATATTCAAAGGATTGGAAATGATGATTTTGCGTTTGGCGGCAGCTAATAGCGAAGAAAAGAAAAAAATGCTGCCCTGTATTACGTTCAAACTTTATGTTCGATCTTTGTTCGTTAATAACGATTTGATAGGGAAACTGGTAAGGGATATTGCAGATTCAACCCAGCTGAGGAAGTTGATACGAATCTATGAGGAAGATTTAGAAAAAGAGAAACAAATTAATGAACTTATTGATAAGGAAAAAAAAGAAATAGAATCCCTTAAGAAAGACATCGATAATTTTTCCAGAATGATCAAGTTGTCGGGAGGCGTAAAAAAAGGATTAGAGAGTATTTCAAAGAATATCGAGTCTGTTTATCGAAAGTACTTAACTTCGGATCTACGGAAAGATAGTTTTTCAATACAAAGCAAGATGTCCAAATTTATGAATAAGACTAACAACAATTCCGAAGATTTGCAAAAACAGTTGGATGAAAAGAAAAACATGCTAGTAATTAGCGAGAGAAATTTTTCCATATTACAAAATCGACTCGAAGTAATAAGAAGTTATATCAAGGATAGTGTCGATAAGATTTTGAAATACAATGATGAAATTTTTTTCAGATTTGAGGGAGATAAGTATCTCAAATCGTACATGTCGTACAAAAAAGAAAAATTGGAAGACATTATTTCCGATAGTAAAGATTCAGACGATGAATTTTGGAGTGAATACGATAGTTTTTGGAATTCAGTTTCAAATACAGAGGTTTTAGCGACGGAGTTGGAAAAAAGTTGGTCTCCGGACATACTTATTCAAAATACAATTCCTCTTGAAAAAATAAAGACTGATGCTGAGCGAAAAATATCAGATACAAGCAAAATAGTAATACTATTTATAAAAAAATAGCCGCACTTTATCGTTTAATTCTCTTCTAACTATGGTTGTTTATGAGGTCCAAAACCTAGCTCTGAACTGAATAGTTCAGAGCTATTATGGTTAGAAAATCTTCGATCAAATAGAAGACTCTTTTAATTTCTGTTCGGAGAGCGGTCCTTGATGAAACAAGACAAGATAATTCCGAATCCCAGGAACACCAGAACCGAAGATAATCCCCATCTAAAGTCGCTGATCGTGTAGACAGGAAGTCCGTTTTCCGTAACTCCATTCCAGAAGTGTTTTACGATAAATCCGATAGTCGGCAACAAGATAATTCCGCTGACCATGCTCATCATATTTATGAATCCGGTTATAGTCGCTCCGATGGATTTCGGGAAAAGCGCAAGTCCCAGAGGATAGGCCAGCATCGATCCGCAGAAAAATCCCGTAGCGAAGAACAGAACGAACAACGCGTATGTGTTCACGTAGTCACTGAGATATACAATCACAAACAGAGACAAGAATGCCCCGATTACTCCGACGATCATCGGTTTTTTGAAGCTCCCGCACACGGTCGCACTATAAGCAAAGATCGGGGAACCAATCACAACTCCGAGATACAACATGTTATTTGCCAGAGCTGACATTTCAGGCGTAAGTCCGTAAGCGACTTTGATGAATGTTACACCCCACAGATCTCCCAGAGCACTCAGCGGAGCATAGACCGCCATTGTCACTAATCCGAGCACCCAGGCCTGTCTTGAGCAAAGAACGAGTTTCAGAGATTCGACAAGACTGATTTCCTCGTTTGATTCAGTAGATTTCGAAATATGTTTTTTCCCCTCGTCTTTTGTTTTTTTATCTTTAACAATAAACCAAATCAGTACAGCCAAACCAACTCCGACGAGGCAGTAAATTCTTATGACATCAATCCAATTGTAGGACTTAACGATATGGGCGACTCCCGGTCCTCCGAGCACAGGCCCTAAGCACCCTACGGACATGGTGAGGGAAGTCATAATCGCGACCCTGCCGGCGTGAAACCATTGAGTAATTGCTTTGACTGCCAGTACGAAAGCAAAGGCTGAACCGAACCCGATCAGCATTTCTCCGAACCCCGCTATGTAGCTGTTGGATGTCAATATCAAAATAAATAATCCAAGCGAACAGATTAAAGTTGCCAGTGTCGCCACCCACTTTGTGCTGTATTTATCGACGATAATACCGGCAGGAATCTGCATCAGAGTATAGATCCAATAGTAACAACTACCCAACAACCCAATGCCGGCAGCATCGATATTGAAATATTGCATAAACTCATTGGTTAGTACTGTGATAAATGATGAGCGTGCGATAAATTGATAAAAATAAAACGAGGCAAGCGCCAACCATATTATCAAAGGTAAATAACTATTCTCTTTTTTTGTGTTGCTCATAAAATTACCCTATAACTCTTCTGAGCGGACTCTAACATATTTAAGTAAAAAATCAAGATTTTTAAAAAAGTTTTACTTTTGGTTAAGAAATTATATGCAAAATTGAAATGA
>Ga0265299_10005185_pt1 | contig 12112 bp, 9 predicted proteins | sample AusTroGonzalo_MG_4_FD_193485 | JGI IMG/M metagenome (GOLD analysis project Ga0265299, IMG submission 193485) | Bovine rumen microbial communities from tropical cattle in Woodstock, Queensland, Australia - Gonzalo_02 | ecosystem: Host-associated > Mammals > Digestive system > Stomach > Rumen ...
TAATCATGAGATTCTTGCCAGAGAAATGCTTCTGCAATTCATCGGGCAGACGCTCAAGTGCGGTTTTGTAGGATATTGTACCTTTACGGGCTGTGACAACAACAAACAGATGATCCTCTGATATCTCCGCAGCCAGCCGCGGCAACTGGTTCCAATGATCCATCTGTGTATATTCTGCCCTGACGTGTGGATAATGGTTGTTGATGTATTCAGCAATTAATACCAACGAGTCATTCCGCCCATGAAACTGAATACGGCAGTCAAGTTGTCCAGACAAACGGCTAAGACGCTCCAACCATCGATGGAATCCCGGTTCAAACTCCGCCCTTGACGGTACTGCCACCCTGATACGACGGAGGGTGGACATAGGCTGAACAAAACGGGTAAGGATAATCTGACGGTTCAAACCATTATAGAGACTTTGGATAAACTCTCCCCAGAATCGTGGATTGATATCAGTATGCACATGCATTCCCATGATAATCTCTGAACAACCAAACTCCCTGAATGCATGTTTTATGCCATTGGCAATGTTAGTAGCCAATCGCACTTGTGTTTGCACCTTCACATCAGAAGCACTGCCCTGTTGCTGCAGTTTTTCCAATAAACGAAGGCCTTGCTCACGGGAAGGATTACTGTTCTGATCGTCATAGACCACATTGAGTGCAACCAACTCACGATTCAGCCGTTGGTTGCGCATCAGCATAGCCAGATAAAGCAACTGAGGGGCAATATCAGGATATTTCACGCAGAGAAGAATCTTCTCGTCATCGTCCTTTGGAGTCTCTGTCTGCAGATGCATCTTCTCCTGAATGATAATTTGCTGGGCAGCATGTTCCGTTATCAGCGTACTGATTACACAAGTAAAGAGAATCATCATCACGACACCGTTAAGTGTGATGTCATTAATCATATATTCCCCAGGTGCCACCTCCAGACGCATCCCTACCATCACCATGGCGATGGCACCGGCAGCATGGGCAGAGGTCAGACCGAACATCATGTTACCGTCTGCCTTCGACAGACGGAACAACAGACTGGAGATATAGGCTGCAGCAGCCTTTCCAAAGGTACCAAAGAAGACAATTAGGAATACGACCCACACCATATCAATGCCCGAGAAGATGGTGCGGACATTGATAAGCATGCCAACACCTATCAGAAAATAGGGTATAAACAAGGCATTGCCGATAAACTCAATACGGTTCATCAGGGGCGACACACGGGGGATATACCTGCTGAGGATTAATCCCGAGAAGAATGCGCCAAAAATACCCTCGATGCCTATCAGAGAAGTGAGAGCGGCACTGAGGAACATGATACCCAATACAAATATATACTGCATCACCGCATCGCTATAACGGCGCAGGAAAGACCTTGTGAGTTTCGGAATAAGGATGACACTGCCCACACAGAATGCTGCAAACTTCACAATGAAGAGTATCCAGAACAGCCAACCACTTCCTTTCTCAAATGAACTTGAGAGCGCAGCCAGCATCACAAGGGCCATAAACAAGGATATCATCGACGAACCGACACTGAGTCCGACACTCGGATGACGCTGCAAGCCATAACGTCCGATAATGGGATAAGCAATAAGCGTGTTCGACGCCATGATACATCCCAGAAGGAACGAGGCAGCCGGAGAGTAGTCCAGGATAGTCATCGCCATAATGTAAGTCAGGATCAGCGGTACAAAACAGGTCAGCAAGCCGAAAATCAGGAATCGCCGAGTGTGCTTCTTCACACCTTCGATGTCCATCTCCAATCCTGCAAGAAACATGATATAATAGAGTCCTACCCTGCCAAAAAGTTCAAAGGAGTTGTCACGCTCCAAGATATTGAAGCCATATTGTCCAATCATGACACCCGCCAACACCATGCCTATGATATGAGGAATACGCAACTTACTCATCACAATAGGTGCAAAGAGTATAATCAGCAGCACTACAAAAAAGATTAGTGTAGGGTCTGTGATTGGTAAATATGATACCAATAATGTCATTTCGGGTACAAAGTTACGAAAAAAAGTTTAAGTTAGAACTTTTTTTTGTAATTTTGCAGCCAAAATGTAACCATTTAAAGAATTAGTCAAGATGAAAGTAGCAATTGTTGGTGCGAGCGGAGCCGTAGGACAAGAGTTCCTGCGGATTCTCGACGAGAGGAATTTCCCTATGGATGAACTGGTGCTGTTCGGCTCAGAGCGTAGTGCTGGCCGTAAGTACACATTTAAGGGTAAGGAGATAGAAGTGAAGTTACTTCAGCACAACGACGACTTCAAGGATGTGGATATTGCCTTTACCTCTGCTGGTGCCGGTACGTCGAAAGAGTTTGCCGAGACAATCACAAAATATGGTGCTGTGATGATTGATAACTCCAGCGCTTTCCGTATGGATGACGATGTACCCCTTGTGGTTCCCGAGTGTAATGCCGCAGACGCCCTGAACCGTCCCCGTGGCATTATCGCCAATCCTAACTGCACGACAATCATGATGGTTGTAGTGCTTCAGCCACTGGAGAACATTTCCCATATCAAGCGCATCCATGTAGCCTCATATCAGAGTGCTTCTGGCGCAGGTGCCGCCGCTATGGCTGAACTGCAGCAGCAGTATAAGGAGATGGTGGAGGAAGGTGAGGTGAAGACCATCAAGAAGTTCGCCCACCAGTTGGCATACAACGTAATTCCCCAAATTGACGTATTCCAGCCCAACGGATACACTAAGGAAGAGATGAAGATGTACAATGAGACCCGCAAGATTATGCATACTGATGCAAAGTGTTCGGCCATGTGTGTCCGCGTCAGTTCCCTACGCTCCCACTCCGAGTCTGTATGGATTGAGACAGAGAAGCCCATTAGTGTCGAAGAAGCTCAGAAGGCGATTGCCGCTGCTCCTGGTTGCACACTGAAGGATGATCCCTCTACCCTGACCTATCCTATGCCCCTTGAGACAGCAGGTAAGGACGATGTCTACGTTGGTCGTATCCGTAAGGATCTGAGCGATGACTGTGGTTTGACATTTTGGCTCTCTGGTGACCAGATCCGCAAGGGTGCTGCCCTCAATGCCGTTCAGATTGCTGAGTATCTGGTGAAGGTAGGCAATGTTAAGTAAGACCTTATATAGGGCAGTCTGCTTGACTGCCCTTCTTTTTCTTTTCGCCTGTGGCGGCGGTGATGATGATGGCCGTCGTTTGGGTGAAATAATTGTTGGCACGTGGCAACGAGGATGGAATGAAGGAGATGTTGTAATTGAAGGTGATACGGATCTAAAGCCAGAGAACTTCGCCTACGACCGCTTCGAGTTCTACGACGATGGCAGTTACAATGGTATGGTGCGTAAGGGTTCCTTCATCGCTTACGACAAAGAGGGCTACATCATTTATGAAGGAAACTACCAGTGCGACAATCACAACTTAAAGTTGGAACCTAGCACTGGAGAAGGAGCCTTACTGGCTCAGGTGATGTCTTTTACCGACAACACTCTTATACTACGATACGAGAATGAGCAGTACAACGTGACCGTTACTTTCATCGTTCGCAAACTCAACTCCTAATTCATAATTATCTTACTCCTATTATCTTACTCCTCCTCATCCACGTCTGCCTCATGGTAGACATAGTTGAACGTTACCTGACTGTAGGCAGAAAAATAGCCAAGACAACCACCCGTGAAGTTCTGGATGGGGTTGGTATTTGTGTTGTTCATAATTTGCATTGAATACAGATAGTCATATGCCCTCCTATCAATGGCACGCAACTCAATGTGGAGATTGTCCCCTTCTTTGAGCATATCCTCGTCATTACTACCTTCTCTGGCAATAGAGAACAACTGCTGCAGTTCCTTGTTTGGATTCGTATCGTCGCGCTTCACTGCCCAACGGTATCCGATATTGTTACGATATATGTGCATGAAGTACCAGTTATCCTGATTGGGGATGTCCTGGAACAGCAGCTCGCCTACAAGGAATCGTTCGCCCATGACTTTTTTCCAGATAAAATGGAACTTATTGGCCACAGGCATCCGTTGCATGACAGATGTTGACGTGAAATGCCTATCATCAACCTCCACGTCTATCTGATACGTCACCCCTGGTGTACCCTTGGCATATGATTGGTAAGTACCATTATTCCTATACGACAGGTTCGTCACACTGCCGTCACTACCTGTAACGACTATCGTAGCACCACTAATGTCGCTTGTACTGTTATTGTCATCCATCGACTGTGTCCTACTCACCCGAGCCTTCATTCCACTGTCAGACACTGAGGCCTCAACCACATATATCGGATCCACCTGACGGTAGTCTATGTCTATCTCTTTCTCACACGATGTCATTCCCATGAGTCCCATCAAACTCATAAGCACCATTCCCCATGTTCCTATTTTTCTCTCTTTCTCCCCTTTTATCCTCATAATCTTAAAAAATAATATTAAACGCCACCGATGGAACAATGCCGAACAGCGAGTATTGTTTGGCCTTTGTACGGGCACCATCAGCACTGTCCTCGAAGTTAATGAGGTAAGGATTATACCTATTATATATATTATATATGCCGAACACCCACTGTCTGGTGTGTCTTGCATAGCGCTTCGACCATACGGCACTTACGTCCAAACGATGGTAGTCTGGAGCCCGGTATCCATTCCTTTCCGCATAATAATACGTCCAGTTGTCAATGATCTGATACTTTCCACTTGGAGCCGTGAAGGCCTGGCCACTATTGAACACCCATGCTGCATTGAATGTCCAACGCTTATTCAACCTATATATTCCCACGATGTTAATATCATGCCGGCGGTCGTTATTAGCGTCATACCACTGACTGCCATTGATGCCGTCAATACGTGTCTTTGACCACGATAACGTATAGCCAAGCCATCCCGTCAGACTGCCGCTATTCTTGCGCAGACAGAGTTCCACTCCGTAACTCTTCCCCTCGCCCGCCAACGTCAGCCGCTCAATCTCAATCTCACTACTAAACGACTTACCGTCACGATAATCCAACACATTCTGGATTTTCCTATAATATGCCTCGAGGCTTATATCATAGTCCTGCTCAGGCGTCATGACATAGAATCCCCCACTCCATTGATCGGCTATTTCAGGTTCTACGATATTGCTACTAATGGCATAGCGGTCAAAGGGTGTCGATGTACTCTGGTTCCTCAGCGCATGCAAGTTCTGTGAAGTCCTTGCATAACCAAGCTTCACACTGGTCAATGCCGTTGGCTGCCAACTGATGCTTGCACGTGGCTCCAGCGTCAAATGGGTCTTAACAATCTCATTTTCACCGTAGTTGTAGTACCATCCTATCTCCCCATTATCCTCTATGTCATAATAGAGTGATCCGCCAAGTGGTGAGAAAGTGTTAAGCCTAAATCCCACCGAAGTTTGCAGATTGTCCCCAAGTCTGAATGTGCCGTTCACCCATGCAGTATTCTCCCAGGCACGCCGCTGCTCATTACCATACTTGTTGAGTACCTGCCACTCAGCCGACTTCACATTGTAAAGTGACGTCTGAACTCCTGTCTTCAACTGATGACTGCCTAAGGCAAGATGGAAGTCCTGTCGCAGACTCATCTGACGAATATGTCCTTTGTACCAAAGGTTGAAATTGAGAAAGTCCACACCATTGTCTGTCAGGTAATTGCTTACGTAGGCAGTAGTCTGTGCATGTGAGTCGCTTCCGAAGCGGTGCAGCCATCTGAGGCTGCCCGTCATGTTGTTCCATCGGATGTCCGTCATTTTATCTACCGACGTACGGTCGTGGCTGGTAAAGAAGGTTAGAAACAGCTGGTTCCTTTTGTCAATGACCCAGTCCAATTTAGCATTCACGTCATAGAAGTAGAGTGTATTATTACGGAAGTCCTTTGAAGCTTTCAGGAACATATCCATGTACGTACGTCTTGCCGTCACCAACACTGACAACTTGTCTTTCACAAGCGGCCCTTCTATCGTGCCCTTTGCCGACAGCAGCCCGACGCTCGCTCCACCGTGCCAGCCATCCTTGTCGCCAGTTTTTCCTGTAATGTCAAGCACGGCTGATGATGCGCCACCATATTGTGCCGGCAACAGTCCTTTGTAAAGCGTGGCAGAGGCCAGCGCATCATCGTTGAAGGCAGAAAAGAGTCCTGCAAGATGACCCACATTATAAACTGGTGCCAAATCAAAGAGCACCAGGTTCTGTGCCGAGGTACCTCCCCTCACCTGAAAACTGCTTGAGGCATCGCTCTCCGCCTTCACACCCGGCAGTAGTTGTATGGAACGCATGATATCTGCCTCGCCAAACAATTGTGGAGCCGATGTAAGATCTTCCAACTGAAGCACCTCGGCCCCAGTCTGCACATTCTGCAGACGCTGACGGGCTGACGCTGAGGTGACCACCACCTCGTCCAGCCGTTCTGTCCGGAGAGTGTCATCTTCTGAGGTCATTGAGACTGCAAGACAGGCAGAAAGGAGAATATTCAATGCAATCATGGGTACAAAGGTACATGTTTTTTCTCAAATTCTTGAATATCTGCAAGAAAATCATTACCTTTGCCCCCATAAAACCATTTATCAATCAATCATTATGAAGAAAATCTTATTCGCCATTATGGCAATCGTCGCACTTTGTGCCTGCAACAGTGAGAAAAAGGAACTATCGTATCGTGGTCTTCCAATGGCCCTGCCTTTCCAGACATTCATCGACTCCTTGCAACAGCGCGGCTATGCCGTTGACTCTGCAAAAACTGATTCTGCCTTTACACGTGTTGTGATGGCTCGCACTGGAGACCACTATCGTCTGATGTTGGCTCAGAAGGATGGTCAGCTGCAGGCTCTTCAGGAGAACTACACCCTCTCCACCAACGACAGTACACGTCGCTTCTGGCAACAGTTACGCGACGATTTTGAAAAAGAATTGGGTTCTTGGCCCAACATGCCTAAACACGGTGATGACCACAAAATTGCCAAGTTCGAGACTGACGGTGGTTTTATCACCCTGACACTGGAGAACACATACAAGCCTACGCTTTCAGTTCTCTACGAAAAGAAATAAGCTACTCTTATAGGATGGAAATCGTATAGAGGTACACGACAGCTGCGGGGATTGCCATCAGGGAGGAATCGAAGCGGTCGAGCATACCGCCATGCCCTGGCAAGATATTTCCGCTGTCCTTGATACCGAGCGTACGCTTGAAGAGGCTCTCCACCAGGTCGCCCCACGTGCCGAAGACGACAACCGTCAGTCCGAGGCCTGCCCACTCTATGGCTGAGAGACCGAGCGGATTCTCTCCGTACAGTTCTGACAGATACCACACCAGTACGGCCACCAATATAACGAGAATGCCTCCACCGATACTACCTTCCCACGACTTTCCTGGCGAAATTCGTGGGAAGAGTTTATGTTTCCCAAGCAGCGAGCCACAGAGATAGGCGCCTGTATCATTGATCCAGAGGAATATAAACACAGAAAGGGGAACCGTCCAAGTGTAATGTATGCCTGTATCGTCCGATTGGAAGGCCAATACGCTCAACATTGAGAAAGGCAGAGCGATATACAACTGACTCATCATTGTATAGGCCCAGTCATTAACGGGATCTGGCTGTTTCAGGTAAAGTTCTGCCACCATCAGGTAGATGAGGGTAATGAGATACGGAATGAACACGGCCGCTGGAGTCAGGCCACTATTATAGCCTGCCATGGCCAAGAAGAGATAAACACCTGCCACGGTTGATATCATCTGATTAACATTTACGTTCTCACGTTCGTTCACCAATCCCGTAAATTCCCAAATAGTCATGCCTGTCACCAGTCCAAACAGCAGAATCATTGCCTCAGGACGCAGGAAACAAGAGACGATAGCAGCCACAAAGAACACTGCCGTAATTGTCCTCACAATAAAATTCTTCATATCAAGCAATCTTCTTTAATCATCCTTCATCTTCCTCTACCGTCTTTTCTTCTTTCTTTTCAGCAGCTTCTGCCTCCAGTTCCTTGGCACGTTCCTCGGCCATCCGCTCTGCATCGGCACGCATCTGGGCCTCAAGGAGTTCCTCGGCACGACTAGTCCAGGGACGCTTGCCAAATATATTCTCCACATCCTCGGCGAAAATTACCTCACGATCGATGAGCAACTGTGCCAATTGGGCATGTCCCTCTTTATGTTCTGTGAGGATTTGCTTTGCACGCTCGTATTGTTCGTTGATCATGCGCAACACCTCGTCGTCCATAATCTTGGCCGTTGTCTCGGAATAGGGCTTCTGGAACTGGTATTCTGCATTGTTGTAATAGCAGATGTTAGGTAGCTTGTCGCTCATGCCGGCAAAGGCAATCATGCCGTAGGCTTGCTTCGTAGTACGCTCCAGGTCGTTCATGGCACCTGTAGAGATGCTACCAACAAAAAGTTCCTCAGCTGCACGACCTCCTAAAAGTGAGCACATCTCATCGAGCATGGCTTCCTTCGTCTGAAGCACGCGCTCCTCAGGCAGATACCAGGCGGCACCCAAAGCCTGACCACGTGGCACAATCGAGACCTTTACCAATGGGTTGGCAAACTCCGTGAACCATGAGATGGTGGCATGCCCGGCCTCATGAATAGCAATCGACCGTTTCTCGGCCTCGGTCATCACCTTCGTCTTCTTCTCCAGACCTCCTATGATACGATCCACAGCGTCGAGGAAGTCCTGCTTCTTCACCATCTGACTATTATGACGCGCTGCAATCAGAGCGGCCTCGTTACATACGTTAGCGATATCGGCTCCAGAGAAGCCCGGTGTCTGACGGGCCAGGAAGTCAATATCAACGCTGTCATCGATCTTCACAGGCTTCAAATGCACTTTAAACACCTCCTTGCGCTCGTTAAGGTCAGGCAGGTCTACATGTATCTGACGGTCGAAGCGACCTGCACGAAGCAGGGCCGAGTCGAGCATGTCAGCACGGTTCGTGGCTGCGAGGATAATCACGCCACTATTGGTTCCGAAACCGTCCATCTCCGTCAATAGGGCGTTAAGCGTGTTCTCACGCTCGTCGTTGCCACCCATAGCGGGATTTTTCGAACGAGCACGGCCCACAGCATCGATCTCGTCGATAAAGATGATACATGGTGACTTGGACTTTGCCTGCTGGAACAAATCTCTCACTCTCGATGCGCCCACGCCTACAAACATTTCCACAAAGTCGGAACCCGACATCGAGAAGAAGGGTACACCAGCCTCTCCTGCAACAGCTTTCGCTAACAACGTCTTACCTGTTCCTGGAGGCCCCACGAGCAGCGCACCCTTGGGAATCTTACCACCCAGTTCTGTATATTTCTGCGGATTTTTCAGAAAGTCCACAATCTCCTGTATTTCCTGCTTGGCTCCAGCCTGGCCCGCTACATCCTTGAATGTGATACCTAGGTCACCACCCTTCTCATACATCTTGGCCTTCGACTTGCCGACGTTGAACACACCGCCGCCAACACCACCGCCGCCCATGCGACGCATAAACAATATCCATAATGCGATGATAAAGATGATGGGAAACATGTTGTAGAAAATCATGTTCAAGAAGTCATTATCCTTCTTATTCTCAAAGGTATAATCTCCTGTGAAGGTCTTAGCTTCCTTGGCCTGATTGATAAACTCCTCTACCTGTTCCAAACTGCCGAACTCCACCTCCACATATGGTTCCGCACCGGTCTGCTTAGCACTCTGCTTAAACACATCACGTATATGCTCAGGCTTAACGTACATCTTCAGCACGCCCTGCGCCTTATTGATTACTATCTTCGAGGCATAACCGTGGTCGATCATCGCCTTGAAGTCTGAATAAGAAGCCGTGCGGCTGACACTGCTATTCTGAGGTCCACCACTTGAGAAATACAATAGTCCCAACGCCAAAATGGCAATGGCATAAATCCAGTTCATATTGAACTTGGGCATATTCATTTTCGGACCGTTTCCGTTATTCTGTGTTTGTCTGTTGTCCATTTCTTACTTAAACTTTTTCTCTATCCTCCTTTACTCATCCTCAATTACAGTCAGTTCCGCGTCTTCCCACAAATGCTCCAGGTCATAATATTCCCTCACGTCAGGCAGGAAGATATGCACCAGCACGTCGCCATAGTCCATCGCCACCCATTGTGAGTTCTCACGGCCTACCACGTGGGCCGGTTTTTCCTTCAGCCGCTCCCTGCAGAGATCGCTTACAGAATCCGTGATAGCATCCACCTGCGTAGGTGAGTTGCCCTGACAAATAACGAAATAGCGGCAGATAGTACCCTCAATATTTGTCAGATCAGCCACTACTATGCGACTACCTTTCTTCTCCTGTATAGCTTCAGTAATTGTCTTTACCAATTCGCTCATATATTATTAATAATGTATTATAGTGTGCAAAGGTACAGCAAATCGAGCGAAATGCAAAATAATTTAGTAAAAATTGGGTATTTTGATAAAAAATCCCCGAAAAGTTTTGTTGTTTCCAGAAAAAGTACTACCTTTGCACCCGCAAATCGGAAATTTGCACAAGAAGTTTGGGGTATGGTGTAATGGTAACACTACAGATTCTGGTCCTGTCATTCTTGGTTCGAGTCCGAGTACCCCAACAGAAGAAATCGCTAAGCCGCTTAAAACAAAGCACTTAGCGATTTTATTATTTAGCCATGCGAGGATTTACTCACTGTAATTATGGTCTATCACGATTGTAACATCTTCCGGCACAAGTGCTTTAATCTCGCTGGTCAGCTGAGAGGACAGGGTCGCTGCGTCATGTACTGAGATGTCGGGAACCACATCGACTGAGATACGATGCTCTCTTTCAAAGTAGTAGAAGCCGTGTACTTGCAGAATCTCCTTATGCTTGGCCAGCGTCTGTATCACAATGTTTTGCAGTTCTGTCCGACGATTATCACCAGTAGCGATGGCATACACGCCAACGGTCATGATGATGCCATGACGTTCATACATCTGCTCTGATATGTGACGCGTCAAACCATGAATCTCGTGGGCAGTCATCGTGTCATAGACGTTGATGTGCAGAGAACCTATTAATACATTAGGACCGTAGTTGTGCAGGATGATGTCGAACACGCCGTGAACGCCCTCAAATGCACCAACCTCCTGCTTGATATCGTTTAGCAGATCCTGAGAGAGCCGAGCCCCCAGGAGTTCATTGACAGGCGAGGCCAGCATCTCTATACCGGCCTTGATGATAACAAAAGAAATCAATGCGCCCAAAATGCCGTCGAGCGAAACATGCCATAGGAGCATGATGCCAGCAGATACCAATGTAGCCAGTGTGATGACAGCGTCGAACAAGGCATCAGAGCCAGAGGCTATCAGCGCATCGCTCTTCAGTTGTTCACCCTGCCGCCTGACAAACTGCCCCAGCAGCAACTTCACCACGATAGCCACCACGATGACCACGAGTGTCACGGTGGTATATTCTGGCTCTGTGGGCTCAAAAATCTTCTTCACCGACTCTATCAGCGAGGTAATACCTGCCGATAGGACGATGACAGCAATGATGATAGCACTGAAATACTCGATGCGTCCGAAACCAAAAGGATGCTCACGGTCGGCAGGTCGCTCAGAGAGTTTCGTGCCGATGATGGTGATAACACTCGAAAGTGCGTCACTCAGGTTATTCACAGCGTCCATCACGATTGCCACAGAACTAGCCAACATGCCCACCATGGCCTTGAACGCTGCCAACAGTACATTGGCCACAATGCCTATGACACTGGTACGAATAATCTTCTGAGAACGCTTCATCTTACTATTTTTAGAGTTTTTCCTTGTCTAACACTAACTGCCGCATGTTTTTCAGCAGGTCGCTAGCAAAGATGAAGTCGGTGAGGCGGGTGTTGTCGGAATGCATGATCTGACTACTCACACCTTGCCACTCCTTATGACCTTCATAGATGAAAATAATGTTCTCACCGATACCCATCACGGAGTTCATATCGTGGGTATTGATGATAGTGGTGATGCCGAACTCTTTGGTGATGCCCTGCAGCAGGCCGTCGATGACGAGGGACGTCTTGGGGTCGAGACCGGAATTAGGCTCGTCGCAGAACAGGTATTTGGGGTTGAGAGCGATGGCACGAGCAATGGCCACACGCTTCTGCATGCCGCCACTGATCTC
>Ga0265299_10005193_pt1 | contig 12100 bp, 12 predicted proteins | sample AusTroGonzalo_MG_4_FD_193485 | JGI IMG/M metagenome (GOLD analysis project Ga0265299, IMG submission 193485) | Bovine rumen microbial communities from tropical cattle in Woodstock, Queensland, Australia - Gonzalo_02 | ecosystem: Host-associated > Mammals > Digestive system > Stomach > Rumen ...
GCTGGAGACCGCCGTTGCACGACCCCGCTATGGTGATGGGAATGCGGCTCACGGGCGACAAGGATCCGTTGGAGGGAATGACCTTGGAAACCCGTCTTCAGCTTTACCATGAAATATATCCGGAGCTTCCTGTGAAAAACCACTGTGCCTGCTCAAAGGAGTCGAAAAGATACCATTATTTCGATGATTATCTTTGGAAAGCATTGGAAATTAAGCCGATGAAGGTGATGAAAAAGTATTCTGTTTATCAATATGGAGTTTCGGCTGAAATAAATAATGAGCGATTGAAAGATGCAGGACTACCTTTTTCTTTTACGATGATGAATTCAACCGTATTGTTGTTAATCTTAAGGACGTTACCGACACTTTGGAGTCGGGGAGTGAAGGTTCTTATTTCAGTGATGTGGCGTTCGTGGAGTTCGACGGACAGCCGATGTATCGGCTTACTTGTGAGGCCATAATCAACGAGGTCAAACATATCCCGATTCGTTGGGAGCTTTTTGTTTTGCCCAACGGTATCCAATTCACCACAGACACATTTGATATTCATGGGGATTATACCTATTGGCTCGCATTGGAGTCTATCAACATTATGGATTCTGTGGAAATTTTCTATCCTGAAAGAGATGTCAGGGATATGGTGAAGCTTTATCGGATTGAGACGCAATAGGACCGTACACATAACAGCGAGATAGGGGGCGACGCTTCATAGCGTCGCAATTTTTCGACGCCGGAAGCGTTGTCTTCTATGGTAAAAAATTGAGGCCGCCCATACCGAGCAGCCCCAAACTGTACATTGTACATTGTACATTTGTGAATTATTCCACCTCCATCACCGCTTTCCCCGACGGTCTATATCCCAACTTCTTCATCAAATTCCGCTCGAATTCGACTTTTGTGGCGAATTTTTGCGGGTCTTTCTTCTCTTTCGGGCTCCAGACGCATTCTGACAACGCGAAAAGTCGCGGCAGGATCATGTATTCGGCTGTTTCGGGGTCGTTGACGAACTCGGTCCAGAGGTTGCATTGTCCGCCAAGGATATGCTTTTGTTGCGCTTCGCTCAAGCCTTCCGGCATCGGATCGAAGGAGTAGGCCTTGCCCAAGGAGACGTAACCCTCCATGCAGAGCCGTTCGTCCTTGTCCTTGCTCTGGTAGTAGTTGTAGTAGCAGTGCGTGGTGGGACACATAATCACGTCGTTGCCGTGCTTGGCGGCTGTTTTCGCCACATCAAGGCCCTGCCAACACATGATGGTGGAGGTGTTCACCATGTCCTCCGACACGATGTCGTCCCAGATGATGGCCTTCTTGCCGAGCGAATCCAGATGGTGTTCAATCTGGTTCATCAGCCATTGCTGCAGCTCGAACTCGTTCTTAAGTCCTTTGTCCTGAATGCGTTGCTGACACTTCGGGCAGACCTGCCAGTTGTCGTTGAAGGCTTCGTCGCCACCGATGTGGATGAGCGGGTAGGGGAACAGTTCCGCCACTTCGTTGAGCACGTTCTTGTAGAAGGTGAGCACCCCGTCGTTGCCGGCGCACATAATGGCTTTGGGCGGCCAGTAGGGACCCACGGCCACAGTGTAGGGGTAGTCGTCGCAGGCGTACTGCGGGTAGGCGGCGAGGATGGCGCTGCAGTGTCCCGGAATCTCGATTTCGGGGATGATGTCAATGTGACGGGCGGCGGCGTAGCGCACGATGTCGCGGATCTGCTCCTTGGTGTAGAAGCCGCCGTAGGTCATGGGCTCATCGGGCAATACGGGATGCAGTGTGTCCCAGGAGCTGCGCTCGGGGCGCCATGCGCCTACGCGGGTCAGCTCGGGGTATTGGTCGATTTGCACGCGCCAGCCGTGGTCGTCGGTGAGGTGCCAGTGGAACTTGTTGATCTTGTACATGGCTAACAGGTCAATGTACTTCTTCACGAAGGCCGTGTCAAAGAAGTGGCGCGACACGTCGAGGTGCGCCCCGCGGTAGCCGAAACGCGGATAGTCGGTAATCTGGCAGCACGGTACAGCGAAGCTCTTGCTGTCGGCAAGCTTGTCAGTACCAGCCAGTTGCAGCAATGTCTGCATGCCGTAGAAGAGTCCGGAGGTGGTGTTGGCCTCCACCGTGATTCGTTTGGCCTTCACTTCTAATACGTAACCTTCGTCGCCGATGTCCTTGATCTCTTTCTTGCTGATAGAGAACAGGATGGAGTTTTTCTTCGCACTTTCGGCATCGCCTAAGTTCGGCCGAAGCTTGAAGTAGCTTTCATAAAGCTCGCGAATCATTTTCGAGGTTTCGGATGCTTCCGTCTCGAGGTTATCGAAGCAGAGCATCGTCTGGTCGTCGATGGTGAACTGTCCGGCTTTCGGGGTGACTTCCACGGGTTCGGGAACGACCACGATGGCCTTGGGTTTCTGGCAGCCGAGCATCAGAACGGCTGCGAGGATAATGGTCAAGAGGATGATTTTTTTCATATTGGTGTTTTTTTTTATTCGTTATAAGGTATGGAATCCTCAGCCACTTGGTTTACATGTATGTAACTATCATTATCAATAGCTACACTGTGCTCATAAAGGAATTCGGGAGCAAAATCCACTCCATTGTACCATTCCAAAGTCCAGGGTGTCAATGCAAATTGAATGAATTTGTGCTTGTCGCGGAGTTCATCGAAAAATTTGCCATGTAAAAGTGAATCAAAGTCCACAGTGCGGATTTCTCCATTGTTGAATTCGAGTTTCATCACGTAGTCGTGAAGATACTCCACATCTATTACTCTTAATAATCCAAAATCTCCCATAGAATCTGCAAATTTCGGGCATAGTACTTTTAGTTTAGTTTCAAAAGGCAAAAGTACAAAAAAAACATACAGAATTATCTGCCACGAAATTTTGTCATACGGATATTTTTGTACCTTTGCCGACAAATTCACCTGAAATGAATGACAAGAAACAATGCCGCATCTGGATTGAGCCGATGTCGAAGGAGGAGTTCTTGGGAAAGGAGAAACCCCTCACTATCAGCTACAGCATCCAGTCTGCTCCGATCGGGCGCGTATTGATCGCCTCGACATCCAAGGGGCTCTGTCTCCTTATGCCCGCTGCCATGAAATGGGAGCCCGAGGCGACGTTGAAACGGCATTTTCCCAAAGCGAAGCTTCGCCACCGCACCGTTGACCTGCACCAAAAGGCGTTGTTGCTGCTTCGTCAACGTTATGACAAGGTGTCGAGTCTTTGTCTGCATCTGTACGGCACCCTTTTCCAGCTTGAGGTGTGGCGCGATTTGCTCTCCATTCCCAACGGAATGGTGACCACCTACGGGCATATTGCAGCGCGGATTCATCGACCCAAGTCTGCCCGGCCGGTAGGTCAGGCCGTCGGGGCCAATCCGGTGATGTGTATCGTGCCCTGTCACCGCGTGGTTCGCACGGACGGCACTCTTGGAGGCTACCGATGGGGCGTTTCCTGCAAGATCAAGTTGCTGAACAGGGAAGCGAAGCACAATTCCAAGACGGAAGGACTTAAGAATTGGGAGCCGACGCTGTTCTGATGGGGTGATTCTGGGTCAGGGCGAATAATTATTCGCCCCTATAGGTTATTCATTGGTGAGGAAGGCATCCTCGGCGATGCCGTCCGCAAACCACAAACCTTTCGCGGTCAAACGAATCCGATTATTCTCTATAAGGTAGAGGTCGTTTTCCACATCTGATTCGAAATATTGTTGGAAAGATGCGGTTCTTTCGGAGCCGAAAAACTGTTCCATTTCGTACAGGTTAATGCCAGTGCGTGTGCGTAATCCTAAGAGTACGAACTCGTTATATTGGTCGATGGCGGTGAGGGTCTCGCGCTCGTGGTAGGTGTTGCTCTCTTCGATTTGGGCGAAATAGTCCTTGAGGTTCGCGGCGTTCCAGGAACGGTGTGTACCATCATAGGAATGCGCTGAAGCTCCTAACCCGACGTACGGCACGCGATGCCAATAGGCGGAGTTGTGCTTTGATTCCCAGCCGTTTATGGCGAAATTGGAAACCTCGTACTGTTCAAATGGCGAGTTTGTCAATGCCTTGGACAGTGCATTATATTGTACGGAGGCCAAATCCTCGTCGGGTTCGACGGTTTTGTGCTGATGAATGCGGCGGTAGAGCAGGGAGTTCTCCTCCACGGTCAAAGCGTATGCGGAAAAATGCTTGATTGGCAAACGGAAAGCGATATCAAACTCTTTCTGCCACAAATTGTTATCGCGCTCATTCACGCCGTATATCAGGTCGATGGAGATGTTGTCAAAACCAGAGTTATGCGCATTCTCCACCGCTTGCATAGCCTCTTTCGCGGTGTGCTTCCGTCCCAAGAACTGCAGAATCTCATCGTGAAAGGATTGTATGCCTATGCTTATCCTGTTGAATCCCAATTGTTTAAGATCTCGACAATATTCGGCGGTCAATTGTTCAGGATTGGCCTCGATGGTCATTTCCGCATGCTCTTCTATGGAAAAATTCAGATTAATAGAGTTGATAATTTGCTGTAATTGAGATATTTGTAGGATTGACGGAGTGCCGCCGCCGAAATAGACGGTTCGGACAGGTTCGTTTTTTGCCTCATCCTTCCGTAGGACTATTTCTTTCTTCAAGGCATCCAGATATCGTTCTATATCTTTCTGGTTCACAGTGGAATAGAATCCGCAGTAAACGCACTTGGATTTGCAGAAGGGGGTATGGAGGTAAAGGCCGGGCATGGGTTAGTGGGTTAGTGGGTTACTCGGTTATTCGGTTATTCGGTTATTCGGTTATTCGGTTATCCGGTTAGAGGTTTATGGGGGTCAATAACCGGATTTTCGGTCGCCGCAGAACAGCAGTAGCGGCCCGAAAATTGTGTACAACATCCGGCCGGTTTGGGCGTTGAGGGTGTCTTCCACCAGCATGGAGAGGAAAAGTAGCAGGGAGAGAGCGAAATAGACGAACGTGATGCGTGGGCGCATGGCTATGAAAGGGAAGATGAGCAGGAAACAGAAATAGAGTAGCGGGATGATGCCGGCGGCTAACCAAAAGGTCAGGAACTGGTTGTGGCTGCCGCGGTTTTTCTTCTTGTCCGCGATTGGGGAGTGCTGTAGTTCCAACTGCTGGTCCAAAGCTGCCCGTTGTTGCCCGATGCCGACCCCGAACAGCCAATGCTCGCGAATAATCTGCCAGGATGCGCGCCAGAGCTCCATCCGCTCCAACATGGAAGACTCGTTGATGGTGCCGTGCCGCTCGTAAAGGGTTATGCCAAAGAAAGTTTCGTACAAAGCCCGGCGCAGATTTCCCGCCCGTACATAATATGCGTTGGCCTTCCGGTTCTCGATGTGACGGATGTCCTCGTCGCTGAGCTGCATTACGGCGGCTGAGTCCTTGCGCATCCCAAGGGAGTTTAGGTAGCGAATGAGCGTGGTGGCGGTCAGTTCATTGTAATCCGTGTCGGAACGCATTTGCCATGCGATTTTCAACTCCTTCTCGCACACATAGTTGCCGATATGATACCCACTTTCCACCATCGAATGCTCATCAAAGCTGTAAGGGTTGCCCGAAGCGGTAACGGCAGTCCGGTCTGGATCGGGATCTTTCACATGAAAATAGTCGTAGGTGATATAGGCGGTGTAGGCGATGGCAACGATCAAAAGAATGGCCATCAAACCGCTGAAAGACCACTTTAGTTTGTCATTTTCTTGATTTATAATAAGATAGATGATGTAGCACAGGGCAATAGCCATAAGGATAACGATTCCGGAAAGAGTTTGGGCGTGAATAAGATATGCAAGCAGTAACAGGCTGATTACGAGATAGATGTATTTCAGCGGAGAGCTCTTTTCCACGGGATGGAGCATGTAGTGGACGCAGAACACGACGGACATCACCACGCAGAGACTGAAGCGGATATGGTCAATAAAGCGTGACATTTCGCGGAAATTGCCAAGTTCATGCGTTTGCGCGTAGGTGAAATTCCAGATGCAACCAATCAGCGTGGCAAGGATGAATGACCCGAAAATAAAGTGTAGTTGTCTGTTTTTGAAGGGTTTGGAGGATATTACGATGATAGGTGCGAGAAGAAAGGGCATTTTGGAGAGCATCTCTTTCCCGGCAGCTCCCCAATCGTGGACGTGTATCAGTCCAATCGCATATACGAGGTAGAATGCGGAAAACCATATTCCTTGTCGATTTCTTCGGAAGAACCTCCGTTTCTCCCTCCAGTTCCATTCGGCCACCCAGTTGAGGAACAGCAGGAAACAGGCCAGCCCCATGACAAAATGCGACAACGGCATCGCCACGGCCAGCGCGATGGTGCCGAGCAGATAGAATGTCTGGTGGAAGCTTTTCCGGTTCATGCCCTATTTTTTCGACGAAAGAATCGATTGGTAGCGGGTCGGGTTGAGCAGTACGGCCTTCGCCTCTTCAATATACCGGTCGTGGTGCAGGCTGTTGATGAGTTTGCCGGTGCTGTAGTGGTAACGCAAAACGATTTCCTGCGTGAGGGCGCGGGCAATTTCATCCTTGTGGGTCGTCAGCTCCTGCATTTTGAGGTTTTCAATCTGTGTTTTCAGCTGATTATAAACGGCTTGGATCTCTCCGAAGTTCTTTTCACTTTCAGCGGTGGTCTTTACTTCCTCCAACGCCTCTTCCAATGCCGTGGTGTAGTTGTATTTCTTCGCTTTCAAGAAGGTCAGAAACTCATTGTAGAGGGCATCGTCCACCACGAATTTGTCGGCATCTGCGATAGTCTCGTGTTTGGCACGGTAGTCGTTGGCGAAATCGAAGATGGCCTGCGCCTCGATGAGGGCGGTAAGAATATCGGGGACGTTTTCATCCTCCACGGGCACGTCCGGTTCAATGCCACCCTTGTCATAAACGGTTCTTCCGTTCTTTGTTTTATACGCAACTGCTAGTGAATCAGGAATTTTATAACCTCCTTTGGTCGTGTCATGGTCGAAATACTCGATGTTCTGCACGCAGCGGCCGCTCGGGATGTAGTACTTCGAAACGGTGATTTTCATGCTGGTGTTGTAGTCCATCGGATAGACTTTCTGCACCAGCCCCTTGCCGAAGGATTTCTTCCCCACGATGACCGCCCGGTCGAGGTCCTGCAGGGTTCCGGATACGATTTCGGAGGCGGATGCGCTGTGCTCGTTTACCAGCACCACGATGGGAATATCGGCGTCAGCGGCAGGATTCCGGGTCGGGTAAAGGCGGTTCATCTCCGCAATCTTTCCTTTGGTTTCCACGACAGTGATGTCCGGTCCCACAAACAGGTCGATGATGTTGACGGCTTCGCCAAGCAGGCCGCCCCCGTTGTCGCGCAGGTCGATGATCAGGTATTTCGCGCCTTCCTCTTTCAGCTTCTTGAAAGCGTCGTGCAATTCGCTGCCTGCGTTTTCCAGGAATTGGTTGAGCTTGATGTAGCCCACTTGGTCGCCAAGGATGCCGGAGTAGGGGATGTTGGGTTGCTCCACTTTTTCCCGTTTCACCTTGAAGGTCAGGTTCTTGTTGTCGGTCGGTCGGAACACTTCCATGGTGAAGGTGCTGCCGGGTTGTCCGCGCATGGCAAGATAGATGGCATCGATGTCGCGCTTTGAGGATGCTTGTCCGTTGACGGACAGGATGCGGTCTCCGATGCGCAAGCCGGCTTTGGAGGAGGGCCCGTTTTCCAACATGTCCACAATCACCATCTGTTTGTCAACGACTTTCAGGGTTATGTCTATGTCGCCGGATTCGCCTGCATTCATCATGCGGTAGGTCTCAATTTCGCCTTCGTTGTAATAAACCGTGTATGGGTCGAGGCTGTTGAGCATGGCCTTGATGGCGGTCTGGGTGAGTTCACCGGGGGAAATCTCGTCAGCGTATTTGTCGTTCAGCTCGTTGAGCACATTGATGAAAATATCGACGTTTTTGACGATTTCGAAGTCGTTTTGGGCGGAGAGGCGGCTGAAAAGCCCTCCGAATACAATGAGTAATGCGGGAATAATAGTCTTTTTCATAGGGGATGAAACTAACGGATTCTGCCGATTTTTTTACCGAAGTTATAGGATAAATAGCCTGTAAGATAGACTTTTTTGGCCGGGTTGAAGGCCATCTGCTGGATGAACGGGAACACCATTTGGGCTTGGATGCCGATTTCGAGGGCACTTAACTTGTAGTCGTTTTTGGCGAAGTCGAATGAAAATCCTGTTTTGGCATAGAAGCCGGGTCGGAAGATGGTTTCGGCAATGCCAGCGAAGTATCCCGCTCCGCCCAGTATGTTGTTGAGATTGTGCTTGTCCGGATCATAGCGCACAATCTCGGAAAACCCTGTGGTGTAGTTCAATACCTCCACATATTTTGGGATTCCGATACCCAGAACCGGGCCTAAGGATAGGAGGTAGTTGACCTGAACACCGCCCCAATACGGTTTCAAATGCAAGGTGCGCTGGTAGCCGTAACCCGCCTGGAGAAAGTACAGGGAGTAGAGCTGGCCGTAGCGTACGGGGCGCACGTTGTCGTATAAAACGTTGATGGAACGCACCGACTTGGGGTGGATGTTGACCATGAACTGAATCTCCCAAAAATGTTTGTTGTAGAGATCGGGGGTACGCCCGTGTTGGTAACCGATCCCGAGTCCGGCCGTGTTCGCGAAAATCTGCAAATCCCACTCTTTGACGGTCACGTCATGATGATATTCTCCAACATCCTGGGCGTATGACACAACAAAAGAAACCGCTAACATTATGGTTAGCAGTCCGTTGGAAAGAAACAGCCGTGTTGCGCCCCTTTTCAGCATGAAAGGTGCGGTTAGTCGGCGTTGTTGGGATTGTCAGCCGGTGCGTAATAACTGTAGTGCCCGTAAGCAGCGCAGCGATGTTGGGTGTCGCATGCAGAAAACACCAGTACGGAACCCAAAAACAGGAGACCTAATGCAATAATCTTCTTCATTTTTTCGTTTTTTTAATCAAACGGCAAAGATACGATTTTATTGAATGGAAAAGCGTTTTTTTGTGGCCTTTTTTTAAGAAGGATAGCAAAGGAAAAAATTATATTTTTGCGCACCCTTTTGTAAAAAATGAAGAATATGAGACGAATAAAATATATCCACCCTCTGCTTTTGCTGGTTGTCTTGCTGACGGCGGCCTCCTGCAACCGTGGCGAAGGATCAGGCGGCACAGGCGTCATTGAAGGTACGGTGTACAAGGTGTTGCATCCTGATGATAACTATAACTTGGGCACGGATACCATTCTCGCCGCCAAAGAGGACGTCTTTCTGGTCTATGGCACGCAGAATTTCTACGGGGATGATTCGGAAACGGACCATACGGGACTTTACCAATTCAAATATCTGCGGCCCGGGACCTACACGGTGTACGCCTATTCGACGTTGGCGAGCGGTGAAAGAAGAGCGGTGTCGCAGACAGTCGAGGTCAAGAGCGACAAAACGACCAAAGTGCCGGATTTGTACATCCATGAAGGCAAGGCCTACGGCACCTCCATGGTGAAAGGGCATGTTTGGGCGTACTATATCGACAAAAACGGCAACGTCATCTCGCAGGGGTGGGCATACGGGCAACGCATGTACATCCAACGCCAGGGCGAGGATTTCCCGTGCGACGACGTGCGTGCCGGTCTGGACGGCATCTATGCTTTCCAGAAACTTGCCCCGGGAGACTACACCGTCTTCACTTTCAGCGAGGACGAGGACGAAATCCCCTCCGTCGCCTCCAAAACCATCACTGTGCCTGAAGCGGATCACATCTACTGGCTCCCGGATACGTTCAAAATCAATGTGAAACCGTAAGGGAATAGGAAATAGTCAAAGTCAATAGTCAATAAAGATATGAAAAAGATAATCATCATGATGTTTTGCGCGGTGATGAGCATGTCGGTTTCGTTCGGACAGAGCTCTGAGAAGAAGGAATTGCGCAAGAATACCACGGTCAAGACGTGGAAAACCCCGGTAAAGGGTACCAAATATTTGGATCATGTGACCAAATACGATGCCAAAGGGCGAAAGACAGAGGAGATTGAGTACAATTCGTCCGCCATGACGGCTCGCATCACCTACGAGTACGACGAGAACGACCGCGTGGTGCGCGAGGTGGTGTACGATGAGCGTAACAAGGCTGCCCGTATCCACAAAATCGAGTACAATGCCGACGGAACTAAAAAGCGTCAGTTGAACTACAACGCCAAAGGAAACCTTCTGTCAATCAGAGAGTACGAGTACATTCGGAAGTGATGAAGGAGTTGGAAACCATCCTGCAGTCGATGACGCCTATCTCGCTCGAAGAGATGGGTGCCGTGAAACTGATGAACCGTGTGGACAGCAAGTTCCCGATGAATATGGATACGTTGCTGCGCATGGCGCCGCTTTGGGGGGACCATTTTTATGTGCAAGAGCACGAGGGTAGGCGGATTGCGCGTTACCGTTCGCTCTATTTCGACACTCCCGACGCCATCACCTACACGATGCACCACAACCGTCGGCTGAAACGACAAAAAATCCGCCAGCGTATCTATGCCGATTCCAATCTCGCCTTCTGCGAAATCAAGAACAAGAAAAATACCGGTCGAACCAAGAAAAAGCGCATTCCAATTCCGATGGAACAGTGGGGCGATTTGTACCAACTTCCTGAGATGAAGGATTTTATACGTGAAAAGGTGTGGGTGACAGACCAGCTGCTGTCGCCGCGATTGGAAAACGCCTTCCAGCGTATAACGTTGGTGAACAAGGCCAAAACCGAACGCGTCACCATCGATTTCGGCATCACCTTCCACAACCACCTCAGCGGCTGCGATGCCGATGTCTCGGACTTGGTCATTGTGGAGGTGAAACAGGATGGATCGCTGCCCTCCAGGTTCAAGGATTTCCTGCGCGATGCGCGTGTGAAACGGAAAGGGTTGAGCAAATACTGTCTCGGCATGTTGCTCACCGACGAGCACCTGAAATACAACCGTTTCAAGAATAAGATACGCTATGTCAATAAGTTAACAAATAAAGATTACACCATAAAATCGTTGGAACAATGATACAGTTTGATTCAGATTTGTTTGATCCCTCCATTGCTGAAGAGTTTGCGAATGATGGATCCGGTCTTTTTGGAATCCCCTGGTTCGATGGACCGAGCCTTTGGCAGATGTTATTCCGGTTTGCCATCAATCTGGTGGTCTGCTGGCTGATTGTGGGGTTGCTTTATTACCGGAAGAGCAAACGCCGCGACTACTATTTCACCTTTATGTTGTTCAGTATCACCATTTTCTTCCTGATTTTCCTGATGGACAATGTGAAGGTGCAGATTGGTTTTGCTTTGGGACTGTTCGCCATTTTCGGAATGATACGGTACCGGACGGAAACCGTTCCGATCCGCGAGATGACCTACCTTTTTGTGGTCGTCGGTATCTCCGTCATCAACGGTCTGGCCATGACGGTGAGCTATACCGAACTGCTGGTCACGAATCTTTTGCTGGTGGCCTCCGCTTGGGTTTTCGAATCCATCCACCGCAGAACACACTTGGAGTGTAAGATCATTGTCTATGAGAAGGTTGCGCTGGCGCATGCCGACCGCGAGAATGAGCTGATGCTGGATCTGAAAAACCGTACAGGCCTCGACATCAAGCGTTTGGAGGTTGGGCACATCGACTATCTGAAAGATATCGCCTACGTGAAAATCTACTATGCCTCCGATAAGCCCGAAAATACGGTGAACCAACTCACGAAAGTGAAACGCGATAATTATTTTTAGTGGGTTAGTCGGTTAGTGGGTTAGTCGGTTAGTGGGTTAGTCGGTTAATGGGTTAGTCGGTTAATGGTTAATGGTTCGATAAGCCTCAATTATTAAACCATATTCCTTGAAAGCCCTGTAAGGGCGTCACATGTCAGCCCAGGGTGAGCGTTAGCGAGCCCTGGGCCGAATGACGAATGGATGACGAATGGATGACGAATGGATGACGAATGGATGACGAATGGATGACGAATGGATGACGAATGGATGACGAATGAATGACGAATGAATGACGAATGGATGACGAATGGATGACGAATGGATGACGAATGGATGACGAATGGATGACGAATGGATGACGAATGGATGACGAATGGATGACGAATGGATGACGAATGGATGACGAATGGATGAC
>Ga0265299_10005196_pt1 | contig 12095 bp, 10 predicted proteins | sample AusTroGonzalo_MG_4_FD_193485 | JGI IMG/M metagenome (GOLD analysis project Ga0265299, IMG submission 193485) | Bovine rumen microbial communities from tropical cattle in Woodstock, Queensland, Australia - Gonzalo_02 | ecosystem: Host-associated > Mammals > Digestive system > Stomach > Rumen ...
CCGTATGACAATCTTTACCCAAGGTTGTCATCATAATTGTCCAGGGTGCCAAAACCCGCAGACCCACGATTTCAACGGGGGCCATTTCATCGACATCGATGAAATTCTCGATATGATCGAGGAAAACCCGCTGCTCGACGGAATTACCTTCAGTGGTGGAGACCCGATGGATCAGGCGGCTGCCTTGATTCCGCTTGCCCGTGAAATCAAGGAACGTGGACTTAACTTGGTGATTTTCACCGGTTATACCTACGAACGCCTCATGGATCTTGCGCATGAACGTCCGGACATGTTCGAACTGTTGACTTTTGCCGATATTTTGATCGACGGCCCCTTCATTATGGCGAAAAAATCGCTCGAAATCAAGTTCAGGGGCTCTACGAACCAGCGCATTATCGATGTGCAGCAGAGTCTAGTCGAAGGTCATGTGGTGCTCCACCAGATCCAGTTGGAAGAAATGAAGGTCCGACCGGACTTGGTGATGGCGTAAAACTGAATTTCTTTGATTGAAAACAGGAAACCGCTCTCTTTTGAGGGCGGTTTCTTTTGTTAAAATTGTCATACAAAAATTGTTGACATTATATAACGTGTTTGTTATATTTTGTTTGCATTAATAACAAGGAGGACAAATGCAGTTTAAATATGCATTTTCTTTTGCTGCCATAACGGCTTTCTTTGCGGCTTGCGATAGCACTGTCACTAACATCAACGACGATGCCAAGGCCGAAGGTACCATCACAATCAAGGTTGTAGATAACCATTCCGGCGCAGCCCTTTCTGGCGTGAGCGTTTATTCCGTGGTTGACGACGAAGCTGTCATCGCTGACTCCCTTGGCCTTTCCGTCTGGAAAGATCAGGTACTGGGCGACCATAGCTACCAGATTTCCAAGGAAGGCTATGCTACGATCCATGCACTCGTGAAGCTCGAAGAAAAGGGTGCTGGCGATGTTCCTCGCGTGGGCGACGTTATCCAGACCGTTCCGATGTACAAGGTCGGCGTTCAGGCTAAGGGTATTGTCCTCTATACCGATGAAAAGGGCAAGCTCAATGGCGCCTCTGGCGTGACTGTTTACGCGAACCTCCCCAAGCAGTTCGTTCCGTGCGAACTCTCCGTAAAGACGGACAAGAACGGTGAATATTCTTTCGACAAGCTTCCGGAAGGTGTCGAAGTCTCTATTTCCGTGGGTCAGGAACAGATCGATTCCAAGACCTATGTGGGTAGCGAAACCAAGATCGTTGGCGGTACTTCTTACCGTGCCGGCGACATGCTCAACGTTTCTTCCATCAGCCTCGTGAAGAGCGCTTCCCAGATCGTGAAGGTTTCGGACAACACCACTGAAATCGATACCACGTCCGACGTGAAGTTCACCTTCGCCGCTGAACTTACTGGCGACTCCGTGAATACCTCCAAGTGGAGCGTTTCTAGGGGTAGCAGCAGCGTGCTGTTCACCGTGTCTCTGAGCAAGGACAAGCGTACGGTTGAAATTTCTCCGTACTCCGGCAAGTGGACCAAGGATGCTAGCTACACCGTTCGCGGTACGGTTTACTCTGTAGACGGTGCTTCTACGACCGTGAGCTCTACCTTCACGGTGGGCGGCAAGTCCTCCAGCGCTGGTAAGCCCGACAATGTCGAAGGCCTCATGATTGCCCAGGATCCGGACTACTCTTACTATGCACGTCTTTCTTGGGATGAATCCGAAGAAGCTTCTCGCTACAACATCTACCTCAAGACGAACCTCGACAACGACTTCACTTACCTGTCTTACACTACCTCTACGACCTATTACAGAGTCGACCTTGATACCTTCGGCTCCAAGGTCAAGACGCTCTACTTCATCGTGCTCCCGGTGAACTCCGATGGCGTTGAAGCAGATATCGATGGTGCCAAGACGGTGAAGTACAACCTCGATTCCGATGACGAAGAAGAAGAGGAAGATGACGAAGACCTGTAAAGCTTAAGCTTGAAAAAGTCTAGAGCCGCCGGAATAATCCGGCGGCTTTTTTGTTTTCCCTTCATTCTGACAGCAGACTGCAAGCTTGTTGACTTTGCTCGGCTTTAATGTATTGATGAAAAAACATCTTGGGATCGCCAGGATGCTTTTCGTTATAAAATGTTTGGAAGAATTAAATGTCGTCCGGTTCTGCAGAAGAGGAAGAACTTTCTGTGGGATCGGGTACCGGATCTTCGCTGGAGCTGGATTCTTCAGAAGAAGAGCTTTCGACCGGAGTTTCGCTAGAGCTAGATTCTTCTTCGGAAGAGGAGCTTTCAACCGGAGTTTCGCTAGAGCTGGATTCTTCTTCAGAAGAGGAGCTTTCAACCGGAGTTTCGCTGGAGCTAGATTCTTCTTCGGAAGAAGAGCTGGATTCAATCTTCGAAGAGGAACTGGATTCTACAATCTTCGAAGAAGAAGAGCTTTGAACCGGAGCTTCGCTAGAACTGGATTCGTCGTCGATTACAGAAGAGGAACTTTCTTCGATGTCTTCGCTGGAGCTAGATTCGACAACCTTGGAAGAAGAACTCTTGGGCGTTTCGATGGCGTCTTTTTCGTTGAAGACAGGCTTTTTCGAACTGGAACTGACGTCTTTTTCAGCAGCGCTGCTAGAAGAAGGCGTGATTTCCTTTTCCCAGCCGAGGTCGATCCATTCATTGTTTTCGCAGCGGTAGAAGCTACCGTCGGCGAGCACCTGAACCACTTCGCCCTTTGTAGAAGAGTTGCATTTTTCTAATTCAGCCAGAGTCTTTACGACACCATCGGGCATGGGGGCCGACGTAGAAGATCCGGAATCGGAATCACCGCAACCGCCCAGAATGGCGACAGATATCATGGAGGCGCTTAGAAAAGCTTTTTTCATTCAGTTCTCTCCTTTTTAAATCCCAAAAAGCATTTTAGTTTGTAACAAACAATATACAAATTTTATAGCATTTTTTAAAGATTCCTTTTATCAAATTGATTAAAAAAGTCTGATTATACACGATTTTAGCTGTATTATACAGATTGTATAATTAGGACTGAAAACTTTTAAATTTTATTGAAATTTAGCTTAATTTTGTTGAAAAACTTTGATTTTGTATAATCAAAATGTTGACTAGTGCTTGATTATTAGGTATATTCCTTAATATGAAATCGGTACTTGAATACAAAGACTATCACCGTTTTATGCAGGATTACTACGACGAGCGCAAACGCTTGGGTGCGTTCTCGTGGCGCGAATTCTGCAAAAACGCCGGTTTTACTTCGCCGAATTTCTTGAAGCTTGTGTGCATGGGCCAGAGCAGGCTCAGTAAGGTTAAGATTGGCGATGTGGCGAAGGCCATGGGGCTTGTCGGCTACGAAGAAGACTACTTCCGCGAACTGGTCGCGTTTTGCAATGCCGAAAAAGACGATGTCAAGAAAGCGGCCCTGCTCGAAATGCAGAAGATTGCCCAGGAACACAATATCCGCGTGGTCGATGGCGATGCCTTCCAGTATTATGAATCTTGGAAGTACCCCGTGCTCAGAGAACTTGCCCCGATGATGTCTGGTGCATGTCCTCGCGATTTGGCCGATGCCTGCAAGGAACATGTGTCTGCCGAAGAAGTTCGCGATATCCTGGCCTTCTTGGTCAAGGCGGGGTTCCTGAAAAAAGAAGGCGAAAAGGTTTATACGCAAACAGAGCAGACGGTCATTGGCTCCAAAGAAGCCTTGCCCCTGGCAATCCGCGCGATGCACAAGGAAATGGCTAGCATGGCCGCCCGTGCCGTAGACCGCTATTCCGTAAACGAGCGCCATTTTACGGGCGTCACTCTTGGTGTGAACCAAGAAGCAAGCGAAAGAATCGCAAAAGAACTCGATGCCTGCTGCAGGAAGGTTCTTGCGATTGCGAATGAATACAAAGATTTGGATCAGGTTTGTAGAATCAATTTCCAGTTTTTCCCGGTTACCGATAAGATAAAGGAGCCGCATCATGCTTAAGAAGTTTTCCATTGTTGTTGGCGGCCTTTCTTTGGCTTATCTGGTTGCCTGTTCTAGCGATAATTCGATGGCCGGTGGCACCATCGACCCGAATTCCATTGCCGATATTAGCAGTTCGTCGTATGAACCGGATAATCCGAATCCTAATCTAGATCCTGATCCGGATCCCGAATCAAGTTCCAGTAGCTTTATTGTTCCGATTATTGAAAGCTCGTCCAGTAGTGAGGAAGACGGCGACAAGAATCTTCCGGATATAGTCGTGTCTTCGTCTTCCGACTTTAACGATGCCGTAATGCCTGTCTCGTTGAGGAACCTGTCGCTCCAGTGCAAGGAAGATGTCATCTACGTGGATATGGGCGATACCCTTGTGCTTACGCCTGATTTGGCGGAGCCTGCGGCATACAAGAGCGTAGAAGGCGATTCCGTTAACGTGCTCTTGCAGAATATCTATTTCGCGGTTCCTTGCGGAGAAGACAAGCCGAGGTTCTTGGAAGAGGTTGTTAATAAGAGCCGAATCGGAGCGACTTTGGCCGGAGATACCTTGTTCGTAGATGTCTCGCGCAGCAGAATGTACTCTTTCGGGTGCTCTTGCGTTGCCGTGGTTGACTTCACGCTGGATAAGAATAATTCCGAATTCAACTACACGGTATTTGACCGGAAAGATACGCTTTCGGTACAGGAATAAAACCTGAATCTGGTAGGATTTAAAAAAGAAGGAGAATCATTATGAAAAACGCAAAAGTTCTTATGGGTCTTACGACCGCATCAATTGCTGCAGCACTTTCTGTAGCGCTCATGGCATGCGGTGACGATTCGTCGTCCACGGCGCCTGAGCCTATTACTGAAGGCAACAGTTCCGCAGTGGAAGAGTCTTCTTCTAGTGAACTTCCACCCGATACAACCTGTTGCAAGGTGACGAGTTCTTCTTCTAGCGAAGAACTGAGTTCGTCTTCGATTTCGTCTTCTTCACAAGAAGAAACCGTACAGCAGATTAACGATATCTTTGGAATGTGCCTCGATAAAAAGGTGGACCCTATGATGGATGCGGCCTTGCCTCCTGTAGCCTATTTGGGTTATGAAGACGGAGACGATTCGGCGACGGTCGTTGTCGAGAATGTGTCGATGAATTGTAGGTCTATCAGTGGAACGAAAAGTATAATTCGTCAACCGATTGTCGGAAATATTTACCTTTCGGCTTCCAGTGATACTCTTTATATGCAACAAGCGGCGCTTGATACAGTCAATGCCGAACCGGATTGCATTTGTGATTCCCGCCTGATTTTTAAGGTGAAGGCTGATCCCGCATTTATCAATGCCTCGCTCTTGGTTGCCGTTAGAGACGGTGATTATGGCAACAGAATGGAAATTATTAAGGCGTTTCCACCTGATGAACAAGAACCGCCCAAATATGAATTGGATAAAGATCCTCTGAAGAGTTCCGGGCTGACTCGCGGAACCTGCATGGATAAGCCGGTACCTAGTGAAAACAATTACGACGGCCTCCCTGTTGCGGACTTTACGGTCTATGAAAACGGACTTTCGATTTTGAATCTGAAGAATGTCGAAGATAATTGTGCTATTGAGGCGAAGCTTTCCCAGAAAGTGGTCGATAGAGATACCTTGGTCTTGGAATATTACGATATCGAGTCTGAGGCTAATTGCATGTGTACGTTCGATTCGTATGAGATTGAAGTGAAAAACGAAAATGCTGGTTTCAGATACGCCAAGTTCAAGGGCGTCGTGTATTACGTGAACTATATTACCTATACGAAAATTCCCGACTGGGAACCTTAAAACACGGAGGGGGTATGGCTCGCTCGGTCACGACTCGAAGTTCTTCGACAAAGCCGTCTTTCGAGATAGTTGATTTATTCTAGTAGGTTGATTGCATGCGGATAATTCAAGCTTTTGTGATAATCATTCTTTTCTTTTTTTCTCTATCAAATGCGTCTGACAAATATAAAGAGAATGTAAAAGATGCAGATGGCAATGTGTATCCTACGGTAAAAATAGGAAGTCAAATATGGATGGCTAAAAATTACAACCTAAAGTTAAAAGGGTCGTGGTGTTATAACAATGATGAAAAGAATTGTGAAATATATGGTCGTCTATACACATGGTCAATGGTTATGAACATGCCAGACTCTTGCAACGCCAAAACATGTAATTCAAAAACTCCAAAAACGCATAAGGGCATTTGCCCAGAAGGATTTCACGTTCCTTTTGCATGGGAATATCGTACCCTTTATAGTTATGTTAGAGAAAAGGATTATTCGTCTCGAGTTCCTCAAAAATTAAAATCTAAAACCTTATGGATTGCGAACAATAATGGAACCGATGTATTTGGCTTCAATGCATTACCTGCGGGTAGTGTTAGTGATGGGAAATTTTTTAATGGGCTTTCTATGGACGCCTTTTTCTGGACAACAGATGAATCTGACAATGAACATGCAGAATGTTTTTTGATTGATTATATGCTAGATGATGGTATTGGTTGCTCGTCGATGGAAAAAGGGGGTGGGTTGTCTCTTCGGTGCATTAAAGATTAAATTGGTCAGAAAAATCAAAGTATACAAAGTCGCATAAAATAGAAATTTCACCAGGCTGTATTTTTTCTTCTATGGGAAACAAATATTACAGTCCTGTGAAAAACTTAGCATTATTATCCATATTCTCGCAAAAATGCTTCCGCTTCTTAATCATTTCTTTATTAGCGTATGCACGGGGCCTACGTCCGTAATTGCATAATGCTCGTCAATGGTCCCCTTTACGGTAGCATAAACCCAAACTGGGCAATCCAATGGCATAATTGGCGTATTTTCCTTGAGAAGCAATTTGACCCTTAGGGTGTCACCCTTGCTTTCTACCCCGATAGACTTGATGGAATCTCGGCTCCAGCTTATTTGCGATGGAAATACAAATGAAACCTTGCCGTTTTCGCTTACAATAAAAAGGGAATCTACGTTCTCAATGCGATCCATTTCCTGCTCGGTGTTAGCGCAGGGTGATAAGGAATCTAGCTGAAGAAGCGTCTCGTTATAGACTGTTTCTGTATTGTCTAGGCAAGAACAATCAGTTTCGCCAGAGCAAGAATAAACGGCAATGGCGCTGAAAAACGCCGCCACGAAAGCGATTGTAGTTTTAACGTTCATTGTGAGTCTGCCTCCACAAAATCTACTTTTGAATATATGATATTTTGTGTGGAATTGCAAGCCCAATGATTGTCAAATCTCTAGCAAAAAAGCCTGTCCAACGGACAGGCTTTAATGTTATAAGCGTTGCAGTTCTTCTTAGTGAAGCAAAGCAAAAATCATGCCCGGACGGAAGTACTTGCCAGCGGTGTACTTCAGAGCGGTGCTGTGGAGCAGCATGAACAGAGCGCTTGCTTCAACCTTGTTGCTCTTGGCAATGGCGCCGAATGCCTTGGTGAAGGCGGGCAGATTGCGGGGGAGCTTCGGGCTAATGCGGCTGTCGGCAAGGAGGGCGCCCTTCTTCAGGAGTTCCTTGTGCATCTTGTCGGCGGCCTGCTTTTCAAGGCCGTGGAACATCATCAAAAAGACTATGAATATTTTAACAGTCATTCTTTCTTCTTTTTTCTTTCTCTTATCGCTTTCAGTTGTTCTTCGGTGCAAAAGCCGGAAATGTAAATGATGTTATCTCCCGAAAATTCCTGTTTTTGTTTTCCCATATTAAGAAGATATCTCCATTTCAGTCGATTCGTTGTTCCAAAAAGAGATTTAACATATAAAGAATCTTTTTGGAGAATGTAAAAATCGATTAAGTCGTAAGGGGCAACACGACGATTTCCCGCACATTTTGCACCGGGATATTTTCTCACACCACCATCTTTTATACAAATTGTTCCCCGTACCATACAACTCCCTCCTTCGACACCTCGCATAAGATCTGTCTGTATTTTTTCTTGGTCAAGCTCCAGAAGATGAGCCCCGAATATAGATGAATTTGTTGTACTCTTGTAATCGACAGAAATCGTAAGTTCATTTTGCATTTCATAATAGGACAAAGCATAGACACTATCTTGCTTAATCCAAGAAACAACATCCTTGTAAAAGCAAAAATAGGCAAAGATAGGGTCATCATCCGATTTTTCATCTGGATAATCGGCGGCATTGCAAAATGCGAACGCACATGCGATAATGATGCAAATTTTATAAATCACTCGGACAGACATAATTATCCTCGGGATATTTAAACGAATCGTATTTTTGATGATATCGATCCGTCGCTCTTTTAAAACGTTTATCATACTCTTTTTTCATTTCATCCAAATATGGCTGTACACTTTCTGTTATAGCCGCATTCAAAGCATCCTTCTCGTTACAAGCCTCCACTTCAACTTCAACATACCTAGTGTCCTCCGAAAATTTATTCGCAATACATTCAAAATCCTTAACATGACCTTTTTCATGTTTCTTTACCGCTTCACGGTCTTCCGTTGTCGTTACATATCCATTAGGAAAAACAAAACCTGTTTCCACAACATAGTCCTTTATACTAATAAGCGTCATCTGTAACGTTGTTCCGACTTTCACCCAGACCTTCTTATATTTGCATCCATTTATCACGCATGTTTCCTCCAGAAACTTATTATCTAGTACACTGGGTGTACTAAAGTTCGGCTCAGCAACAAGACACGTGATTCCCCCAACTTTTTGACCATTTTCAATTATTCCATAATCACCACCAAGGTGCCCGCAATCTCTTCGTTTAAATAGTCCCCTTTTGTTATATCCTTGGTTTATTCTTTCAAAAATATTCTCGATAGTCTGCTGCAGTTGGTCCGCCGATTTTTTATAAAAATTATCATTACTTTTTCTATAAAGAACCTGTTTGCCAGAGTTTGCCCTTGATGTTTTTCGTCCTAAAACATCATAATATTTCACGTTATTTATGAAATCAATATCATATCCACTAACACTTGCATTTTCCGCATCGCCATAATCAGCGACTCGTTTCATTAAAACATTTCCATCTGGACATTGATTGTCATGCTTTTCAAACGGGTCATCGCAATCGACCTGTTCATAGTAGTATCCGATGTTGTGAGTTCCAAATGAGCCACCAGTCCAAAGCCAAGAACGCGCACACTCCGAACCTCGTGCAGGATTGCACTTGTAGCACTTTCCATTGTACGCTACGCATGCCTGTTCAGGATGATCAGGAACCGAATCTAACGGGAAACCTGGGCACTGCCCAATCCGATTGTCATCCTTGCGCTCTCCGCTTTCGCAATCAATTTCCGTGAAATAGTATTTATCAATATGCGAAGGTGAGACCCAAGACCAAGCAGAGTTGCATTCACTGGTAGTGCGGGCGGCATTACATCTATAGCATTTACCACTACTCTCAAAACAGGAACTTTTAGACACATTCGATCTATCGGCAGATGAAAGCGTTTGACACAGGACATTTTCACTAGACGAGCTTATTTCTTCGGACGAAGACGATTCCCCAGAACTGGAGCTTTCTTCAGAAGAGGACGATTCTTCAGAACTGGAGCTTTCTTCGGAAGAACTGGAATATTCCTCTGCACTTGAATAGGGCTCAGCGGCCTCGCATTCGCCGATAACGCACCATCCTCGGCTGGAATACTCAATTTCATAGTGTGGTATACCATAGGAAATGGAACAATTGTCAGAAGAATCTTTCAAAGCTTCGTTAACCTCATCTAATGTCCCTAAACAATCCTCATCATGAGGAACCCATTCATTATGACAATACGCAACTAGTTTGTTCATGTCTGGGAAGGCCGGTAAAGCCTTAAGGACGATGTCCTCCAAATCTTGATAAATTACATTCGATGGTAAAAGATGACGCATGGAAAAAAGATCTGTCTTGCCTACAATGTTGCCATCACTATCTGTTACTTTATAAGAAACTGTCAGAGAACCTGTCTCTATAGCTTGATTTTTTCCCGGTTCCCAAAAAGCGTACGCCCACCATGCGTTATACATGTTCGGTTCATCTGTATAATAAAGTCGAACTGTTTGTCCTCGAAAATCGCAATATCCATTTTCAATCCCGTTACACCAATAGCCTTCTTTATAACCACACATAGGCATTTCAATTGGGGTATAACCTTGGGCCAAACCAAAATTCAGAAAATCGCACGCAACAAAACGAGATTTTGTACAATAACAGTTTACAAGAGAGATGTCATCTCGATTTAGCATATAAGGAAGTCTATTGTATACATCAACATGAACATCTTCTAGTCTAGAGAGGCCTTCTCTATATTCTCCTCCGATTTCGCAATAACCGGTCGGGCCACTCAAAGAACTACTCGAACCTCCACAATGGTCTCCTCCTTCTCCGCAACTGCCTTCGCTACTAGAACTATCTTCATCTTCTTCGCTAGAAGATGAATCAAAATCTTCTGAACTGGAAGATTCCGTTTCATCTTCTGAAGAAGAACTTTCTATTTCTGAACTAGACGATTCTACAGAAGAACTGCTTTGAATTTCTGAAGATGATGATAGCTCGCTTTCTGAGGAACTTGATTCTGAACAACCTGGAAGAGTTGGGTCTTTTTCGCCACATATGTAATCGCCGAAAACAGTTCCCATGGATTGAAGTTCGCTACCCCATTGGTGAAGAACATGTGTGCATTCTACAGCATTTTGCCGACATTCCTTATTGCAAATTTTTTCATACGATTCAAGTTCTTTTTGTATTTCTTTAGAATTACATGTGTTGCAATCGTAAAGAACTCCATAATAGTTCTCAAAAACCATACTCCCAGATTCCGACGATATCTTACATGTTACAGGAACCGATGGGGCGTAGGCATCAAATGTTGCGCCTCCTCCTCCAAAAGAAAGACAGGCTTTTCTCATATCAGCAATTTCAGCTTGCTGTTCTTCTAATGTTTCAAAGCAGTTATGATAAATTTCAGCGGCAATGATATTTGGTGCTACCAATAGTAACAGAACCAGAAAAATTGCTTTTTTTGCAGAAGCATTCATTATATTGAGCCTCTCCTTTACAATGTTTATGACTTTCTTCTAAAATCGGAATGATTTTTTTTACGCCTCTTTCATTTGACGATGGAGGAACAGCCGTTTTAAGCACGTTTTTTCTATTACAAAAATATTTTTCACCTTTGTAATCGTAAGAATCTATATCGTGTATAGAATCGCAAACACATTGCATTTCACCATTACAATGTTTAATGATTTCTGGGATGTTGCTAGTTGGGAGCTTGTTTTGTTCACTAGATGAACCGTCCTTATCCGAGCATCCTGAAAATAATCCGAAAACAAAGGGTACCAATAGTATATGTTTTAAATTCATAATAAACCTTGTTTAAAAAATAATAAAAAAAGAAGATTTAATGCAAATGAAATGGATTTTTTACAAATGAACTTTGCGATGTTAATTTATTGTAATATAGGAACAGTATACATATTGCAAAAGACCTCGGCATTTTTGCCGAGGTCTTATATTGATTAATCCGGAAAAACGGAGCTTGTTAGTATTGCGAAAGCGAAAGAGGTAAGTCGTTGAGCGAACATTCGTTGGCCGAAGGCCAAGGCCATGTGAGCGAGACGAGCTCACCTCTGAAGCTGAAGCATGTCCGTGAGCAACAAACGCCCGGTATTAACCGGGCGTGGTTGCGAGAGCGAGGCGATATCACATTTTTAATCTGCGATAGAGCCGAGCGGTCTCATTAGTACAGCAGAGCGAACACCATGCCCGGGCGGAAGTACTTACCGGCGGTGTACTTGAGAGCCGTGCTGTGGAGCAGCATGAACAGCGCGCTTGCTTCAACCTTATTGGCCTTGGCGATGCTGCCGAATGCCTTGGTGAAGGCGGGCAGATTGCGGGGGAGCTTCGGGCTAATGCGGCTGTCGGCAAGGAGGGCGCCCTTCTTCAGGAGTTCCTTGTGCATCTTGTCGGCGGCGGTTGCGCTCAGGCCGAATGCCTTCACGAGTGCTTCCGGGTGCAGGCGGCAAGAACCGTTGAATCCTTCCGGTGCAGCAAACGGAATGCGAGCTTCTTCGTAGAGGTTGCGGATCATGGAATCGCCCATGTCGGCGGCCTGCTTTTCAAGGCCGTGGAACATCATGGCGGTCATGATGCTGTACTGAATACCGATCCAAACGTCGTGAGCCTGGAAGT
>Ga0265299_10005197_pt1 | contig 12093 bp, 7 predicted proteins | sample AusTroGonzalo_MG_4_FD_193485 | JGI IMG/M metagenome (GOLD analysis project Ga0265299, IMG submission 193485) | Bovine rumen microbial communities from tropical cattle in Woodstock, Queensland, Australia - Gonzalo_02 | ecosystem: Host-associated > Mammals > Digestive system > Stomach > Rumen ...
AATGTCGATACTTATACCATCCACTATACAGACAACACCACTTCCACTTTCACCGTGACAAATGGTGTTGACGGTGCAGTTGGCCCGCAAGGCCCGCAGGGAGAGCAGGGCCCTCAGGGACCTGCCGGCGAGGGCATCCCGCAAATCCTCTCCCTGAACGGCGACCAGCTGACCATCTCCGGCGGCAACACCGTCACCATTCCGATCAACAGTGGCGCTCCTGGAGCTGACGGTCGCGGCATCACGAGTGTTGCCAAGACCGGCACCATCGCCAATGTGGATACCTACACCATCACTTACACCGATAACACCACTTCCACCTTTACGGTGACCAACGGCACGAATGGCACCAACGGCGTGGGCATCTCCGGCATCGAGCTCATCAACACGGTTGATAATGTAAAGACCTATAGAATCACCTTCACCGACAACAGTGCCTACACGTATGACGTGGCAGACGGTGCACAAGGTCCCATTGGTCCGCAAGGAGAGCAAGGTCCTGCCGGTAAAGGCATTGCCTCCATTGCTAAGACCGCCACCATTGGCAATCTTGATACCTATACCATCACTTACACCGACAACACCACTTTCACCTTTACGGTGACCAACGGACAGAACGGCCAGGACGGTGTTTCTCCGACCGTGACGGCCGCGCCTTCCGGTGCCAATGTCTTAATCACTGTGGTGGATGGCACAGGTACACATGAGTACCTTATCCCGACCAATGCAGGAACATTCACCCAGGCGCAGGCCAACTGGGCTGAAACCAACAACACCAGCCCGCAATACATTATGAACAAGCCGAATCTCGCTACAGTGGCAGAAACAGGTAATTACAACGACCTGATTAACAAGCCGACGGTGAACGATGCCACCATCACCATCAAGCAGGGTTCGACGTTACTCGGCACATTTACCACCAATCAGGCAGCCGCAGGTGAGATTGAAATCCCTCAAACCTATCACGAATACCAAATCTTGAGCCAGGGTCACGACACCCTCTTCCTGACCAATGGTGGTTTTGTGAAAATCACTTGGGATAACATTTCCAACAAGCCGGAATTCACTTCGGTAGCTTTTACCGGCGATTACAACGATCTCATCAACAAGCCCACTCAGTGCGAGTGCCTCACCGCCGCCGATGTGCAGGCCATGATCAACAGCAGCCTCGGCGCGTTGCAGAACAAGATCGACAGCATGCAGCAGGTGATCGACAGCCTTGGACTGATTGTGGATACCTCCATTACCCACCTCGGTTTCTACTGCGGCAGCTCCACCGTTACCGACTTCGACGGCAACACCTACAACACGGTGAAGATCGGCCAGCAGTGCTGGATGAAGGAAAACCTGCGCTGCACGCACTACGCGGACGGCACCGCCATTCCCTTTAACGGAAGCGAAAGCAATACGGATCCCTACTACTACGACTACTCATCCTCAAGCATCCCGTTGGCGCAGCGGGGCTACCTCTACAACTGGCCCGCGGCGATGCACGGGGCGGCCTCCTCCAACACCAACCCCAGCAATGTGCAGGGCGTGTGCCCCACGGGCTGGCACCTGCCGAGCGATGCGGAATGGACGCAGCTGACCGACTATGTGGGCAGCCAAAGCGAATACACCTGCGGTGGGAACAGCAACAACATTGGCAAGGCGTTGGCTTCTACGGAGGGATGGATCAATAGCGGGAACGACTGTACGGTGGGCAACAATCCGGCGGCGAACAACGCCACAGGCTTTTCCGCCGTTCCGGCTGGCGGCTGCCACGGCCCGTCGTTCTACGATGCGGGCCTCACTGCCTACTTCTGGTCCTCTTCGGAGAACTACAGTGGCTACGCGTGCTACCGCTGCCTGGGCTACTTCTACGCCTACGTGGCCAGGGGCAACCGCAACAAGTACGACGGATATTCCGTCCGTTGCCTCCGCGGTGCGGGGTTGAGCGTGCCCACAGTGAGTACCGACACGGCAAGCAGCATTGGCTCCATCACGGCCACGGCAGGCGGCGAGGTGACGGCCAACGGCGGTGCGGAGGTGACGGCAAGAGGTGTCTGTTGGAGCACCTCGCAACACCCGACCGTTAGCGACAGCCACACAGAAGACAGCACAGGCACAGGCGCGTTCACCAGCAGCCTCACCGGCCTTACCCCTTCCACCACCTACTACGTGCGGGCCTACGCCACCAACAGTGTGGGCACGGCGTACGGGGAGGAGGTGAGCTTCACCACGGCAGAGCTTCCCGCTTCTGTTGGAGACATCCTCTGTACCGATGGTTCGTGGGTCTCCCCGGACAACTACTCCGTTTCCGGCAAAACCGCTTATGGCGTAATCTTCTTCTTAGACGAGACAGGAGAACATGGCTGGGCAGTAGCTTTGGAAGATTATTGTCCCCACTCCCAATGGGGATACAACGATATCGACATCCCTGACCTGCCCAACAAAGGCGTAGCAGATACCGCTGGCTATAGTAACACAGAGATTATTTTTGCGAGTGATTCAGATAACGTTTATGCAGTTTGGTGCGCCGTGAATTATGGTTGGTACTTGCCAGCCATAGGGCAACTATTAATATTGAAAGGAGCACTTGAGGTTGTAAACAATGCCCTCGTCACAGTTGGCGGTACCGTGCTCTCTTCAGCGGACTACTACTGGTCTTCCACTGAATATAATTCAAGCATGGCGTGGGCATGTCATAGCCAGGCCATGCGCTTAAATAAGGGAAGCCTCCAAAGAGTGCGTGGCGTGCTGTCATTTTAACCAGTTAACTGTGAATTATACCGCTTAAGGCAGTTGATATTTTAGGAAGAAGGACTTGCTCTCTCTTTGCACATGTTTGCTCTTGTGGGTGGTCGGATCCGTTTGGTCCGTAAATTCATCGCTTTTCGTTCAGGCGGTGGATGTCGGGAGTTTGTGTTGATTTCGGTTTGGGAGTGTGGCCAAACCGAAAGGTGTTGACTTGTTTTGGACAATCTGTCAGCTCGGTGCATTCGCGCATGTGTCTCTACGGATGGGTTGAACGAATATTTGGTGATAAGGATGTAACAGTTAACTGCGTAACCCATTTAAGCACGCCGTCAGGTGTTCGGGGCGGTAGGGCATGAAGAATGTTTATTGTGTGTTAGTTTCGATTCCGTACACGGTTTTTTCCGCAATGTCTTTGCTCATTTCAAACATTTCTCCATTCAGTGCCCGTTCGACAGCATTTATGATTTCGATTACAACCTTTTGAGGATTGTTGTTGTAGGTCTCTTCTGTGATTTTATATTCCGTGTACTTTACGCTTGTCTTGATGTGCTCATATTCAAACAAAGCGACAAAAACACTTATGTTCACATTTTCGGGTGAATAATTGTTTCCATTGGCATTGTGTCCAGATAGTCGAAAAGCCAATACTCCCCTCGGTGTGTCGTAATTTGCGTAATTTGAACTTCCATAATATCGGATTTTCAACAGCTGCCGCAAACCAATTAAAGTTCTATTCCATCCTTTAGAATATTCAATGTGAAAATCATTGTTTTTGAACTTTTTTATATTTGACAATATCGGTGTTGATTTTTTTATTACTTTTGCCGCCGGATTCTTCGAGGTGCGAACTGTATCGGTAGGGCTACTCGCAATAGAAGAATTGACATTGTCTGATGGGGAGTCCGAATAAGTTGGCCCGCTCCCCATTTGAGGACGATTTCCCGTCAACTTATTTGTTTCGTTTTCTTGATCTTTCATTCGCTTTTTTTGTTCAGGTTATTGATTTTGTTCGTTGTGTTTGAACGGTCTGTCCGTAGAGACGGGACGCGCCCCGTCTCTACAACAGCGTGTTGCCATGCTCCTGCGGACAACCGTTTTTCCGTTTGCAAATATACAATCAAAAACACCGTTTGTCAAGGATTTTGCGAGATTTTTTTAGCGCTGAAAATCAGGTGGTTGGAAATTATGATGTATTGTTTTAACAATTAATTGTTAAAACAATACGCGGTTTTTCGCGGAAAATCGGGGGGCTGGTTGATTTTCGTCACTCTGTCCCCTGGCGAGTCCGAGGTTCCGTTTGGCCCGTCAGCGCCTGCCGTTTCCGTTGTAGCAGGCTTGTCGTAAACGTGCCGCTCTTTCGGTTCAGAAGGTTGGCCAAACGGAATGGAGTGGGTTTGTCGATAGTGATTGCGCTCGCGAGGGTTGCCCTGGCCGTTGACATACACCCTTGCGGGTTGATCGTAAACCCTGGCTGCAACGAAACAACCCCCTCCATTCCGTTTTGCCGGAAACAGGAAGTGGTGAAAATAACCGATTAACCCCCTAACCGACTAACCGAAAAAATTGTATCTTCGCGGCCGTTTACAATTAATCACAAAAAACTCCAAACAGTATGGAATCACAAGAACTTCTTCACCCGGAAAATCCTGAAATTCAGAACAATGAGGTGAACCCTGAAGCTTCCCAGGAAGCTCAAACCGTTAATGAGAATGCAACTCCCGAATCCGCAGTGGAATCAGAAATCGCGGAACCCGCCATGGAACCGCAACCCGAAACTTCCGCTGAACAACCGCAGGAGATGCCTGTCGAACCCCAGCCGGAAGTCGCTGAGCAACCCGCTCAAGAACCCGCCGCTGAAGTAGCTGAGCCTGTTGAGGAACCTGCCGCAGAGGTTGCCGAGCCTGCCGCAGAGCCCGTTGCAACGGAAGAGGTGCCCGCAGAGGAGCCCAAAGCCCAAGAGCCGGAGAAACCCGAAGAGACCTTAGAGCAAGTCGAGGCAGAATACGCCGACTTCGATCTCGAAAAGTGTGTCGCCGAACTCGAGCGATTGGTTTCGGAAACCAACTTCAACGTCATCAAGCAACGCGTGGGCGTGATCCGCGCCAAAGCCTTGGAGTTCCTGCGTGAACGCAGACGCGCTCGCCAGGCCGAGTTCGAGGCTGCCAAAGCCGCTGCTGAAGCCGCCGCTGCCGAGAACACCGAAGAGGGTCAGGAAGCTCCCGCAACGCCCGAGTTCCACCTCGAGCCCGATGAGCTGGAAACCCGCTTCAACACGGCTTTCCAAACCTTCAAGGACAACAAAGCCGCTTTCCTTGAGGAGCTTGAACAACAGAAAATCAAGAACTTAGATATTAAGAACAACATCATTGAGGGTTTGAAACGCCTCTTGGAAACGGAGACGAACCTCAAAGTCCTCAACGATCAGGTGAAGCTTTTCCAAGAGCAGTGGAAAGCCGCAGGTCCCGTGCCGCAAAGCGAATCCACCAACCTTTGGCAAAACTACCACTTCTATATAGAGAAATTCTTCGACATCGTCCGCATGAACCGCGAGATGCGTATGCTCGACTACAAGAAGAATCTCGAAAGCAAAATGCAAATCTGCGAAAAGGCAGAGTCGCTCTTGCTGTTGGAATCCATCAATCAGTCATTCAACGAGCTGCAGGAACTCCACCGTCAGTGGAAGGAAATCGGACCTGTGCCGGATGACAAGAAAGAGGAAATCTGGGAACGCTTCAAAACCGCTTCCGACCAGATCAACCAGCGTCGTCGTGAGCATTACGACAAGCTGTTCGCGGAAGAGCAGAACAACTACAACGCCAAGGTCGTGCTTTGCGAGCAGGCCGAAGAGCTTGTGGCCAAGCCCGTCGAGCAGGTTTCCGAGTACAATGCCGTCAGCGACAAGCTCACGGAGCTGTTCACCCTGTGGAAGACCCTCGGACCCGCTCCCGCCAAGCTGAACGACGAAATATGGACCCGCTTCAAATCCACGCTCGACAAGTTCTTCCAGCAGAAGAAGGAGCATTTCCAGCAGATCAAGGACGTGCAGATGCAGAACTACAACCAGAAGCTGAACCTCGCCATCCAGGCCGAGGGCATCGCCGACCGCACCGACTGGAAGCAGGCCACCGACGAAATCCTCGCGCTGCAGACCGAGTGGAAGAGCATCGGTGCCACCCCGCGCAAATACTCCGACCAGGTTTGGAAACGTTTCCGTGCCGCTTGCGACAAGTTCTTCGAAGCCAAGGCGAAGTTCTTCAGCAATGTCCAAGGTGAAGAGAGCGAGAACCTCCGCAAGAAAGAGGAGCTTATCCAGCAAATTATCGGATACGAGTTCGGTGAGGACCGCAACGCCAACCTTGACGCGATGAAGGCCTTCCAGAAAGAGTGGCTGGAAATCGGTTTCGTGCCGCGCAACGAGAAGGACCGCATCTACAGCGAGTACCGCAACGCCATCAACAAGCGTTTTGCCGAACTCAAGGTCAGTGCCGACGATATGCGCCAGAGTCGCTTCCAATCCCGCATCAACGACATCATGCGCAATCCCAATGCCGACAAGCTCATCGATAAGGAGAAAAACTTCCTGATGACGAAGCTTGCCCGCCTGAGAGACGATATCGTGCTCTGGGAGAACAACTTGGGATTCTTCTCCAACTCCAAGAACGCCGAAATTCTCACGGCTGAATTCCGCAAGAAAATCGAGGCAGCAAAGAAAGAGGTTGCCGATCTGGAGTATAAGATCAAAATGATGAATAACCCCAAGGCGCAAGACCAGGCTGAAGCTGAAGCGCAACCCGAGGCTGAAAATGCCGAGAGTGCACCGGCAGCCGAGACCGAAGCTCCCGCTGAAGCGTAATCTTATCCGTAGAGACGGGGTGCGCCCCGTCTCTATTTTCTAAATATCCAATCCATGTTCAAATCAAAGTCAATTCTAATCTTTTGTGCATTTTTTATACTTCCTCTTTTGTCTGCGGTCGCCCAAACGGAGGCCGCAGATAAAATTTTAGGGACGTATTACATCTCGGACGACACTTCGGACGAGGACTGCAAAGTGCGTATAACGAAAGACAAATCAGGTACTTACAGCGGTCGTATTATTTGGGTGAAGAATCCGTATTTCAAGGATGGAAGCCCGAAGCGGGATGTGATGAACCCTGACCCCGCGAAACGGAACACCCCCGGCGACCAGATCCCTTTGATTTTCCATTTCAAGTACGACGCCAAAAAAGATCAGTGGGTCGATGGGGAAATCTATGACCCCGTGCATGGGAAAACCTACAAGTGCAAGATGTGGTTCGAGAGCGAGAAGGTCCTTCGCGTGCGCGGCTACATCGGTGTTCCTGCCTTAGGTCGCACCATGAAATGGAAGAAATTGTGATATGGAAAAATTGGATGTCCGAATCGACAAATGGCTGTGGATGGTGCGGCTGTTCAAGACCCGCTCCATTGCCACGGAAGCGTGCAATGCCGGGAAAGTGAAGCTGAACGGCGAGAACGTGAAACCCTCACGTGACGTACGCGTCGGGGAGGTGTATGAGGTGCACATCGGTTCGTTGCACAAGACCGTGGAGGTCGTTGGCGCACCGAAAAGCAGGGTGGGCGCCCCGTTAGTGCCCCAGTACTGTACCGACCTCACCCCGCAGAGCGAGTATGACAGGATGAAAACCCTCAAAACCCAGGAATTCCGTCCCCACGGCCTCGGCCGCCCCACCAAACGCGAACGCCGCCAACTTGATTTCATCAAAGAAAACTATTTTGATAATGAAGAATGATAAATGCATAATGAAGAATGCATAATGTATAATGTATAATGTATAATGTATAATGAAGAATGTATAATGCATAATATTCATAATTCAACATTCAACATTCAACATTCATAATTCATAATTCTTAATAAAAATGTCCATCCTTCTCGCTGCCGCCCTGCTCCCCGTCGTCCTGTTGATGTTCTATATCTACAAACGGGACACGTTCCAAAAAGAACCATGGCCGCTGTTGCTGAAAGCGTTCGGTTTCGGTGTGCTGGCGGCGCTGCTCGACATGTTGGTGGCCAGTGCATTGAGTTTTGTCATTCCCAAGCCAGATGACTCGCTGATGGGCGACGCGTTCTACAATGCTTTTGTCTGCGCCGCGATTCCGGAGGAGTTCTGCAAATTGCTGATGCTGTATCTCTGCATCTGGAAGAACCCGCATTTTGATGAGTATTACGACGGTTTGGAGTATGCCGCTTTTGTGGGGCTTGGCTTTGCCGGCATTGAGAATGTGATGTACATTTTCCAAGGCGGTTTGGGACTTGCGGTAGGCCGCGGCATTTTCGCCGTGCCCGCGCACTTCTTCTTCGCCATCTTCATGGGCTACTTTTTCGCCCTTGCCCGTTTCCGCTACAACAAGCGCAGAGGGTATCTCTTCTTAGCCTATATCATCCCCGTCATCCTGCACGGTCTCTACGATTTCGTGCTGATGTACATCAACAACCTTAATGGCGGGACGGACACCCTTCAGGAAGTGGACGCCCTTTCCAGCATCCTATATGCCGGCTTCCTCGTGTTTTTCTTCTTCGTGTGGAAATTTGCCGTGCGAAGAGTGAACAAAATGTCGGGGCAGTAACAAAAAGAATAAAAGTTGAACTTTTCTTTAGAAAAAGCAGAGATGGGACTCACACCGTCTTTGCTGCCTTTTCGGACCAGCATTAATGCGTTTTTTCGTTGATGAGCTGGTCCAGCTTCTTTTCGATTTCAGTCAATTTTTCTTTTACATCGTCATTGTTGTCACTCACCATGGCATCCACAAAGACGGAGTTGATGAAAGACATACCGATAATGCCGCCCATGATTAGCAGTATGCAGAAATAAAAGCGCACCAATTTGCCGATGGCAGGTGTTGTGGCGGAGGTGATGGTGTCGGGAATGTCGTACCAGCCCTCCACGGTGCAGATGCGGAAGACCGAATAGATGGAGTCGAGCGGCGTGGCGAAGTATGCGGGGGCGATGTCCTTGAACAAACTGCAGTTGATGAGTCCGAACACCACTATGAGAACCAAAAAGCAAAGCAGTATGGCGTAAGACTCACGCAATGCCAATTTGAACCCTTTGATGATTTGGGTGATATTCGGGAAAAAGTGCAGTACGCGAAGAAATCTGAACGTCCTCAACAACCTCAAAATCAGCAAGAACGAAAGGTCCATCATGCTTGTGGGGATAAACAGCGCCACCAAAGAGGGAATGGACAGGATAACCAGGATGCCGTCCAGACGGTTCCACCACGACGACCAGTATCCTTTGAGCCCTAACTTGCGGTGCTTGACAATCATTTCGATGATGAATACCAGCGTGCAGGCCACGTCGATGCATTGAATCCAGGGACTGTTGAGGTTGTTTGCCTGTAGATAGATAATGACGGCGCTCAGCAGAATGATGCAAAGGATGAATTTCTCGTTGAGAAAGAGATCTGTGAATCGTTTCATATTCCAAATTTTTCAGATGGCAAAAATACGAAAAAAGAGGGTGCCCTGACAAGAAGGAATCTGTTGCTTACCAAGAGGTGCGCCAATCCGTGCGCGCGCTGGCAGAACCAGGCATATTGTCCCTAAAGAAAAGAGCCGCGCCAACCAGCAACGGCTCTTACGTCTCACGTCTTACGTCTTACGTCTCTACTTCAATCCACGATTTTTCAACAGCGGCTCGATAGAGGGCTCCTGACCGCGGAATGCGGTATAAAGGGTCATGGCGTCGGCGGTGTTGCCGCGCTCCAGGATGTTGGAACGGAACGAGGTGGCCGTCGCGGGGTCGAAGATGCCGTGGTCCTTGAAGCACTGGTAAGCGTCGTTGTCCAAAACGGCCGCCCAGGTGTAGCTGTAGTAGCCCGCGCCGTAACCGCCGGCGAAGATATGCTGGAAGTACGGGCTTCTGTAACGGGAGATGATGGAGGATATCAAACCGATCTTCGCCATCTGTTGCTCCTCAAAATCGGGAAGTTGGATGCTGACGGGCGAAGTGATGGTGTGGTAGTCCATGTCGAGGATGGAGGCGGCCAAGAGTTCGGTGTTGATGAAGCCTTGTCCGTAGGTGGCGGCAGACTCGATTTTCTTTACCAAAGCGTCTGGGATCAACTCTCCAGTCTGGTAGTGGTGGGCATAGACTTTCAGCACCTCCGGCTCGAAGGCGAAGTGCTCCATGAACTGCGAGGGCATCTCCACGAAATCGCGCGGGACGTTCGTACCCGACAGGGTGGGGTAGTGGCAGCGTGACAGGATGCTGTGCAGCGCGTGGCCGAACTCGTGATAGAGCGTCTGTGTCTCGTCAATGTTGAGCATGGCGGGTTTGTCGCCGACAGGTTTCGTGAAGTTGAAGACCAGGGAAACCACCGGGATGTGGTTGTTGCCGTCGCGGTCATAGTACTGTTCGCGGAAGTTGGTCATCCACGCGCCGCTGCGCTTGCTCTCGCGCGGGAAGAAGTCCATATAGACCACGGCAATCACCTCGTTGTTGTCAATCACCTCGAAAGCCTTCACGTCTTTGTGATACACCGGGATCTCCTTGTTCTCCTTGAAGGTCAGACCATAGAGTCGCTCGCAGACATAGAAGAGACCTTTGCGGGCGGAGTCAAGGGCGAGGTAAGGACGGATGTCATCGTCGTTGAGGTCGTATTTCTCCTTGCGCAGTTTTTCAGTATAGTAACGCCAGTCGTAGGGTTGCAGGTCACCGGCAATGCCGTCTTTCTTCATCATGGTTTGGTAAATGGCGGCCTCCTCCTTGGCCTTCGCGAGGGCAGGCACCCACACCTTCATCAGCAGTTCGTTCACGTTGTCGGCGTTCTTGGCCATGCAGTCGTCGAGGACGTAGTTGGCGTAGTTGTCGAAACCGAGAATCTTGGCCTTTTCCAGACGGAGGTTGACGATTTCGTTAATGATCTCTTTGTTGGAATACTCTCCGTCCAAACAGCGGGTGGAGTAGGCAGTCCAGAGCTCCTTGCGCAGCTCGCGGTTGGCGCAATTCTGGAGGAAAGGCTCCATCGACGGGAGGTGGATGGTGAAGGCGTATTTTCCCTTGGCGTCCTTCATGCCGGCTGCGGTCTCTTTTGCAGTGGCCAACTGGTTTTCCGTCAGACCTTTAAGGTCTTCTTCGTTGTCCACGTAAAGGACGTAGTTGTTGGTCGCGCCCAGCACGTTGTTGCCGAATTTGAGGGTGAGGGCGGAGAGTTTCTCGTTGATTTCGCGGAAGCGTGCCTGCTTGTCGGCGGGCACGTTGGCACCTCCGCGCTCAAAGCCCTTGTAGGTGACTTCCAACAGGCGCATCTGCTCGGCGTTGAGGTTCTCCTTCTCACGGTTGTCATAGACGGTTTTGATGCGCTCGAACAGCTTGGCGTTCAGCATGATGTCGTCGCCATGGCGGGTGAGCATCGGGAAGATGGTGTCGGAAAGTTCCTCCATCTCGGGACTGTTCATGCACTCGGTGAGGTTCATGAAGACGGCGGCGACCTTGGTCAGCAGTTCGCCGCTATATTCGTAAGGGATGATGGTGTTGCTGAAAGTAGGCTCCTCCTTGTTGTCGCAGATGGCTTGGATGTTCTCCATCTGCTGGCGCATACCTTCCTGAATGGCAGGCAGATAGTCGGTGGTCTTGATTTCCTCGAAAGGCGGCACACCGTAGGGGGTGTTCCATTCCTTCATGAAGGGGTTGTTGGCCAAGTCGGGGTTCTCGGCCGTTTTCTTCTTGCACGCGCCGCAAAGGAGAGCGGTCGTCAGTACTAAGCTCATAATGAATAATTTACAGTTCATATTCGGGAATTTTTGATGAAATCTTGAGGATTCTTTTTGAATTTGCAAACATACATAAATTACGAATACGCGGGAGTTGGTTTCAGGATTCAAGTTTCAGGTTTCAGTGCGGAGTGGGCAAAAAAAGTAGAGACGCAAAATTTTGCGTCTCTACCACATAGCATAATGCGCAACGTTTGCACAAAAACGTGCAATGATTCTACTTTTCTTTCAGCAAATCGCGAATCTCGGTGAGCAGCTTCTCCTCGGCGCTCGGTTCGGGAGCGGGTGCCGGAGCTTCCTCTTCCTGTTTCTTCACGAGGCTGGTGGCCTTGTTGATGAGCTTGATCACGCAGAAGATACAGAGTGCCACGATGAGGAAGTCGATGGTCACCTGGATGAAGTTGCCGTAGTTGAGGGTGACGGCCTCTTTCACCACTTCGCCGGCTTCGTTGAGCTTCGGGGCGCGGAGCGTCGCCGAAAGGGTCGTGAAGTTGACGTTGCCGATGAGGGCGCCCACGAGAGGCATGAGGATGTCATTCACCAAGGAGGTGACGATTTTACCGAAGGCACCGCCGATGATCACACCGATGGCCATG
>Ga0265299_10005199_pt1 | contig 12092 bp, 6 predicted proteins | sample AusTroGonzalo_MG_4_FD_193485 | JGI IMG/M metagenome (GOLD analysis project Ga0265299, IMG submission 193485) | Bovine rumen microbial communities from tropical cattle in Woodstock, Queensland, Australia - Gonzalo_02 | ecosystem: Host-associated > Mammals > Digestive system > Stomach > Rumen ...
TTCATGTCACAAGCAACAGTGTTGAATGAAACAGACTGGACGCTATTCAGGTTTTCACCTACAAGGACAACCGTCTGGTTGAGCGTTCCTTCAGTAATGGGGCTTGAAAAGGCTGTATCAGCCACATCATAAACAGCCTTGATGACTGGAGCTCCATTGTTGGCAATCTGATCAGCAGGCGTATAGTTAACGTTGTAATCAACGATGTCATCGCAGCTTGTCAAACTATACGACAGGCTACTTAAACAAAAGAGCATAAGAACATATTTATTCATAATTCGTGTAATTCGTTTAATTCGTTGTTTTAATATTTTACTGCCATCCTGGATTGTTAGCCGTTATAGCCTTGTTGGTGTTCAGTTCAGGCTGTGGAATGGGGAAGAGCAGGTTGCGCTCCTGACGGGTTTTCAACACACCGGCATCGTCGCTGCCCTCGATGGCATTCATGGCTTGCAGGTAAATGCCCCATCGGATAAGATCCCAGCGACGATCTGCCTCGCAGGCAAATTCCTTGGCACGCTCTTCGATGATGGCAGAGCGGACTTTTGTCTTTGAGTCCAATGCACCAGCACCGCTTGTAACAGCTAAAGATGCTTTTGAACGGGTACGCACCTTATTCAAATAGTCTATGGCATCGTTGGTTTGTCCAAGTTCGTTCTGAGCCTCAGCATAGACGAGCAACACATCAGCATAGCGCAGGAAGGGAAAGTTGGCATCGGCATTGTTGATGGCGTTGTTGGTTACATCCATATACTTTGTCGTGAAAGCCAGACACTGTGCATCCTGTGAATAATAGTAACTGACACCATCGGCATAGATACCCGTTGGAGCACCGACATAGTTGCCTTGCAGGTCATAGCCAGTGGCGGCGATAGTGTACTCATTGTTCTGTGGATAGTAGAAGCCACTATTGCTCTCGCGCTGTGTCTTGGCACGCCAGCGGTGCTTCACGCCTTTTACAATACGCAGATCCTGACTATCGAAGAGGTCATACCAGTGGCGCGTACAGCCTACCCAGCCACCTTCCTGAATGAAGTCGCTGCCTTGCTCAGTCATATAGCCTTCGTACTGAGAATGTACGCTGACCTTATAGGTGGCATCACCACTGACCGTGCAGAGTGAGAACATAAACTCAGAAGCATTACAGTTGGCCTTCTTCCATAGTTGGTCGTAGGCCAGCAGCTCATAACTGCCATACTCGCCATCAATCACCTTCTTGGCCCATGTAGCAGCATGCTGATAGAGCAACGTGGCATCCATCCCTTCATAGCCACTGACGGCATTCTTCTGCATATTGATAGAGCGCAATGGAGCGTATGTGCGGTCATCCCCCGTGCCATCGTAGGCAGGACCTGTCCTGACGGTAATCTCTGTTCCGGCGGGCATGGCGGCAGAGGCTTGTGTGGCATAGACCTTGGCCAGCAATCCCGCGGCTGCACCGGCAGAGGCATGGCCAGTTTGGTATGCCCTGTCGGTATTCTTATACAGGAGCGTTGAGGCCTCTTCTAAGTTCCTGACAATATAAGTGTAGACATCGGTAACAGACTGGCGAGGTTGGTCATACTCCGTGGTGGCCTCTTCTGGCTGAATTGGCAGCGGGCCGTAGGCACGAACCATCAGGAAATAGGCAAAGGCACGAAGAAATTTCATTTCTCCAATGGCGTTGTTCTTGGCGTCGATGCTGATGTTCGACATGGCGTTGATATGTCGCTCTGCATTATTGGCACGTGCGATGAGTCCGTAGCACCCTTTCCAGAGTGCATCAGTCACGTCGCTTTCGCCTTGGAAGTTGCCGGCACCAAAGGTTCCGAAGAGCCAGTCTGGACCACTGATATAGTCGGCATCAAACTCCAACACACGGGGAAAGTACCCCCAGCAGAACATATCGTAGATGAGTTTCGAATAGGTACCCGTTACCCAGGCGGCAGCAGCCTCTTCGCTGTCGCCCACACGCTCGTCAGTCACGAGGCCTTTGGGATCTTCCTCAATCCAACTGTTACATGAGGTACAGAGCAAACCAATCAGGCAGAGGGTACAGATATATTTGAAAGTTTTTGTGATCATAATTCGTATAATTCGTTTAATTCGTGGTTTAGAAGACAAAGTTCACACCAAATGAGAAACTACGAGCCGAAGGGTAGCTATAGCTGTCAACGCCAGGACAGGCGGCATTCTGTCCGCCAGCGTTGACATCAGGATCAAACCAGGAATACTTGGTGATGGTGAAGAGGTTATTTGCTGTCAGGGCAAATCCAATTTTCTCGATGCCTTTGACGGGCTTCTGCCAGTTATAGCTAAGGGTAATATACTTCATCTTGAGGTATGAGCCGTTTTCCACATAGCGGTTGCTAACCAGCCATGTACGGGTGTAGCCTGCCGTCGCCTTGGGCCACGCTGCACTTGCTGCCGTTTCAGGCGTCCATCGTGTGTTGTAAGCACTGACAGGAATGTTTCCGATATTCGACATGGTGACATCTGTCAGGTTATAGTTCAGGATATCGTTTCCCTGCGAACCTTGCACCATAAACGACAGCATAAAGTTTTTGTAACTCAAATTGTTCGTAAAGCTATAAGTGAAATCAGGGTTCGTATTACCAATAATAGTACGGTCATCCTGTGTAATCTGCCCGTCGCCATTTAGGTCGCGATATTTGATTTCTCCTACGTGGCGCATAGCCTCGGCATCACTCAGCCCTGCGTATGCTTGGTTAGAACGGACTTCGGAAATATTGTCATAGAAACCATCTTCAACATAGCCGTAAAGTGTACCGATGGGACATCCGTTGCGCTGTAGGAACACCTGATCGGCTTTTGACCAAAGTGCCGTAGCATACTGGTCTCCATCCAGTCCGCCGATACGATTACGATTAAAGGCCATGTTGGCAGAGAAATCCCATTTTACAGGCGAATTCTTCAGTACGTCGAAAATAAGAGTCAGTTCCAATCCTTCGTTGGTGACGTTTCCACTATTCACCAGTTGCTGACTGAATCCGCTGCTGGAAGGAATCGTGATATTCTGAAGCAGGTCGCGCGTCTTCTTATAGTAATAGTCAACAGTCAATTGCAGTCGGTTATCGAACCAGCCAAAATCAATACCCGCATTAAATTGGGCTGTCGTCTCCCATTTCAAGTCTGGGTTTTGTGGCCCGCGCCAATCTATCATTGAGAAACCGCTCGACAGTGTACCGTTATAGGGATAGTTGGCGGCCTGTAGCACGGCCAACGTACGGTAGGCACCGATACCCTGATTACCAGTCTCGCCGTATGAAAGACGGAATTTCAGATTTGAGAATACGTTCAAATCCTGAATGAATGTTTCGTCTATGGCACGCCAGGCCAATGCCCCACTCAGAAATGTTGCCCACTTCTTATTTTCCTGAAAGGCTGATGAGCCGTCGGTACGTATGCTGGCTGTAAAGAGATACTTATCCAACAAAGTATAATTGACACGAGCCAAGAACGATTCCAAATTCATTTTCGTCTCAGGGTCGCTTTTTACCACGGCACGGTCCAAAGCCATGCTGATGTCAGCACCTTTAGTCAGGTCGTTGGGGAAATTGGTCGCTGTCATGCTCATACTTTCCCCACGTCCACTCTCGAAGGTAATACCTGCTACTGCGTTCAATTTATGGATGCCAAAGGTCTTGTCGACAGTAAGTAGCGACTCACTTGTCAGACTCTTCCACGTGTTTGTGGCTTTACCTGCCTTGCCGTTAACAGGACTTTTGCCTTCTTGTGTCAAACGGTCATAGTAGGTGTAGCGGTGGCCGTTGTTGTAGCCTATACCAAGATTCTGGCGGAATTTCAGCCATGGCGTAATCTTAGCCTCTAAGAACGAGGAAGAGAACCACGACACTTGTTTTAACTGATCCATAGCGCCATTGACATAGTTGGCAGGATTCGCAGCCAACCAGTCTGTAGCATCACTCTCCTCACGAAATGTTGGTGGAAAAATGAGTGCAGAACGTATAATACCCGTATTTTCCGAGTTTGTGCGTTGGAAATCGGTCGTAGCGTTGGTAAAGTGGCTCGACGTGCCTATTTCCAGCCAGTTGGTGATATTCCGATTGATATTAATACTCAATCCATAACGCTCATAGCCTGTATTACGGATGATACCGTCTTGCTTGGTGTAGCTGCCTGAGAAGGCATACCATCCTTCATTGCTGCCACCACTGACACTGGCATTGTATTCCTGTTGCCATCCTGTCTGATAGATTTCGTCCTGCCAATTAGCACCCTCTACCACGTCAACATTACCATATTCGTCAGTACGCTGACCGGGATTGAGGAAGTCTTCGGGCGCAGGATTGTATTTACCCTGTGTATAGATAAACGAGCCGCCTGTATAGGGGTATTCCCATTCACCGCGGTAGGGGTTGCGCTGCGTGCCGTTCTCATAATAGACACTATTTTGATTGGCTTCATTCTGATAGAGAGCGTATGTGTAGGGATCTAAAGTCTCAACTCTTTTACCTATCTTCTGCATTGTCCACTTCATGCTTGCCTCCACCTTAGGCTTTCCCGTCTGTCCCTTCTTGGTGGTAATGATAACTACGCCGTTAGCTCCACGAGAACCGTAGATAGCAGTTGCCGAAGCGTCCTTCAGCACCTCAATCTTTTCGATATCATTGGGATTGATCATTGACAGCGGCGAGGTTTGCTGGTTGTTTCCGCTGTTGGCATCGCTTGAAGGAGCACCGTTAGGGTCAGTACCGAAAGGTATACCATCGACGATATAGAGCGGCTGACTGGAAGTGGTAAAGGAGTTGGCACCACGCACAGTGATGGATACACCAGCACCGGGCGAGCCATCACTTTGCTGTACCTGTACGCCTGCAATCTTGCCTTGCAGACCATGAGCAATATCAATGGCACCGCCTTTCATCAGTTCATCGCTTTTTATTTGGGAAACAGCACCAGAGAGGTCGCGTTTCTTCATGGTACCATATCCCACCACTACCACTTCGTCCATCACCTGATGGTCTTCTTGCAGTGTCACTTCAAGTGTTGTCTTGCCTTTCACATTGACTACCTGTGTCTTGTAACCAATCATTGAGACTTGGACGATAAATTTACCTTCTGGCAGAGTAAAGACAAAATTACCATCCAAGTCACTAACCGTACCCGCAGATGTGCCGGGTACCATTACACTCGCACCGATAAGTGGCTCTCCTGGAGCACTACCGTCCAGAACGCGCCCTTTGATGGTGGTCTGTGCATTCATCTCCACACTGCCACTAAGCAGCAGGAGGCAATAAAGAAAGAGTTTTTGCATCATTCGCATATCACTATTGAATTAGAGTTATTGTGCAGAAATTAATTCGATACGGCTCAATGTGAAGCCAAGACCTGTGACAACCAGTCCTGAGGTCTTCACCTTGTCGAGTGACACCTCATCGAAGGTCAGCACGATGTCATTGCCATCGAGTTGATACCAGACTGGTTCCTTGGCACCCGTTATATCATACCATTTTCCTTTATTCTCGCGGAAAGACATCTGTGGTGTTACTCCTTCTGTTTTATGTAGCAGTTCATAGTGAAGAATGACAACATCATTCTCCGTACATTCCTGAAAGGGCTCTGCTGTTATCCGCAGGTTGCCGCTCCAGTCGTTTGGAAAGACTTTCTCTCCATGAAACAATTCTCCTGGTTCCAGCTTGTACTCCTTTGGGGCACGTTGTGCATCAGTCAGATCCTCGTTACGCTGTCCGACAAAACTGATAATACCCACTTTATCCAATCGGTAGTCTTTGCCGCCAACACGCATGGCAACATTGTCGCCATTGCCTGCAAACTGTAGTTTCAGCAAGGGTGCATCATCATTAATATAATAGGTACAGCCGTCGGGACCTACAGGAATGCCATCGGTAGCAGGCTCCAACAGATTCCAGGTAAAGTCCATCAGCTTGGCAGCGGCACCTTCCTGCACCTTGGAGGCATGCAGTACTAGGCCATCGCCCACCTTCAAATCTTTGAAGCAGCGCGCAGGCAATTCTGCAGAAACACTCCAGTCGCTCCTCATCTGCTTCGCGGGACCGCGCCAGACAATCTTCTCTACGAATTCAGAACCTGGGGTCAATGTAACACGCAGAATCCGATAGTCATGGCCTGCAATGTAACAACCGCGCTCCCGTAGCTTTGTCAGCATATCTTCGCTCAATTTCATCCGAAACGGACCGGACACATTAAAACAGCCGTATTCAGGTGCTACGCCCTGCCAGTCTTTGGGGTCTTGGAAGGCTCCTTGCGCCGTACGCTTAGCATTGTCATTATACACTGTAACGACATCACCAGGCTGAGCCGCCATAAAGTGACGCGCTTCCAACAGAATATTGTCCTTCCATCCCGGGCCTATTGTCTTGGGGCCTAACAGAATGGTACGTTCGTCAGCAGATACAGCCAGCGCCGTTGTGCAAATAAGCAATAGCAACAAATATCTTTTCATTGTTTCTCTTATTTCATCATTGATTTCCATGTTTCACGGTCTAATACGACTCCGCTTTCAAAAGCGTCTTTCCACCAGGCCTCACCAGCAAACTGATGGTCTTCACTCTGACCGTTATTATAAGCATAGTCGTACCACGTCATAAACCAGCTCCATCGTGAGCCTTGCCTCCAGATTTTACTCCACAACGACATGTGGACCTCATCGCCGTTACCACACTCTGCCAATGTCACCATTTTGGTAGGATACTGTTCTGACAGTTGGTTAAATTCCTTCATCAGTGGATACATCAATGCTGCATAGTTGTCGCGCCCGACTATATCGACAACATCATCGCCTGGATACCAAACATCATCGCCTATTTGTGATGTCCACACCCAGATAAGGTTATTGAGCTTATGATAATTGACCAGACGATTGTACATCCATCGCCATAATTGCTTGTAGACATCGGGACCTTTGGCCCCCCACCAGAACCAAGCACCGCCACCTTCATAATCGTAAGTGTTGCCCGCAGCCTCATGAAGGGGGCGCCAGATAACGGGAATACCCTTACGCTGCATTGTTTTCAGATAACCAGCCACCTGATCCAGATCGTGGATAGCCTGCTTGTTCTCTTCTGTGCCTTCCACATACACCTGTGAGGCATCAAAACTGGTCTCTCCAGGCTTAACGCCAGGCGAACAGGTCAGGTTGGTACCATTGTTGGCTTTGACCTGCCAATGCCACATACAGCCCACGATACCACCCAATTGGTGCCACTGGTCGACATGCGTCATGTCCGAATAGTCTAACCAACCCTTGGGATTTACATCCTTAGATGCGTGAATATTGATGAAGTCGAACACATTGATGACAGGCCACTTGCCCGTCCATTTGTGCACATTCTCAGCCTCGCGGATGTTCCAGTCCACATTGGCTACCACACCGCTCACTGCCTTGTGACCATAGACGCTGCGTAACTTCTGGTAGAGGGCTTTCGTCGCGTCTGTCGCATTTGAATTCACGGGCAAAGGACTCGTCTTCTGTGCCATTTCCGTCATCTCCTGTCCCGTACCCATATTGATGGCAGAATCGGCTTCGGCCTCATTGGTGCCACAGGCATAGAGCACTATGACAAAGGCAAACAATAGTTTTTTTCTCATAACTTCTATTTATATACTTGTCGCTTTTTTGCTGCAAATATACAGTAAAATGCATGTTCCTGCCATAAAAAAACTGTTCTGAAACAGTCCCAAAATGGTAAATATCAAAAAGGGAATAGAATATACCAAAATGGGATAGGCTATCTAAAAAAAATAATGTATCTTTGCACCATAATTTAAGCAAATGATGAAAAAACTATTTCTAACAGCAGTCTGCTTCTGCACTCTGACGGTGATGGCCGGCCTGCCGCACCTGATGTTCCGGAACCTGAATGTCTCAGATGGTTTGAGCGACAATTTTGTGCGTTCCATGCAGCGCGACCAGTATGGAGCCATGTGGTTTGTAACGCTCAACAGTGTAAACCGCTACGACGGCTATACGTTCCGTGACTATCCAGTTGAACGAGACCCTTATTGGAACGATGGACTGGAAGCAATCTACGAAACAGCAGATAGCGTTATCTGGATAGTAGGGAACTCACATAACTATATGTACCACTATCGTGAAGACCATATCGACTCACACGTGTCAGAACAACTCTGTCGATACGGCATCCGCGACTCCATCAATCTTCTCTATGTTGACGAGAATCACAATCTATGGTGCTGGTCTGATACTTCCAATACCTTATATCACTACGACTTCAGCAAAAAAGAACTCAATTCTAAGACAATAACAAGCGAAGGGCACCCTTGGCGTATCTATTGTCGGAACAATAGGGCTTATCTGCTGACTACAGACAAAAACGGAACGGCCCGTGTATGGCATCTCAACATAAACACCCTGAATGTATCGCCACTGCCCGTGCCCGACATCCATGTTAATGACAGGACTCATCTTTATATCGACACGCACGACAGGCTCTGGCTCTATACTACAAACGAGCATTATCTGTTGTATCTTGATGAAAAAACATATCAGTGGAGAGATGCCATCAAGCTGTCTAAGGTAAACCATGAAATCATGGTAAGTGCCATCAATGACGATGGTGAGGATATCTGGTTGGGAACGGGGAACCATGGCGTATATATCATCAACGGTCATAATCTGAACAATATCGACCAGTTAAGATATGAAAGTCCTGTGCCCCTAAACGACAATCATATATCGTGTTTCTATAAGGATGAAGCCCAAGATATTATATGGATAGGTACAGCCAAACAGGGGGCCGTATATGCCAATCTGGCTCAGACTCCTATCCGCATCATACAGATGCCTGGTGTAGAAGATGTGAGATTTCTCCTACCAGACAATAAAGGAAATATTTGGATGGGGTTTGACAGTCAGGGGATAGGCGTCGTTGAAGACAAATCCCTAAATGTGCAACAAATGACCCACATGACCAGTAGCACGGCAGGATTACCCAGCAATCAAGTCATCTGTTCACATCTCGACAGTGAAGGCCGGCAGTGGTGGGGCTCTTATGGCGGTAGTCTGTTCTACATGACTGACGGTGGACAAATACATCGTATCGATGATTACCGTTTGCAATACGTCATGAGTCTGGCAGAAGACATGCAAGGACGTATCTGGGCTGCCACGTTTTTCTCAGGTCTCTTCTGCCTTGATCCAGAGAGTGGAAAAGTGACAGAATACACGGCAGAAAACAGTAATCTTTGCACTAATTCACTAACCGATCTTTGCATGTTTCAAGGGCGGACGCTTTTCGTAGGCACCAGCAGCGGATTGTATCAGCTGGATACAGAAAATGGAAAAATAGAAGAAGTGTCACGCGATAATATCCGTGCTTTATTTGTGGCTAACGACAAAACGCTTTGGATAGGACTCCGCACGGGACTTGTAGCCCGTGATGTTGCCTCAGGCGGAGAGACACGGCTTACAACAGATGACGGTCTGGCCCACAATTGTATCTGCGGTATCACACAAGACCATTACGGAAACCTTTGGGTAAGCACATTGGCTGGCATGACAAAGATACTTCCAAAAACCACAGGGAACCGAACCTATCAATGCATTACATACAAGGCCTACGATGGTATTGGTCGGACTAACCTGAACCTTCATGCTATTTGCTGTCTGCCTAATGGCGATATCCTTGTCGGCGGATTGGGCTGTATGGTACGCATCACGCCCAAGTCTGGCAGTAACATGAAGGCAGAGACACAGCCACCGCGTTTTACGGGTCTGATGCTTGGTAACCGGCAAATGGAAGTTGGCAAACCGACAGAGGACGGGCGTATCTTGCTCCGTCAGAATATGCTTTCCACCAACAGCATCACATTGCGATACGACGACATGAACATAGGTATAGAAGTCTCATCGATGAACTATGCTCACATCTATCATCAGCATTATCTGTATCGGCTGGGGGAGACGGGAGCATGGACGGCTATTGAGGGCAATGTCATCCGACTTAGTACGCTACAGCCAGGCACATACGAGTTACAGGTAAAGGTGGCAGAACCTTTGTCTGGCATGGAAAATCCCATAGCACGCATGACAATTCATGTAACACCGCCTTGGTGGAAGTCGTGGCCTGCCTATATCTGTTACATCATCCTCATATTGCTGATGCTCGTTTTCGTAATCCACTACTTCCGTATGCGTTACAAGCAACGTATGGAACGGCAGCAACGCGACATGGAAATACAACAGCAGCGGGAGATGGACGAGGCGAAGATGCGCTTCTTCACCAATGTCAGCCATGATATGCGCACCCCCCTGTCGCTCATCATTACCCCACTGCAACGACTGCTGAAAGGCAACCTCAGTGACGACATGCGTACCCAGCTCGAACTCATCAACCATAGTGCAGAAACGCTAAAGGACGAGATAACACAACTGCTTGACTTCCGCAAGCTCGACAACTCGATTGACTCCCCCGTGTTATTTTCTGGATCGCTCAATGAACTGGTGCAGAACACTTGCAATGACTTCAAGGACGCAGAATTGCCGGGTGGCGTGACCTGCTCGCTACAATTATGCGACGACCCGCTCATTACTCAATTCGACGCAAAGAAGATGAGACGCGTAGTCCTCAATCTGGTTTCAAATGCCATCAAATACAACCGTACCAATGGAACAGTAACAGTTAGCACACGACAAGGTCAGGATGAAGAAGGGACAGAAGTAGCCATACTGCAAGTGGCTGATACTGGAATTGGGGTGAACCGTGAGAATCGTGAACGCATCTTCGAACGATTCTTCCAAGAACAACACGACGAGACAACTTATAAGGGCAGTGGCATCGGTCTGCATCTGGTAAAGCAGTATGTCAACATGCACGGCGGCACAGTCAGCGTCAGCGACAACAAGCCACAAGGAACTGTATTTACGGTGACGCTACCGATGAGGAATGAAGGAACGATAACGACGAAGCAAACGGCAACAGAAGAAAAAGCGACATCTTCCAATACGCTACTCATCGTTGAAGACAATGATGATTTCCGTTCCTTCCTGCAAAGTTGTCTAATAGACCAGTATCATGTGATAATGGCAGCAAACGGCAAGGAAGCATTAGAGCAACTGGAACAACATGAGGTATCGCTTATCATCAGTGACGTCATGATGCCTGTGATGGACGGTATTATGCTGTGTCAGAAGGTAAAGACCGACCTGCGCTTCTCACATATTCCTTTCATCATACTCACGGCACGTGCCGCAGAGGAACATCAAGTGGAGGGCTTGCAGGAGGGAGCCGATGACTACATAACGAAACCCTTTAACCTCGACATCCTGATGTTACGTATCGACCGTCTGCTGAAATGGTCGCGTGAGGCTGGCGAGCGCTTCCACAAAATGGACGTGAAACCCTCGGAAATCACGGTCAGCCATGTTGATGAAGAACTTATCAAGCGAGCCATTGCACTTGTGGAGCAGAATTTCAGTGACTCAGAATACTCCGTTGAACAGTTCTGCGATGACATGGGTATGAGTCGCAGCAGTCTTTACAAGAAGCTGATGGCTATCACTGGCCTCGCTCCGTTACAATTCATGCGAACCCTTCGAGTAAAGCGAGGTCGACAATTATTGGAACAGGGTGGTGAAAGCGTCTCACAGGTAGCCTGGCAGGTTGGTCTCTCACCTAAACAGTTCGCCAAGTATTTTAAGGAAGAGTATGGCTTATCCCCCTCTGAACTCTCAAAAGGGAAATAAGCAATCTATTATGAACTTTTGGGCTAAATTCGATATTTTTATCAACTTTTAGCCCCCAAGTCTGCAATATTTTCATCTTCTCTTATTTTCTTCTATTGGTATCCGATAAAAAATTGAGCTAAGCCTACAGAAAAGGGGACAAACCTTTCGGCAAGTCCCCAAAGATTTGTAATTTTGCGTTTGCTACAACAAAAAATTTCAAATCTATGGGCAAAGGTACAAATTTCTCCGGACAGCCTGTACTAAGTCAGCTAATAAAAAGGCTTATCTTTGCGCCTGATATTGATATTGTTGAACTTAAACACTATTTACTATGCCACGCACAGCAAGAGACCAGAGTGCCACAGGAATCTACCACGTTATGATTCGCGGCATCAATCGT
>Ga0265299_10005200_pt1 | contig 12091 bp, 8 predicted proteins | sample AusTroGonzalo_MG_4_FD_193485 | JGI IMG/M metagenome (GOLD analysis project Ga0265299, IMG submission 193485) | Bovine rumen microbial communities from tropical cattle in Woodstock, Queensland, Australia - Gonzalo_02 | ecosystem: Host-associated > Mammals > Digestive system > Stomach > Rumen ...
TGTGAAGCCTCACGTATGCGTGCGGATAGTCGTTTTCGAGGCAGACCCACGGCGCGCACTCTCCGATGCGGATTCCGAGCTCCTCAAGAAACTCGCGCCTCAGGCACTCGAGCGGACTCTCGCCCGCTTCAAGCTTGCCTCCTGGCAGTTCCCACCAGCCTGCGTAAGGCTTTCCCTTCGGGCGCGAGCCAAGAAGGAATCTGCGGCGAGTGCGATCAACGATGAGGCCGCAGGAGACGAGCGTGACGGGACGCGCCACGATTGGCTGCCTCAGCCGTTCCTTGCCGTGAGGGCCGCTCTGCCGGCGAAATTGCGTGCGAACTGCACGGCAACGCGCCCGCTTCTGCCGCCCCGCTGGATGGCAAACTGCGTCGCCTCCAGCCGGGTGTTCTCATCATGGATGAGATCAGCGGGCGTCCCCAGCACTTCAAGCGTGCCGCGAACGACTGCGAGATATTCGTCCTGGGTGAAGGGATAGAAGGACAGCCAGAGTCCGAAGCGCTCGGCGAGCGAGAGCTTTTCCTCGAGCAGCTCGCCCGGATGGAGCTCGCCTTCGCTGTCCAGCCGTGCGCCGTCGTTGTCCGTCACAGGCTCGGGCATCAAATGCCTGCGGTTGCTTGTTGCGTAGATGACGATGTTGTCACCGCCCGAGGCAACCGATCCGTCCAGCGCCGCCTTGAGCGCCTTGTAGCCGCCCTCGCCCAGTTCAAAGGAAAGGTCGTCGCAGAACAGGATGAACTTCTCAGGGCGTCCGGCAACGGCCTTCACGATGTCCGCGAGATCCCTCAGATCCTCCTTCGAGACCTCGATGAGCCGCAGCCCCGCGGAGTAATAGCGCGTGAGGCAGCCTCGGATAAGCGAGCTCTTGCCGGTGCCGCGTGCGCCCGTGAGGAGCACGTTGTTTGCGGGCAGCCCCTTCACGAACTGCTCGGTGTTGCTCACGATCTGCTCCTTTTGCGCATCCACGTGCAGCAGCCGGTCCAGATCAACCGAGGCAAAGGAGGCAACAGGCTCAAGCCTGCCGACCGTCGTGCCGAAGCACACCCGGGTCACCCATCTGAATGCCGGCGCGCTCCAGTCAATGTCCTTGCCTGTTTCAGGAAGCATCGCCTTCACGCGCTCGAGCACGTCAATCAGCAGAGTTTCAGCAGTCTCCGTCACCTTGTCCTCTCCTTTGTCGAGGGCCCGCTCATTACTTGAGCTTGCCGTGGCAGTTCTTGAAGCGCTTGCCGGAACCGCAGGGGCAGGGATCGTTGCGGCCGACATGGGAGAAGTCGATCGGCATCTGCTCCTCGCCCTCCGCCGCCGGCGCCTGCTGCTCAGCCTCAGGCAGCCCGGCAGCTTCCTGCTGCTGGGCCTGCTCGGCCTCATCAGGCATCTGGATCTGCACGTGCATCAGCACGCGGCACAGGCCCTCGCGAACGCGGTCAAGCAGGGTTTCAAACATCGAGAAGGCCTCGCGCTTGTATTCCTGCTTGGGCTGCTTCTGCCCGTAGCTGCGCAGGTAGATGCCCTGGCGCAGGGCGTCGAGCGCGGTGATGTGCTGGCGCCATGCCGTGTCAAGCACCTGCAGCAGCACGTGGCGGCCGAAGCCAACCCAGGTCTCGTGTCCGACAAGCTCCTCCTTGTGATCGGCGATGCCGTTGGCGGCCTCGATCAGCTTGGCGAGCAGGTCCTCGTCGGTGAGATTGCTGTCCGCATCGAGCATCTGCTTCATCGGAATGTCGATGCCCCACTCGGCCTTGAGCGTGGAGCACAGGCCGTCCAGATCCCACTGCTCCTCGACCGTATCGGGCGGCACGCTGGCGCGGAAGAGATCGGTGAAGTAGCCCTCGCGCAGATCCTTGAGCATCGGGCCGACATCGGTCGACTCGAGGATCTCATTGCGCAGGCGATAGATCTCGCGGCGCTGGTCATTCTGCACGTCGTCAAACTCAAGCAGCTGCTTGCGGATGTCGTAGTTGTGTCCCTCGACCTTGCGCTGTGCGCTTTCGATCATGCGCGTGAGCATCTTGGACTCGATCGCCATGCCATGCTCGAGCTTCAACTTGTCGGCGATGGCGCGCATGCGGTCGCCGCCGAAGATGCGCAGCAGCTGGTCCTCCATCGAGAGGTAGAACACGGAGCTGCCCGGGTCGCCCTGACGGCCGGAACGGCCGCGGAGCTGATTGTCGATGCGGCGGGACTCATGGCGCTCGCTGCCGATGATGCGCAGACCGCCAGCGGCCACGACCTGCTCATGCAGTGTCTGCCAGTCGGCGCGGATCTTTTCGATCCGCTCGCGCTTCTGCTCATCGGTGAGGCTCTCGTCAGCCTTCACCTCGTCAATCTGCTTGTTGATGCCGCCGCCGAGCACGATGTCGGTACCGCGGCCGGCCATGTTCGTGGCGATGGTCACGACGCCGGGGCGGCCGGCCTCCAGAATGATCTGGGCTTCACGCTCGTGCTGCTTGGCGTTGAGCACGTTGTGCTGGATGCCTTCCTTGTTGAGCAGCTGCGAGAGACGCTCGGAATTTTCGATCGAGGTCGTGCCCACGAGCACCGGCTGCTGGCGCGTGCGGCATTCCTTGATGTCCTCGACAATCGCCGCGTATTTTTCCTGCTCGGTGCGGAAGACCTTGTCCTGGGCGTCCACGCGGATCATCTTGCGGTGCGTCGGGATCACCACGGTCTCAAGACCGTAGATGTCCTGGAATTCATAGGCCTCGGTGTCAGCCGTACCCGTCATGCCGGCGAGCTTCTTGTACATGCGGAAGAAGTTCTGGAACGTGATCGAGGCCATCGTCTGGTTTTCCTGCTGGATCTGCACGCCTTCCTTGGCTTCCACAGCCTGGTGCAGACCGTCGGACCAGCGGCGTCCCGGCATGAGGCGTCCGGTGAACTCGTCGACGATGACGACTTCGCCGTTCTGCACGACGTAATGCTGGTCGCGGTTGAAGAGCGTGTGCGCACGCAGCGACGCATTCAGGTGATGCAGCAGAATGATGTTCTGGGGCGAGTACAGGCTCGTGCCGTCCTTGATGAGGCCGCGTTCGGTGAGGATGCGCTCGATGTTCTCGTGTCCCTTTTCGGAGATGTACACCTGATGCTGCTTCTCATCGACCCAGTAGTCGCCGTCGCCCTTTTCATCCGCCTGGCGGGTGAGCATCGCCGGGATGTCGTTGATCACGCGATACAGATCGGTGTTGTCGTCGGCCGCGCCCGAGATGATGAGCGGGGTTCTCGCCTCGTCAATCAGGATCGAGTCGACTTCGTCAACGATGGCGTAGAACAGGCCTCTCTGACGGCGTGCGGCAACGTCGTACTCCATGTTGTCGCGCAGGTAGTCAAAGCCGAATTCGTTGTTCGTGCCGTAGGTGATGTCTGCCGCATAGGCTGCAATCTTCTCTTCGTTGGGCTGCTGGGAGAGAATCGTCCCGACGCTCATGCCGAGGAAGTTGTAGATCGAGCCCATCCACTTGGCGTCACGGCTTGCAAGGTAGTCATTCACCGTCACGACGTGGCAGCCCTTGCCGGGCAGTGCGTTCAGATACACAGCCAGGGTTGCCGTGAGCGTCTTGCCTTCGCCTGTGCGCATTTCAGCAATCTTGCCGTCATTGAGCACCATGCCGCCGATCAGCTGGACGTCGAAGTGGCGCATGCCGAGCACGCGCACACTCGCTTCTCGCACGACGGCAAATGCCTCGGGCAGCAGCGCCTGCAGGTCCTCGCCCTTTTCCAGACGCTCGCGGAATTCCACGGTCTTGTGCTTGAGCTCCGCATCGGAGAGCTTCTGCATTTCGGGCTCGAGCGCATTGATCTGGGCGCACTTGCGGCGGTATTGCTTGACGAGGCGGTCGTTGCGGCTGCCGAAAATTTTTGTCAGAACAGAATCAAACATCTCAGAATCACTAGTGTCAGAACACCCCTGCCGTGTGCAAATGCAGGGGACGCAAAAAGGGCGCGGCCCGGATCATCCCCGGGCGCACCGAACAGAATCGGCGGATTATCGCACAGATGACAGGCCTTAGGGAGCTCCAAAAGATTGCAGTTACAGAGACTTGTAGTCCGGATCGTCCCTCCGGAGCCTGGTGCGCTCACCACCTATAATCGCTACTGCCCAATCAATGCGCAGCCATGAGATACGCAAGCGACAGAATCACACGTAACCGCTGGATGCGGCCCGGACAGACCCTGGACCAGGGTCCCAGGGACCGCTCGTTCGGCATTGCCGAGCGTCTGCGTGCGTCAAGACTTGTCGCGAGGGCGCTGCGTCCGGTCATGAAAACCTGCCGCATCGGCGTTGATTTTTCCGATCTCGCCAATCTCCAGGTCACCGCAGAAAAGGTGATCCTCTACGTGCGCACGCCAAGCCAGAAGATCAAGCTGCGGCAGATCCTTCCGCGCATTGAATCGTCGGTTGCCGAAACAGGGCTCCTGCAGCAGGTGGAAATCGAAGTGCGTCCGACGGCTTCCCTGCCCGATCAGCCCGACACCACCCCCCGCGGCGCTCCCAGACAGGGAACGGAGCAGAACGCCGAGGATCTTGAAGCGGCCGCGCAGGAGCTTCCCGAAGACTCCCAGCTCAAGGAAAGGCTTCTGAGGCTTGCCAAAACACTTCGCGAAACCGCGAAGTAATGGACTTCAGCTACGCGAGCGAAGGCAGCAGGGACTCGTCCGCAGCTGCCTCTTCCCAGGCCTGCGGATCATTCACGAGCGCTCTGAGAAGCTTGTTGTTCAGGCCGTGCCCCGATTTGCTTGCGGTGTATTTTGCAAGAAGCGGACGTCCCAGAACGTAGAGGTCGCCCATCGCGTCGAGCATCTTGTGGCGGACGAACTCGGCCTCGTTGCGCAGGCCCTCAGGATTCACGATCCCTCTTTCGTCCACGGCAATGGCATTGTCAAGGGACCCGCCCTGGATCAGGCCCATGGCGCGCAGCTTGTCAAAGTCGGAGACAAAGCCGAACGTGCGGCTGCAGCCGATCTTGGCGGCATAGTCGTCGCAGGCCATGTCATACACATCGCGCTGAGGCGTTGCGTCAAGAACCGGATGATTGAATGCGATGGAGAAATCCACGACGAAGCCTTCATGCGGCTCAAGCTGGGCCCACTTGTCACCCTCCTCGACCCGTATGACGCGCTTCACGCGCACGAACGATCGGGGGGCGTTTTGCTTGACGATCCCCGCCTTGCGAACGAGTTCGACAAAGTCTGCGGCAGAACCATCCATGATCGGAATTTCATGTCCGTCAACATCCACGACGGCATTGTCAATCCCAAGTCCGTTGAATGCGCTCATCAGGTGCTCGATCGTGGAAATGAACACCTTGCCGATGTTGAGCGTGGTAGCAAGCCGCGTGTCATTGACGTTTTGCGGACAGGCTGGCAAAACGACCTCGGGCGTGCAGTCAACCCTGCGAAACACGATCCCGGAATTTTCCGGCGCCGGATGCAGCGTGAGCGTGATCCTTTTCCCGGAGTGCAGTCCGACCCCCACCGTGGAAATGTCCTTGGCCAGTGTGCGCTGAACGATCGTCATGAGAATTCGTCCTGTTAGCGATTGAAGCTGCCGCCGTGGTTTCGCAGATACGCGGGCACGGAGCTGAAGCGCGGACGCGGGGCGACGGAGTCCTGCTTCGGCTCGGCCTGGGCATCAGCCTGAATGATCGGATCCAGCTTCGGCGGCTCGGGAGTCACGGGATCCGGCTCGGGCGCTGCTTCAGCCTGCGCCTTCTGCTCTGCCGGCTCCGGCTGATACGGGTTGCTGCGGATGAATGCTCCGCCCTGGCTGAAAGATTCCGTGCGCTGCGGCTGGGGAGCACTCGGCTTCGCGCCTGCACGCAGGGCCGTGATCGGAGCAATGAGCGCCTTGTCATCGGCTACGGGCTCGTCAAGCCCAGTCGCAACAACCGTGACGCGAAGCTCTTCGCCCATCTTTCCGTCAAAGGCCGTGCCGACGATCACATGCGCATCCTTGCTCACAAAGTTCGTCATCGTGGACATCACCTGGCGAACCTCGGAGTGGCTCATGGTTTCAGGGGAGGCCGTGATGTACACCAGCAGACCTCTTGCCCCCTGCAGATTGGCGCCTTCCAGAAGCGGACAGGCAATTGCCTTCTCGGCAGCCTCGCGCGCTCGGTCGGGACCCGCTGCGGCGGCTGTTCCCATCATGGCGGTGCCGCGTTCGCTCATCACCGTGCGCAGATCTTCAAAGTCAACATTGACGACACCGGGCGTGTGAATGATTTCGGCAATGCCGTTGCAGGCTCTGTAGAGGACTTCGTCTGCCGCAGCAAAGCAGTCGCGGATCGTCGCAGAACCACCAACCTCATCCTCAAGCTTGTCGTTGAGAATGACGATCATGCTGTCGACATGCGCCTTGAGATTTTCAATGCCTGCCTGGGCCTGGCGCATGCGGCGCGAGCCCTCGAATTCAAATGGCTTGGTAACGACAGCAACCGTGAGAATCCCCATCTCCCGGGCAATGCTGGCGATCACAGGCGCGGCGCCCGTACCAGTGCCGCCGCCCATGCCAGCGGTAATGAAGAGCAGGTGGGTGCCCTCAAGCGATTCGCGGATTTTCTCGGCCGCCTCCTTGGCGGCCATTTCGCCGACCTCGGGCCTGGCACCGGCACCCAGACCGGTTTTGCCAAGCGGAATCACAATGTCAGCTCTCGAGCGGTTGAGCGCCTGTCTGTCCGTGTTGGCAGCAATGAAGGTAATGCCGCGTGCCTCCTTGTCGATCATGTGTTCGACGGCATTTCCGCCGCCGCCCCCAACGCCAAAGACCTTGACAACGGCCACAAACATGTCGGGTTGATCATTAACCATCTGAATGGGCATAACGGGACCTACTTTCGAGCAAAAAACGGGGTAAACAAATTCTGTTAATTATGCCTGTCAGCCGGCTGCCGTGTTGACGTAAGCCGGATATTTTTTCCTCTCTGGCAAATAGATCGGATGTTTCTCAGAACAGGCGGTCATCTCCCGGCACCTGAGGAATGTCAAACCAGTCGACGGGCTCTCTGCCGTGCCCCTCAAGCCACTCGTTTGCCTTGAGGAAGTGCCCGCATCCGAAAAACGGCACAGGGGGCCGGCGCGCAGAAAGGGGCGATGGATGATTGGCCTTTAGGATCAGACACGGCGCGGTGCTTTTCCGGATGACAAGCGCCTCTTTTTTCTGTGCCGCGCCCCCCCAGAGCATGAAGACGCACGGCCGGGGACTCGCCGCCGTCTCACCGATCAAGGAGTCCGTCAGAGACTCCCAGCCTTTTCCCGCATGCGCACCCGCCTGCCCCTCTTCAACCGACAGAGACGCATTGATGAGCAGCACGCCCTGCCTGGCCCATCCGGAGAGGTCTCCGCATCGGGAAACCGGCCGAGCAAACTCTTCCTGCAGTTCCTTGTAGATGTTGTTGAGACTTCGCGGCAGCGGCGTCACCCACGGGTTCACGGCAAAGGCAAGTCCCATGGCATGCCCGGCGGTCGGATAAGGATCCTGGCCGACAATCACGACACGAACCGATTCGAGCGGCGTCAATCTCAACGCCTTGTATGGATCCTCCGGGAAAATCGCAGCTCCAGCCCGAAGCCTCTCATCCAGAAACTGCGCGAGCCCGACTCCCGCCTGCGTTTTCCAAAATTCCTTGAGCAGAGTTCCTGCTCGACCAGGCACTGTTTCTCCGCGATCGAACCTTTTTTCCTGCACCTGCCGCCTCAACAATTTCTTGTTTCGCCTCAAACGAAAACACCAATTCTTGCGATTCTGCCAAAAATCGATTCATCCCGCCCGCCACATTTTTGCAGCCCAACCTTGCGCAAGTGGCAAATCTTCTTATAATGCCTACTTCTCCGGGGTGTAGCGCAGTCCGGTAGCGCGCCTGCTTTGGGAGCAGGATGTCGGGAGTTCGAATCTCTTCACCCCGACCATTCGCCAACCTAGAACTGCCCGTAGCTCAGCTGGATAGAGCATCGGCCTTCTAAGCCGAGGGTCGCTGGTTCGAATCCTGCCGGGCAGGCCATACACAGGTCGGAGATAAAAATTTACGGTGGCTATAGCTCAGTTGGTAGAGTCCCGGATTGTGATTCCGGTTGTCGTGGGTTCGAGCCCCTCTAGCCACCCCAGAACACCTAGGGAGAGTCCTTTCGACTCTCCCTTTTTTTTCGCTTCATTTCATCTGTAACGGCCTGATTTACAACACTTTTTGACAAACAGGCCTTCTCCCGTCTCATCACGTTTTTTCACATTGATCCCGGTCAAGATGTGACTCAAACGCAGCAATTACCGTAGCAAAAAGGCTGGACGCAGCCATTTTTCCAGAATTGTTGCTACGCTTGCTTCGGTTAATAGTGAAAAAACAATTTCAAATCAGCTACTTACAAGCAGTCAAATGCTCGGAGACCGCATGAAAAGGCAGGGAAGGCTCTGAACGCAGACCTCCCGTCCTGCCAGGACGGGGGGATCAATGCGGGTCTGCAGGGTTGCTGCAGGTGCAAATGCGACTGTGCAAATCGGTCAGATATCGAAGATTCTCTCCAGCGCGTCCCGGTCTGCCGCGAGCTCCGGATGCTCGGAAAGCACGATCATGAGCTTGAGGCGCTTAAAACAACTGCCAGGCTCCACCGCTCTCGCCTATTTCCATCCTGCACGAAATAGTTCCTCAAGAGACATTTCTCACACTCAAAAACCATCGCAACAAAGATAACTTTCTCACACATATCGTATTGTGTTATTTTTATTATTTTTCAACTACATATATTTTTGTATTCAAGAATTCAAAGAAAATTTCCAAGCCCCCTCATAAAATTGTTTTCGAGCCGGGTCAGAAATGACAGGCTTCAGAACCAAGTCCCTGGCAGCCAGGATGAAAGTCTGCGTCAGGGGATTTTCCACAAAATCAAAGGAGCTCACTATGGTTGGCGTCATTGTTGTCGCACTATCGTGCGTTGCTGCCGCGTACCTGATATTGAAGCGCTACTACGCGCCGGGCGCGCTGCTGCTCGTCGGTTGCATCACGTTGCTTATTGCGATCTTTGTCGGTCCCGAACCGCTGATCAGCGGAAAGGTGGCCAAGACGGCGACGCACAATCAGTTCCTGGATATCGTCCAGTCTGTCACGAATCTGTTCAAGACCAGAGCCGGCGGATTGGGCATGAACATCATGGCCATTGCCGGTTTCTCGACCTACATGACCAAGCTCGGAGCCTCCAAGGCGATGGTTGACGCCTGTGCAGTGCCTCTGAAGTACATCAAGGCTCCGTACCTTGTGATGACAGTCGCTTACGCATTGGGCATTTTCTTCAACGTCTTCATTCCTTCCGCAGCCGGCCTGTCCCTGCTGATGATGGTTGCGGTCTATCCGGTCGTCGTTGCCGCGGGTGTCTCCCGTCAGGCAGCAGCTGCAACGATCCTGGTCGGCACGACGTTTGCTCTCAGCCCCGGCGGCGCCAATAACCTGCTTGCCAGTAAGTTGCTGAACATCCACGTGACCGAGTTCTGGGCTCACACCCAGCTGATGATCGCCCTGGTTGCCGTGCCGGTCTCGCTTGTTGTGCATTTCTTTGTTCAGAAGTGGTTCGACAAGAAGGATCTTGAAAGTGGCCGCATCACCCAGGCTGACTTCGCTGCAGTCACCATTGAGGACACGACCAAGGAACGCGCGCCTGCCTTCTATGCGCTTTTCCCGGTCATTCCGGTCGTCATGCTGATTGTCTTCTCGCCGCTTGTCTACAAGGGCATCCGCATGGAATTCGTGACCGCCATGCTGACGAGCACGTTCCTTGCCTTCATCATTGACTTCCTGTGCCGCCGCAATCTCAAGGAAAGCATTGCCAATCTGAAGGCGTACGCCGAAGGCATGGGCAAGGTCTTCACCTCGACTGTGTTCCTGATCGTCTCGGCCGAAGTGTTTGCCGCGGGTCTCATGAAGTCCGGCGGTATCGCCACGATCATTGACTACGTGAGCCATCTGTCGGCCGGCGCCATCGTGATGTACACCGCGATGTTCGCCATCGTCTGGCTGCTCAGCTTCCTGGTCGGTTCGGGCAACGCTGCATTCTTCAGTTTCGCACCGCTCATTCCGAAGGCCGCGCAGGCTGTTGGGCTTGACCCTGCAGCAATGCTGAGTTCCTTCCAGCTCGTGTCCGGCTGCGGTCGCTCTTCGAGCCCGATCGCTGGCTGCACGATCGCTGTGTCCGGCATCTCCGGCGTTGAGCCCTTCGTTCTCATCCGCCGCTCGATTCCGGTCATGATCGTGACTGGTATCGTCATCTACGCGCGCACGCTCACGATGATCTAATCTCCTAGCAGCGCACGCAAAACGCCCGCAGCTTCGGTCACTTGTCTGACCCCGAAGCTGCGGGCTTTTTATATCAAAGACCCAAGAGCGGGCACCATCCCGACTTTTTCAGCTTTATCTGCAAGGCCTCCTAGAGGAGGCTTCCGGAAAAATCGGGAGGATGCGGCTGATTAGGGGACAAAGCGGTCTCGGATGCACTGCTCTGTAAGCGGCCCCTTGACACAGTGGTCAATGCCGCGCCCCTTGAGGTATCCGGCGCCTCGCTCGTCACAGATGATGCAGGTGCCCTTGCCGAGCAGTGCGCCGTCCTGCATGATGATCCGTCCTGCGCAGACCGTGGCGTACGGCTTGCGCTTTTCCAGATCCAGGATGGAAACATCGCCGTCGGCACCAACTCCGAGATGCCCCTTGCTCGGGATGTTCAGGGCGCGTGCTCCATTGAGCGAGGCCTTAATGACGAATTCGCGCAATGTGATGGCACCGAACTGCACCATCGCCAAGCCGTTCTCGACGATGACATTCCGCGGGTAAGAGCCGCCATCGGTCGAGAAGCAGTCCACGACGAACGAGCCGTCATCGCGCTTGGCCTGAGCAACCAGAAAGCGGCTCGCGGCGGGGTTGACCGGGAAGCTGCCGACCGTGACTGTATCCTTCGAGAGCCAGTAATCAAGAGCCTCTCTGCCGTAAATAAGCTCGCCAATGGTTCCGTTGTCGCGCAGCACGCCGACGTTCCCGTCGAGGATGCACTTCTCCATCCCTTCCCGGTCTGGCGTGCAGCCCATCTTCTTGAGGCAGGTTCCGGTCACCTTGGAGGCGGCTTCGCCCTTCTCATTGATTGTGAGACGGGTGCCGTTCAATACGGAGAGGTACGACTCAGAAAAGATGTTGGGGCTCGCCTTGAGCCGGGCGATGGCCTCGATCGCCTCATCCAGTTCGTTGCGCACCTGTCCGCGGCAGTAGCTGTTGACGTGGGCAACATGCAGGAACCGGCCTCCAGCCGCATCAATGGCATCTCGCATGCCATCGATGTTCGAGCCGTGCAACGTGTTGCCGACATGCCAGCCCACCCAGGCGTTGCGCTCACTGCTCTCCTCGATGAAACGCTGGCAGATATCGATGTCCATCGGAAAATGTCCGCCCAGCATCTTGAGGCCGATTCCTCCGTGTTCGAGCGTGCGGTCGATGAGCGCCATGCGCTCGGCACGGTCCGGACGCTCGCTCTTGATCGTCTGCGGGCAGCGTGCCGCCTCAAGCACGGCAATGTTCACGCCAGCACCGCTGCCGGGTATGGTGTCGAGAATGTTGTCCAAAGGACCCGCCATGTCTAGCGTTGTCGTTACGCCCGCAAGAGCAATCATGCGCTGGGCATGAGGATGTCCGAGGATGGTGCGCATGTGCGTGTGCATGTCAATGATGCCCGGCATGACGAGCTTGCCGCGAGCCTCAATGGTGTTCTTCGCAGGTAGCGTGATCTCCTCGGCGACCTCGGCAATCTTGCCGTCCTGCAGCGCGAGATCGAAGAGTCCGTCGACATTATTGAGCGGATCAACGAGCCGACCGTTCCTGATGATGAGGTCATACATGATGGAACCCTCCCTGAGCTAGATTATTCTTTACCGTGCAGGCAATTTTGCATCTGATCCGAGGACCGGCGCACGCCCCATGCTTGCGCAAGGGGAGGCTTGGGCTTGAACCTCCGCCCACTGACAGTGAGCGGATTCTGATCAAGCATTCTCCCGAGCTTTCTTCGTTGGCCTGAACAAGCGCCGGCGAAGTGTCACTGGCGGGTGCGTGATCTTCGGGATGCACCGCTT
>Ga0265299_10005203_pt1 | contig 12087 bp, 9 predicted proteins | sample AusTroGonzalo_MG_4_FD_193485 | JGI IMG/M metagenome (GOLD analysis project Ga0265299, IMG submission 193485) | Bovine rumen microbial communities from tropical cattle in Woodstock, Queensland, Australia - Gonzalo_02 | ecosystem: Host-associated > Mammals > Digestive system > Stomach > Rumen ...
GAAGTCAGTTATGAGCTGATTCGCTGTCAGTTCAGAACAGGCATTCTCTGCTCGCGACGGAAGTCCAGAAGTTGCAAGTAGAAGACTGGGTAGCTCCCACAATCGAACCGAATACTTCTCGATGGAAGGATGGATAAGGCGAGGCGGTATATCGAGTCGCTGAAGTAAGCTCTCAGTGGATAGGTATATGGAGACTCTGTCTCCTGTGTAAGAATGGTTCGAATCCTACGGTCCCCACTAAAAGCAATTCGCTGGAATGGCGCAATTGGTAGCGCAGCTCTTTCGTAATGAGAAGGTTGGGAGTTCAAGTCTCTCTTCCAGCGCTATAAGAATTTAAGATCCTGAAGGTCCCTATGCACTAACCGTTGCAGTTCAGACCAACAGAATCCAGCAGATGAAGCGCTTCATCTGCGAAACTTTTAGAGATGGTTCAGCAACTCTAACGCAATGTCCTGTTAAGACCGGTGTTATGGGTTCGAATCCCATCTGGTCAGGGTAACCTGATCGGTAGCTCAATTGGGAGAGCACGTAAAAGCAAAAGCCCATCTCGTCTTTTTGGTGCCGTGGTGAAGTGGCCTAACACATCGGTCTGTCTAACCGACATACGCGAGTTCGAATCTCGCCAGCATCGTTAAAAAGAGGGACAAGAGGCTTCCACCTCCTGATCGAATTAGCCATTCGATCTAACCTCTATAAATAATACGAGGATATGGAAGGATCCTCGTAAAAATAAAGTTAAAAGAGGCTATATGATCTGCGAAAAATGTGGAAAAGAGCATGATGGCTCTTTTGGAAGCGGAAGATTCTGCTCAAGAGCATGCGCTAATAGCAGAATAAGAACAGAAGAACTAAAGAGAAGACTATCAAAACTATTTTCGAAAACAGAAAAGAGATTTTGTAAAGACTGCGGAAAATCTTTAGATAATCGTAATTCGACCGGATTTTGTAAAGATTGCTATAGAAAGCATAGAATGACGGACGAATTAAAAGAGAAGTTAAGAAAGACTTCTAAAGCTGCTGGTTGCGGTGGTTATAGAGAAAAATCTGGTACTATTTATTCTGGATGGTATAAAGGCTTTTATTGCAATTCACGTTGGGAATTAGCTTTCGTAATTTATAATTTAGATCACGGAATAGAATTTGAGAGAAATAAAATAGGCTTTGAATATGTAAGCAATGGAGAAATCCATAAATACTATCCTGATTTTAAAATAGGCGATACATATTATGAAATAAAGGGTCGTAGAAATAATAGATGGGAGGAAAAATTAAGAACTTTCAAATATCCGTTAATCGTCCTATATAGAAGAGAGATGAAGAAGTATTTAGAGTACGTTTATAAAAAATATAGGACTGAACGAATAGAAATGTTTTATGAAGATAAGGCTGGAGGCTGTGGGTTCAAATCCCATCGATCCCGCTAAAAGATCCACACTGCAATTCTACTAATTTCTATTTTGGCAGAAAAACAAGGGATCTTGATCTTTTGGTCTCGTCGCCTAGTGGCCTAGGGCGCCGGTCTGTCTAACCGGTTTTCGTGAGTTCGAATCTCACCGAGATCGCTATTGGGTTCCACTCTCTTTCGGAGAAGTGGTCAGTCGGAAATAAGGACTCCGATACGTCCGACTATAAAGACGAATCTATCCGGTGCGTCTATAAATAGAAGAAACTTCTTCTGATCCGTGGAGAATATGCCTAGACTGGTGGGATGGTGATCACCAGCGGACTGTAAATCCGCCGCCCTAACGGGCTTTGAAGGTTCGAATCCTTCTCTAGGCACTAACATTTGGGCTGGCATGTTCCAAGGCGGCGAATTTCCTTAGCAAGGAAGTTGTGAAGGGTTCGATTCCCTTCTGGTCCACTACGCGGTTACGGCCTTCTGATCGGGAGGTATTTTAGCAAGGAAGAGGATATGACACCTCAGATGACACACGCCGAAAGGTACTGGAATCTGAAAGGACATACTCCGAGAATCCCAGCCGTTTTGGCTGGAGGGCATTGGTTCGATTCCAATTCTTCCGAGGTGATGAAGATACCCAGACCACGTCATGCTGGAATAGCTCAATAGGTAGAGCACCTGATTTGTAATCAGGCGGTTGGGGGTTCGATTCCCTCTTCCAGCGCTAAGCTGTGATGATGATCATTACGGAAAAGATCTTTTTCTTAAAAACTTCAAAAATTTTTAAGAAAAAGGGTTTACGAACCGCAAAATCTTTTCTATATTATGATCATCAAAATAAGAGACCTTCCGAGAGAAGGATCCGCAAATTGAAAATTCGGCTTTTCTTTATTGTCCCATAGATCAGTTGGTAGATCAGGGCACTGTTAATGCCTTAGTCCCAGGTTCGAGTCCTGGTGGGACAGCTAAAGATCAAGCGGTCGTTCAACGACGGACACATCGGAAACGTTGGTTGCGAAAACTTCGGTTAGTAACAACACGCTTTGACTAGTCTAAGTAGTAAGACGCCATCTGAGTTATGGTAATGCTGGTGCAAACCCAGCGCAATTCGCTAAGATTCGCGGAAGATGTGTGAAGGTGACGAAAACTTGATCTGAAGTCCAACGGGTTCAAAGATCCGTTGGCAAAAACGGTTCAAGACCGAGACAAAGAGGATGTAAGGTATAGACAATAGGGCCCGTCACATTGGCGCTTTGAGGCTGGTGTGATGGAGGCATCCCTATTTGGCCTGTTCGATTCAGGATAGTCTAAGTCAAAGTTAAGAACAAGTCTGACTGAAAATCGAAAGCTACGGTGAGTAAGACAGGCGGTACTTCGGGCTATAGCTCAGTCTGGTAGAGCGCACCGTTTGGGGCGGCGAGGTCGCAGGTTCGAATCCTGCTAGCCCGACTAACGACTCTGATGGCATGGTAGAATGGCTTTAATACGCTCACCAATAACGTGAGAGAGTACGGGTTCGATTCCCGTTGTCTGAACAGTGAATCAACACGGTCGGAGTCCAGAGGTGATGAAATTCTGTCGCGAAAGAACGATTCGCCTCGGCGTCATTAGAAAGATGCAAACTGCAATTCAGTTTCTTCACCATTTTCGAGGTAACAAAAACGGAAGCATCTTGAAAACTTTTTATCGCGGGGTAGAGCAGTGGTAGCTCAACAGGCTCATAACCTGTGGGTCGTGGGTTCGAATCCCACCCCCGCTACTAATTTGGCACCATAGAATAACAGGTTCAGTTCGTCGGCCTTTCAAGTCGGAGATTCGGGTTCGAGCCCCGATGGTGCTACTACAAGATGGGTACAGCAAATCTCACTCACTCTTTTTGAAACAAGGATTTGGAACGTCAGGTTCCTCCATCTTGAAATTTTCGCATTCTGAGGTAGCCCTCAGGAGTTTATCAATTCTCTAAAAATTGAACAGAATTATCCCGATGTAGCTCAGTTGGTTAGAGCAGCTCCTTCATACGGAGAAGGTCGGTGGTTCGAGTCCACCTTTCGGGACTATGTAAGTCACATTTGGTTGTCTCGTCTACGTTATCGTTACGGCACGATGAAAATTCGGTAGGTGGGAAACACAAGAAGGTTTCTTTACTGAAGGTAAGGACGGACAATCAGCAGGTGATCTGCGACTTACATTATCTCCGATTCGCCTAGCAGGTTTATGGCATCTGTCTTACAAACAGAAACAACCGGGGTTCGAATCCCTGATCGGAGACTACTAAAGATCCTAACTGCAAAATTCTATAACATCCGATTGGTAATCAGACTACGTTAGAAAAAGAGGATCTTGAAATTTTTATCGGCACGCATAACGATTGGTTCGTTTGCCACTCTGATTTAACATTGAGATGTGGTGTAATTGGTTTACACGCCACTCTGATAAAGTGGAATTTGTAGGTTCAAGTCCTATCATCTCAACTAAGGTGGAGATTGTAGGTTCAACTCCTACCGTGCCGACTAAACGTGAATCGCTTACAGAACGATCAACAAGTAGTAGATGACGGCGTTTGTGGTTAAGCTGCCAAATACCGGCAGCAACGGCATCGGTCGGTGGAGAATCGGGAATCCGACAGGCGATATTGTTTTTCACAAGGATATAGCTCCTATCATGGAACTGATTAGTTCGCTTCGTAGCACAATGGTAGTGCGTGGGCCATTCAGGGCCCAGGTTGCTGGTTCGAGTCCAGTCGTCGCGGAACGAAAACTTCTATGGTGAGGAGGCAGCAGTTGAACTGCGACAAACTCGAGTAACGGTCACTAACTTCTGCTGCAGCGCTTTTATTATCCCCTAGTGGTGGAATTGGTAGACACGCCAGTCTTAGGAACTGGTGCTGCAAGGCGTGCAGGTTCAAGTCCTGCCTTGGGGACGAAACAATGGAGAAACTTTATGGAAGAAATGGAATCAGAAAAGATCTTCACACTTGGTGAACCAAGTCCCGAAGAGATCTTTCGTCAACATCTCGAAGACTCACTCAACTACAACCTTCAACTCCGTCGTCAACGCGGAATTGATCCGATGCCAGTGATAGTCGGCTTCTCTCACATCTACAACACTTACAACAGCGTAGAACGTGAGCGCTGGCAGAAATCCGGCTTCGCACGACAGACATTCCCGAATCTCGCTAGAATGTCCGTAACAAGCAACCGATAGAGGTAACGGCAGATAGCTCAATCGGTTAGAGCAGCGGACTCATAACCCGCCGGTTGTAGGTTCAAGTCCTACTCTGCCGATATGCTCGGTTAGCTTAACTGGAAGAGCAGGGCGCTACGAACGCTCAGATAGGGTTTCGACTACCTTACCGAGTACTACAACATCATGCTGATATGGATCGAGCCTGGCCGAAGATCACAGTCTGCAAAACTGCTGGAGGAAACTCCCACGTTGGTTCAAATCCAACTATCAGCTCTACATAAGATAATTATAAGATAGTAACAGCAACATTTGCCAATTCCAATACCGCCATGTTGGTGAGAGTCCAACCGCCGCCGGAGGCGACGTCATCTAATTCTAGGATTCGGTTTCGTGCAAAAATCTATCTTGAAACACTTCTCCCTGATCAGAAATGGTCAGTAAAGATGTCAACAGCAACTCTCTTTTCCAGAGTACGTTCAACTGGATAGAACGGCCATCGCAAGAGGAAGTTCCTCTGTAAGACGCTGGAAGGTTCTTGGTTCGAGTCCAAGCTCGGGAGCCTTAAGTATGGCATCTTGATAAATTTGAATTCTGTATAAAATTCATCAAATGAATTTTTACTCTTGTATAAATAAGTATATTTGAATTGATCATCACGAGATGATGATCAGATGTTTGAAATTACGGCTTTTTTATTGGCGGGTTGGCGGAGTTGGTTTATCGCACTTGGCCTGAACCCAAGCAGGGGTTAATAGCCCCTCGTCCGTTCGAATCGGACACCCGCTTTTAAATGGAGGACTACACTAATTGGTAAGTGACCACGGTGCTAACGTGGCGCCTCGAAAGAGGCTTCCAGGTTCGAGCCCTGGGTCCTCCGCTAATACAATAGACAGAAGATAACTCCGCACAATGCGGCATTAGCACAGCTGGTAGTGCGCCACCTTGCCATGGTGGAGGTCACGAGTTCGAGCCTCGTATGCCGCTTAACAAGAGATCCACCCAGCAAATCCAAATGGATAACACAATGATCTGCAAAATCAAAGTCAGGAGGTTCAAATCCTCCAAACCCGTCGAAAGACGGTTTCGGATCTCGAAAAATTTTCTCGGTGATGTTCAGTTAAAATCTGGACCTCTAGCTTCGGACGTCCTTCAGAGTGGTATAAGGAAATTCTCAATTCGTTGATGAATGTGCCACCGAGAGAAAATATAGGCGTTGGCGCACGGCCTCGGGTAGGTGACACTACTCCGTCAAAGAAAGTGCCTGATGAGCAAAGGCTCTAATGTTGGGGGCTTACATACGAAATGCTCCACCACGCGTCCATACCACAACGGTTAGTGAGCCAGTCTTCCAAACTGGATATGTCGGTTCGATTCCGACTGGACGCTCTAAAAGATTCCTCAGCAACTCTATTTCCTGTGCAGCCATTCTATGCATTGTAGCTCAGTTGGTAGAGCGCCTGACACTATGTCAGGAGGTCGCTGGTTCGAGCCCAGTTATAAAAGGAATCTTGATTTTTGGCCCCGTCGAATAACCGGCTTAGTTCGCCGCCCTCTCAAGGCGGAAATTCGGGTTCGAGTCCCGACGGAGCTACTACTAAAGATACGGACAGAAAGAACAAACAATGTCGGTTCGAATCCAACCAGCGAAAGCTGTAACAAGTCTCAGTTGGCAAGAGACTACGTATCTTGAAAATCGTAAAGAGATCACTCTCTAAACTGAAGAAAGTCGAGTTAAACTCTCGGCATCCGTAAAGAGGTAGTTCGCAACGGAGTGGTGCTGGGTTAGCACATCAGTCACTTGGCTTGATCTCTTCTTTTACACCCTTGGTAGTGTTAATTGGTTAGCACGCAAGCTTGTGGCGCTTGAAGTTCGGATTCAAATTCCGGCTGGGGGACTAAAGGGCGTCTGGTATAGCTCAGCACGGCAGAGCGCCTATCGTGGAGATAGGAGGACGCGGGTTCAAATCCTGCTACCACATGCGTGAATAGACACGGCGTCCCAGGGATCTGATGAGATGAAGTGAGATACTGATCAGGGTTGATCGATCGCTCTCTTTAAGTCTCTATAAGTCGAATCCGATTCCGGATCTTTTATTTGGGCTGTCATGTTCCAAGGAGGCGACTGACCTTTGCAAGGTTGGTGGAAGGGTTCGATTCCCTTACGGTCCACTATGATACCTCAGCAATTCTATTGTACAATCCAATGACTAACGCTCTAGACAAGCGAGGAATTGCCGTGATTGACGAGGACAGGTGATGATCTACGGAACATCACTTGATCGAAGTACCATTCCGTGGACGGGTCAAACCGTCGTAAGGTAAAATGATGGGTCAGATGCTTCGATCTAACTTTCGGGCAGACTGTCCGATAGCTCACGATCGCCCTAGATAGTTCTCGGACGAACAACCGAGTGCCTTTTAGTTTAAGCGACTGATATTGTCAGAGAGAATCTCTAACTGATCCAAAAGCAAGATCTAGACTTCTAGGAAAGAATAAGATAGTCTGATCGGCGCGAGCCAAGGACTGCGGTCTGTAGGAGGCGCAGCGGTATCATGCTCTCTGCCCGTTCGTATAGCGGTAGTACAGGTGACTCTGAATCACTTAGCGGTGGTCCGACTCCATCACGGGCAATAAACTAAACTGGAATGATAAGGTTCATCAGGACTCTACGGCAGTGAAAATGAGATCTCATCTGCTTGTAGTACCACCAGACAGCGTCTATCGTCGACGGGCGATAACACAGATGTTGAAAAGTTCTGAGCCATTTAAGCACGGACTGCGTCAGCAATGATTCAGACCACTCCGATGGGTAGGTACGTGCTAATAAACCCATCATTGTTTGGCAGCTTTCGAAACTGTCTGACTTCCCGATAATAGAAAAAAATCGGAAAATGTCTATCCGCCGTTCCGGTCTGAGAAGCCGTCGAAAATCAGGAGATAGTTGTCTTTCACTCGTTTAACAGAGGTCAAAACAGTATGGCGAAGCTTGAAATACGTCATGCCGATGAGGCGAGCTTTCTCAGGCAGTATTTCATATAGGAGCATAGTTTAACGGCAAAACGCGCGACTCCAAATCCTGAAATCTGGGTTCGATTCCTGGTGCTCCTGCTAAAAGATTCTAGCAGCAAACGGTCTGTAAAACCGCTAGCTCTCGCTTTCGCAGGTTCGAATCCTGTCTGCCTCCAGACGAGGAGGCATATCCAAGTGGTTAAAGGAGGCGGTCCGATAAAAACGAATCTTGTCTATCGTCAGGTGGCGGAATTGGTAGACGCGCCAGCTTGAGGGGCTGGTGTCCGAAAGGACGTGAGGGTTCGAGTCCCTCCCTGACGACTATCTCTACTAACCTCGTGTGGTGCAAATGGTAGACACACTCCCCTCAGAAGGGAGGGCCGCAAGGGCATTGCAGGTTCGAGTCCTGCCATGAGGATGAAGAAAAGCCGTAGAAAATTCCATATAACTCCGTTGTTCAGCAGATCTAGCAGAAGTTAGATCTGCTTTTTCGTGTTTATACCGTTTACAAAATCGAAAGAAAATCCTATATTGTATGTGTAAACGAAAAGGATCGACTATGAAATTCACTGATATTCCAGCACGACTCTTAGAGAGACTCACCGTGGCTATTCGTGCCCATGATGATGGTCTCGATAGCGGCTTTAGGCTCACTAGCCATTGCGAAGATGTGATCGAAAAGACGAGCTCTGAAATCAAGTTCATGACTCCTTACAACATTGGAAAACATAAAGTCATGGCGAAGATCAAGATCGAACTGGAGGTTATCTAATGCGTGATGAATTCAAAATATGCTGTATCTGCGGGAACTCCTATCTAGGCTATGGCAACTACGCTATGCCCGTCAAGGATGGTTACTGCTGTGACAAGTGCCATTCGGAACAAGTGATTCCTGCAAGATTCAAAGCTCTGAAATCTAAGGAGAACCAAAATGGATGAGTTAGTTGGAACGAGCGAAGAACAGAACACGCTGACTTGGAAGAAAGTCTTTATGAAGCTGATCGAGAGTCAGAAGGGTAAAGGTCCGATCTTCACAGTGACTGTAAAGTGTCCCTTTCTGGGATGCGTAGCTTCTTTCTTCCTCTCTCACTTTTCTGGAAATGAACTGATGTGGAACATCTTACACGGGCTGCTCAGCTGGTTCTACATCGCTTACCGCATAGCTGAACATGCAGCAAAGGTGCTACAATGAAAAAGACACTCATTATCTTACGTGGAGCTCCGGGCTCTGGAAAGTCAACGTTCGCTCAGCGCTTGATCGATCAGTTCAAGGCTAAGGGCTGCACAGCAGAGTCCTTCGAGTCCGACAACTTCTTCCTCGACAAGGACGGCAACTACAACTGGGATCCGCAAAAGCTTGGAATAGCTCACAAGTGGTGTCGTGAATCTGTCGACAAGGCTATGAAGCGTGGCGTAGATGCTGTCATCGTCGCTAACACGAACATCAGAAAGCGTGATGTCGACACTTACATCGGAATCGGAAAGGACAACGGCTACGAAGACGTTCAGATCTTCCGTCTCACCAACAAGTTCGACAACGTTCATCGTGTTCCGGCTGAGACTGTCCAGCGCATGCGTGATGGTATCGAACCGGTAGAGAACGAAACGATCCTCTGTGAGCAGCGTAAGAAGGAAACAACGGACGGTAAGATGCTCAAGCGTGTTCTCTTGGACATGGACGGCGTTCTCTGTGACTTCGACAAGATGGCAGATGAACACAATATGCGAAAGGAGAACGGCAAGTGCGACTGGAAGAAGATTCAGGAAGAGATGGGATCTGGATTCTGGTCTATGATGGAATGGACGGAACATGGTCAAGATCTCCTCAACCGTGTCCATGCGTTCTGTCAGGAGCACAACTTGAAGCTCGGCATTCTCTCTGCTATCTTCTTGGGCTGCGGAAAGCGTGGCAAGATGAAGTGGATCGCAGATCACTGTCCGATGATCGACTCTGATGAGATCATGATCACGGACAAGGGCGTCAACAAGTTCAAGTTGATGCTGGAGGGCGATCTGCTCATCGACGACAAGAGCGAAAATCTGTTGGAGATTCCGGCGAGAACGTTCGGCATCCACTATCAGGGGGATGTTGAAGCTGTCATGAAGGAGCTCGAACTGGCTCTCTCACTCAAACACGAATAATCGAAATAGAGAGAAAATCTGAGAATCTGGGTTTACAAGAAGCCCAGATTTTCTTATATTTGACATGTTAAATTAGAGGAACTATCATGAACGAACTTACTTTACAGAAGTGCTTAGAATACGAAAAGCTCGGATGGTTGAACAAGCATGTATCAGAAGACGGCAGAATCATCGGCTTCAAGTACTCTCTTCAGACGGTCTATGATCACGCATGGGACGAGATCACTCTCCAGTGCCGTGGAATCGCTTTCGATGCAGCTACTGGAACTAAGGTAGCTCATCCGTTCAACAAGTTCTTCAACTTCGAAGAGATCTGGACTGAAGACGGTCAGCTCGCTGAAGTCGGAAAGGTCCTTACCTCTCTCGGACACGGCTACGAACCGAACTTGACGAAGAAGTTCCGTGCGATGGACAAGATCGACGGATCTCTCATCATCGTCTACCATTACGACAACGACTGGAAGTGCAAGACTGGCGGGTCGTTCAACTCTGATCAGGCTGTATGGGCTAAGAAGTGGTTCGACAAGAACGTCAACACCGACTCCATGATTCCTGGCTACACTTACTGCTTCGAAGTGGTATACGACGGAGATCCGCATGTCTGTCACTACGACTTCAAGGGACTCGTTCTCTTGGGCTACTTCGACTGGTACCACAACGAAGCCTCTATGATCGACATCGTAGAGATGGCTTACAAGATGGGCGTCCGCTACTCTCAGGAGATGCAGTTCGACTCTGTTGACGAAATGATCAAGTATGCTCGCGGCTTAGATGTTGACCATGAGGGATTCGTAGTCACGTTCTCTTCTGGCTTCAAGGTCAAGGTCAAGGGCGTAGAATACTTGGACAAGTTCCATCAGATCTACGGAATCACCAAGAAGGACATTCGCGCTCACTTCAACACCTTCAACCTCTCAGTAGAGTCTGAGTACAAGAAGGCTATTCCGGAAGAGTGCCCGTTGATGAAGAACTACGCTGAAGAGCTCGAAAGAAGAACTCAGGAACTTCAGCATGACGTCTACGTATTGGCTGATAAGATCAAGCACTTAGATGGTCGTGAGCGCTACGAAGCAGCTATGGCTGATGGCAACAAGCTCATCGGTTCTCTCGCTGTCGCAGTAGCTTGCGGAAAGAACGTGAACGAGAGAATCTTCCATCGTGTGGTGGACGATCTCAAGAAGTCGTATAAGGAAGAAGACTAATGAAAGAACCCAGACTCGTAATCAAAAAGCGCTACTCTTTTGTAGAGAATATGACAAACGATAGATATAAGACTATCGGGCTGTTGCCTCAACATCCAATAGTCTCTGCAATCTTGAGTGGTGAAATCAAACCCGAAGATATTTGTAAATAAGTCTTTACAAATAAAAGGTTTACAAAAGCGCTACCAATTTCTATAATTATTAGCGTCAACTTAAAAACGAAAGATGGTCACAGCAATTGAAAGATGCATGGTTCGCACAATCAAATTCCATCTTGAACTAATTTGAACCGAAGGATAATTTCCAATGATCAACTTCTACACTGAAGCAAACAAGATCCTCTCTCAGGCTAAGAAGCTCACCGAAAATGGTGCAGTAGCATACGAGACTTCTGGCAAGAACCTCGTGGACATCAACTTCAAGATTCCGTCCTACCGTGGCGCATCTGAAGAGGTCATCGTCCGAGACTTCTTGACTGCATTCGCAGATGATGCAGAACTCGCACTCAAGTGGATGTTCTACGTAGGTGACGTCCGTCAGGGCGTTGGCGAAAGACGCCTCTTCAAGACACTCGTGAAGCATGTTCTTCCGAAGTTCAAGCACCTCATCAAGCTCATTCCGGAATACTCTCGTTGGGATGTCGTTACCGAACTCTTCGGAACTGACGCTGAGACTGAAGCAGTCGCTCTCATTCGTAAGCAGCTCGACGAAGACTTGGCTAACTTCAAGGCTAACAAGCCGATCAGCTTGCTCGCTAAGTGGATGCCGTCTGTGAACACTTCCTCTAAGGAGACTGTGAAGAAGGCTAACTTCCTCTGCCACGCATTGGGAATGCATCCGTCTCAGTACCGTAAGACACTGTCTAAGCTTCGCGCTTACAGCAACGTGATCGAAGTCAAGATCTGTGCAAATCAGTGGGATCAGGTAAACTACGAGGCTGTGCCGTCCAAGGCTAACCTCAAGTACAAGAACTCCTTCCTCAAGCATGACGAACAGCGCCGTCGTGAGTTCCTTGGCAAGCTCGACAAGGGGGAAGTCAAGATCAACTCCTCTGTCGCGTTCCCGCATGACATCGTCTCGAAGTACGGGATGTATCCGAGCCGTCAGGACTCCGCTCTTGAAGGTATGTGGAAGAACTTGCCGTCCAT
>Ga0265299_10005204_pt1 | contig 12087 bp, 7 predicted proteins | sample AusTroGonzalo_MG_4_FD_193485 | JGI IMG/M metagenome (GOLD analysis project Ga0265299, IMG submission 193485) | Bovine rumen microbial communities from tropical cattle in Woodstock, Queensland, Australia - Gonzalo_02 | ecosystem: Host-associated > Mammals > Digestive system > Stomach > Rumen ...
ATGGAAGAACAAATCAATCTTATCAGCACTTTCGCCGATTTCAAGGAGTCCAAAAGCATCGACCGTGAGACGCTCATGCACATCCTGGAGGACGTTTTCGTGAGTGCGCTAAGTAAGAAATACGGTCAGGACGCCCGCTTCAACGTGATTGTCAACGTCGATCGCGGCGACTTAGAGATCCAACATTCCCTAGATGTGGTGGAGGACGATGAGGTGACGGACCCTGTAAACCAGATTGCCCTGTCTGACGCCATCAAGATTGAGCCCGACTTTGAGGTGGGTGAGGAGGTCATCGAGCAGATACAGCTCTCCGACTTCCAGCGTCGTGAGATTCTGGCGCTGCGTCAGAACCTCAGCAACAGAATCTTGGAGTACGAGAAGGATGTCATCTTCCGCAAATACGAACCCCGCAAGGGTGAGCTGATCACCGGCGAGGTGAGCCAGGTGTGGAAACGCGAGGTGCTGGTGATGGACGACGACCGTGTGGAGATGGTGCTCCCCAAATCGGAGCAGATCCCCAGCGACTACTACAAGAAGGGTGACAGCGTCATGGCGGTCATCACCTCCGTGGATGTGGTCAACGGTTCCCCGCGCATCCTCCTTTCCCGCACGTCGCCCCGCTTCCTCGAATGTCTGATGGAACGCTCCATCCCCGAAATCGAGGAGGGTGTCATCATGATTCGCGACATCGTGCGTGTGCCCGGTGAGCGCGCCAAAGTGCTGGTCGAGACTTACGACGACCGCATCGATCCCGTCGGCGCTTGCGTTGGCGTGAAGGGCAGCCGTATCCACGACACCGTGCGCGAGCTGCGCAATGAGAACATCGATATTATCAACTACACGAACAAGAAAGAGCTTCTCATCGCCCGCGCCCTCAATCCCGCGCAAATTTCCTCCATCGAACTCGACGAAGAGAACAAGACGGCCAATGTCTTTATGAAGTCCGACCAAGTGTCGCTCGCCATCGGTAAGGGAGGCTATAACATCAAGCTGGCCAGCAAGTTGTCTGGCTATGAAATTGATATTTTCAGAGACGACATCAAGGAGGAGTATGTCACCCCGTTGTCCGAGTTCAACGACGTGTTCGACCAGTGGGTTATTGACACGTTCATCGGTATTGGCTGCGACACCGCCGAGAGCATTTTACAATTAAGTAGAGAAGAGTTGATTCGCCGCACTGACCTCGAAGAGGAGACCGTGGATGCCATGATTGCGGCAGTTAAGGAAGAATTGGCGAAGTAATGCCCCAAATAAGAGAGAAAATCACCCAGTTTTTAACCAGATTTATCAATATGCCGGAAGAAAGAGTAAAAAAGCCGCGATTAGGCCAGGCGGCTACAGAATTTAACGTGTCAATGGATAGAATCATTGACATTCTGGCCAAAAATGGACTTGAAATCACCTCCCCGACCTTGAATTCCAAGTTGTCGGAGGAGATGTACCAGTGTTTACAGAAAGAGCTGGCTAAAGACAAGATGGTGAAGGAGAAATCTGACCAGATTCTCACTCCCAAGACGAAGAAGGAGGAGGCGAAGGCCACGGCCACAGCCGCTCCTGCACCCGCTGAGGAGGAGAGTACGGGTAAACACGTATTGATTCACACCACGAAGCTTCCAGAGGTTGTGCCTGTTGAAGTTTCGGAGAGCCATGCTCCCGAATTGAAGATTATCGGATCTGTGGATCCTGAATCCTTGAAGAAACCTTCCAGCAAAAAATCTTCCGGCAGTGCGAAGGGAGAGGCCGTCAAGGAACAGAAATCGGCAGAGGAAGAGGTGGCGCAAGTCCTGCAGGAAACCCCGGCAGTTCAGCAGGAGGAGCCCGTTGACGAAACTCCGGCTCAAAACGTTGAGACGGAAATCGAAAAAGAGGAGAAGGATTCTGTTCAGAAACCTGAGCATATTGAGACGGTGGCGCATCTGCCTGGACCCGAGATTTTGGGCACTATTGACCTTGAGGCACTGAAACCTAAGAAAAAATCCTCTTCCAAGGATAAAGAGAAAAAGGGTTCAAAGAAGGAGAAGGAGAAAGAAAAGGCACAGCCCAAGCAGCCAAAAGCCTCCGAAACGCCCAAAAAGGAGCCTAAGAAAGAGGAACCCGCCGCTCCTGTTGTCCAACAACCTGAACAGCCTGTTGTGGAGCACATCAAGACGGTGGTCAATCCGCTGAAGGGTCCCAAGATTTTGGGTACTATTGACCTTTCCCTGATTCAGCAAAGTAGCAGTAGCGGCAAGAACGACCATCGCGGTGGTGATCCCGACAAGAAGAAACGTAAGCGCAAACGCGTGGCTAAGCCGGTAAAATCTTCCAGCAATCCCAATATCAAGGACGACAAGGACAAGAAGCAGAAGCAGGAGCCCGAAAAGGTGGAGATTTCCGCTGAGGATATCCACCGTCGTATCAAAGAGACCAAGATGCGTCTCGAAAACAACTCCAAGAAGACTTCCACGGCTGCCAAGCGTAGAAAAGAGAAACGCCAGCTGATTCACGAGCGCATTGAGGAACAGGAAATGCAGGCCATTGAGGATCAGAAGACCTTGAAGGTCACCGAGTTCATCACGGCTAACGAACTGGCTACCTTGATGAACGTCGATGTCACCAAGATTATCTCCACCTGCATGAGTATCGGTCTTTTCGTCTCCATCAACCAGCGTCTTGATGCCGAGAATATCGTCATGCTGGCCGAGGAGTTTGGCTTCAACGTAGAATTTATCGATGCCGATGCCGAAAGCGATAGCGAAGTAGGCGAGCCGGATGCCGAGGAGGATCTCCAACCCCGCCATCCGATTATCACGGTGATGGGTCACGTTGACCACGGTAAGACCTCGCTGTTGGACTACATCCGCAAGACCAATGTCATTGCCGGTGAGGCCGGTGGTATTACCCAGCACATTGGTGCTTACGAGGTGAGTCTCTCCGACGGTCGTAAAATCACCTTCCTTGATACGCCTGGTCACGAGGCGTTCACGGCCATGCGTGCCCGCGGTGCCAAAATTACGGACCTCTGTATTATCGTGGTTGCCGCTGACGATGCCGTGATGCCGCAGACCATTGAGGCCATCAACCATGCACAGGCCGCTGGCGTGCCCATGGTGTTCGCTATTACCAAAATTGACAAGCCCAACGCCAACCCCGACAAGATTCGCGAGGAATTGGCCAATATGAACATCCTTGTGGAGGAATGGGGCGGCAAATACCAGTGTCAGGAAATCGATGCCAAGCACGGTGACCATGTCAACGAGCTGTTGGAGAAAGTGTTGTTGGAGGCTGAATTGCTCGATTTGAAGGCAAATCCGAATCGTCCCGGTGTGGGTGCGGTCATCGAATCGGCATTGGACAAGGGCCGCGGTTATGTGGCCAAAGTGTTGGTACAGAACGGCACGCTTTCCATTGGCGACCCGATTTTGGCCGGCAGCTGTTTCGGCAAAGTCAAGGCCATGTTCAACGAGCGTAACCAGCCGGTGAAGACGGCCGGACCCGCCTCTCCTGTGTTGCTGTTGGGTCTCAACGGCGCTCCGCAGGCCGGTGATACGTTCAAGGTCTGTGAGTCGGAGCAGGAAGCCCGCAGCGTCGCCACCAAGCGCGCCCGCCTCGCCCGAGAGATGGGTCTGCGTACGCAGAAGCACGTCACTCTCGAAGAGATCGGCCGCCGTATTGCCATTGGCGATTTCAAGGAACTCAACATCATTGTCAAGGGTGATGTGGATGGTTCCGTGGAGGCTCTCGCTGGTGAGTTGCTGAAACTCAGCACCGAACAGGTCCAGGTCAACGTCATCCACAAGTCGGTGGGTCAAGTGACCGAGAGCGATGTGCTGTTGGCCACCGCGTCAAACGCCCTCATTGTGGCGTTCCAGGTGCGTCCTTCCGCCAACGCCCGCAAGATGGCCGAGGCCGAGCAGATCGACATCCGCACGTACTCCATCATCTATACAGCCATCAACGAGATTAAAGATGCTATCGCCGGCATGCATTCACCGGAGATCCGCGAGAAGGTGGTCTGCAACATCGAGGTGCGCGAGGTGTTCCACATCTCCAAGGTCGGCAATGTGGCCGGTTGTATGGTGCTCGACGGCAAGTTGCAGCGCAACACCAAGATTCGCCTTATCCGCGACGGTATCGTCATCTACACGGGCAAGCTCGGCTCCCTGCGTCGTTTCAAGGACGATGTCAAGGAAGTTACGGCCGGCCAGGATTGCGGTCTGAATATCGACGGCTGCAACGATATCAAGATTGGCGACATCATCGAAGGCTACGAAGAGTTCGAGGTGGCGTACGGGAATTAAACACGCCCGGCTTGAAAAACCAAGGGACGCGACAAAATCGCGTCCCTTTTTTGATGTTGTAACCAATGTTTCTAAAACCGTTAATGCAAAATAGTTGTCCCCAGTTGTCCCAGTTGTCGTCGAAAATGAAGACAACCAGGACAAATGGAGACAATTTAGAAGGTTGTCGTAATTATCGCAATTTCAGCAGCACCACGTTCTCGACGTGCTGCGTGTGCGGGAACATGTCCACGGGCTGCACCTTCTCCACGCGGTATTTCGGGTCGAGGAGGGTGAGGTCGCGGGCCTGCGTGGCAGGGTTGCAACTTACATAAACGATGCGCGGCACCTCCAGTTTCAGCAACTGTTCGATGACATTCGGGTGCATGCCGGCGCGCGGCGGGTCAGAGATGATCACATCCGGCTTGCCGTGCTGTGCGATGAACTGGTCGGTAAAGATTTTCGCCATGTCACCCACCACGAACTCGGTGTTCGTGATGTTGTTCTGCGCGGAGTTGATTTTCGCGTCCTCTACGGCGGTATCCACATACTCGATACCCACCACCCGCTTGGCCTGGTGTGCCACGAAATTGGCAATCGTGCCGGTGCCGGTGAAGAGGTCGTAAACTACTTCATCAGGCTGAATATCAGCAAATTCACGCACCACCTTGTAGAGATTGTAAGCTTGCTCGCTGTTGGTCTGGTAGAATGACTTCGGCCCGACCTTGAACTGCAGGTTCTCCATCTTCTCCGTGATGTAATCCTGACCGGCATAGAGGTGGAACGGCAGGTCGAAGATGGCGTCGTTGAGCTTGGTGTTGATGACGAAGGTGAGCGAGGTGATTTCGGGGAACCGCTCCATCAGCGCGGCCAGCATATCCTTCACCTCTTGGTTGTATTTGGTGACGATGAGTACCACCATCAGGTCGCCGGTGGAGGCGGTGCGGATGATGAGGTTCCGCAGCAGCCCTTTCTGCTGGCGCGGGTCGTAGAAGTCGAGGTTGTGCTCGATGGCGTACTGCTTGCAGAAGAGCCGGATGTCGTTGCTCGGGGCCGCCTGCAGCCAGCAGTGCTTGATATCCAAGATTTTGTCGAACATGCCGGGCACGTGGAAGCCGAGACAGCGGTTCTCGAAGAACTCGCCCTCCGCTTGCTTCTTCATATCTTCGTAAGTCAGCCACAGCATCGTGGAGAAGGTGTATTCCAGCTTGTTGCGGTAGTAATAGATCTTCTCCGACCCGAGGATGGGCATCAGCGGCGGGAATTCGAACTTCCCGAGGTGCTTGAAGTTGTCCTCGACCTGCTTCTGCTTGAATTCTAACTGTTTCTCGTACGTCAGCATCTGCCATTTGCATCCGCCGCAGTGTCCGAAGTGACCGCACGGCGGCACCACGCGGTCGGGCGACGGTTGCTTGATAGCCAACAGGTTGCACTCTGCGTAGCCGCGTTTGCGTTTATAGACTTCCACATCGACGATGTCGCCGGGCACCGCATACGGCACGAAGACAGTGAGGCCATCGACCTTTCCGACGGCTTTTCCCTCCGCCCCTGCGGAGATAATTTCCAGATTTTCTATGTTATATCGTTTGAAGCTCATATTCTTGATGTTTGGTTTATTCTTATTCCCCACACTGCGCTTCGCTTGTATGGGGTTAATTGCACTTCGTGCGTTTTGCCTCTTCGAGGCTGCTCAAGGAATAATATTTAGTGACAAATTTCAAATTACTAACTACTAACTGCTAACTGCTAACTATTTATAGAGTCCTTCTTCGTCCAAATACCGAAACACCTTCTCCGGCAGCATATATCTCGCGGGTTTGCCGCTGCGGATGCTGTCGCGGATCATGGTGGAGGAGATTTCCATCTGCGGGGCATCGACGAGGTGCACGTGCGGGTGCGTGCGGAAGTCGCCGCCGTCAAAGCCGGGGCGCGGATAGACGTAGAGGTGGTAGTTTTCGAGGATGTACTCCCAGTTGAACCATTTGGTGAAGGTTTGCAGGTTGTCTTCGCCCATGATGAGGCAGAACTCGCGGTTCGGGTGCTGTTCGCGCAGCACTTGCAAGGTGTAGCTGGTGTAGGAGGGTTTCGGAAGGGAGAACTCGATGTCGCAGGCTTTGAAGCGCAGGTCGTCCTCGATGGCGAGGTTCACGATGTGCAGCCGTTCGCGATCGTCGAGCAGCGAGGCCTTCTTCTTCAGCGGGTTCTGCGGCGACACCACGAACCAAAGTTCCTGCAAATCAGAATTTTCCACCAAATATTCGGCAATAATCAAGTGCCCGACGTGAATCGGGTTGAACGAGCCGAAATAGAGTCCTGTCTTCTTCATCTTCGTTTTAGAAACAAACGGCAAAGATAACATTTTTGGGGTTACCGCTGTTTTTTGCAGAAGATGCTCTTGCGGAACGGGTCGAACTGGTCTTTCATTGTGACAGCGATAATCAGCTCCTCAACAGAAGCAATGAGATATATTAGCCAGTAGATTCTGATAAGACCCATTCCAAATAACATCAAATCATCGAATGATATTGAGTTGTTGTGCCAAAATAATCGAATGTCCAGTGTTTTAAGAGGAATGTAGGAAAGTAAAGAGTACCCGGCTATTTTGTTCAACACGGTGTGTATCCCGGTGAATCTGCCCCATCGTTTTTCGCAAATAGCTCGTGTAATATACCGGATAAGTAATATAAAAGCGAATGCTATCGATCCACCTTCCATAAGGGGTTCACCGAGCACTATTTGTGACAAATAATGGTCTTTCACTAAGCTACATACAATGAGATATCCGATAATGCCCGTTGCAAATAACCAATTGGCTATGTTGTTCTCTTTGATATATTCATTGTCGAACAATTTCCATTTCGCTCTCAAAAAGTCCCCGTAAAAGATGCTCAAACATCCCAAAATATATAATATTACAGCGACAATCCCCCATTTTGACAGATATACTGAAGGATCTTTTGGCGTCAGCAATGCGGAAAGCGGCATCATAATCACCAATGCCATTCGGAAAATGTTCAGTCCGTGGATAGTTTTTAATGCGGAGTTTTCGTTCATTGTCTGTTAATTTCGCGGCAAAGATACTTTTTTTTAGGCAACAGGATTAGAAGGTTAGAAGGTTAAGAGGTTAAAGTCATAGTCATAGTCATAGTCATAGTCTAATAGATCTATCCGTATCTCGCCAGTGAAAGCCAATAGCCAACAGCCAATAGCTAACAGCTAATAGCTATAACCGATTCAAAGAAAAAACGCAGCTATATTTTCTTTTTCGTTTTATAACGAAAAATTCGTTATCTTTGCCGCCGTAAAATGAACAGATATGGTGACATTGAAGAAACTTACTGCCTCGGAGGAGGCTATTATGCAGATAATCTGGAAGTTGGAACAAGGTTTCGCGCAGGATATCATGAGCGAGATTCCCGAGCCGAAGCCGCCGTATAACACCACGCTCTCCGTGGTGAAGGCGTTGGAACGCAAGGGTTACGTCGGACACGAGACATTCGGCAAGGCGAATCGCTACTATCCGCTGATTTCCAAGGAAGACTACTCCCGCAGTCTGCTTGGCCGCGTGGTCAGCAACTATTTCAACAACTCCCTCTCCTCGCTCGTTTCCGCCTTCACGGAAGACCATCCCATCTCCGAAAAGGAGCTCAAAGAGCTGGAACGATTGGTGAATGAGGCGAAGAAGGTTAAGGGTTAGAATTTTAGAAAGTTAAGGGTTAGAAGAATAGATTTTCATTATGGTTAAGTTGATAGATATTGGAATTATAGTGTTGTCGAGTGGAATTTTTCTGCTCTGTTACTTGCTCTTTATACGTAAGGAGAAGTATCATCAGCTTAACCGTTTCTATCTGCTCTTTTCTCTGACTTTCTCTTCGTTGCTTCCTTTTATAAGATTCAGTATTCCTGAACAGCATCTAATGTCGAATACTCAGATCTTTCTGACTACGGTTTCGGGAACCACTACTATTCATTTTGGTACCATAATTTATATAACAGGAGCTGTGCTTTTCTTCATCCTGTTTCTTTTCAAATTGTTTAAAGTCTTGAGGCAGATTGTGGGAATGCATTGTACTGAGATGAATGGCTTGAAAGTCATTGACAATCCTGAACAGAAAGCGCCCTTCTCCTTCTTCCGTTATGTCGTGCTGGATTTTACCGCCTTTGAACCTGAGGAACTCGACTTGGTGCTGCGTCATGAGGCGGCACATGCCCGGCAGTGGCACACGTTAGATATTCTCTTTGTTGAGGTTGTGGACGTGGTTTGCTGGTTTAATCCTTTCGTGTGGGCGTATAAGTCCGCGCTCAAATCCCAGCATGAGTATGCGGCCGACGCGGCAGTGCTCCACTCTAATGTCTCTTCAGATGATTATCTCGACCTCATTTTGAAGCAGATTCACCATCAAAACCATCTGGCCCCCGTTCATTCGTTCAGTGCTGCCGCTGTTAAGAGCCGCATTCGCATGATGGTGGCAAGCGCAAAAGGCCGTCGTCGTTGGATGCGTTATCTTTTCGTGATTCCGGTGGTGGCATTGCTTGTCGTGGGCAATTCGCTGCTTACGTCAGAACAAAAGGTAATTCCTTTTATCGAGAATGTCGTGGTTCCCGCTGTGGTTTCGCAAAGCTATTCAACAGATTCTGATGACGCAGAACCTGTTCCTATAGAAAGTGTCAAGACCAAAAGAGTTGTCCGTCAAGCAACACCCAACCAGAAGCAGGAGGAAAGCGTTTCCCAATTGGAGGTGTTGGAGTCCCAATCCTGGCTTTCCACCCGTTACGGCGATCCCGTGGAGTTTTATGAAGAAAAACCTTCTTCAAAACAAAAGGAACAATACACCGTAGTGGTCGTAGGCGACGAACCCCAAATCTATCATGTAACCACACATAAAGTGGAGCGATATACCGTGAGTCATCCAGATGACATACAACATCCCTATCCTATAAGCACTCCTGAGAAACCCTGATTCTCTTTTTAGTTCCTATGTAACGAACTATCCCAACGTCTCAAGTCTCTCGTCTTACGTCATCATTGTAACGAAAATATCATTATACAACGAAACCCTCATTAAAATATAATAATAATGAAAAGTCTCATCAATATTTTGATTATCATAATTTTAGGTTTGATATTCAATTATACGATGCCGTTTGCGAGTGCTACGGCGCAGAGCATTAAGTCGAAAAATATGCAGAAGTCGAGGAATAACACAGCAGGTTGTCAAGATGCGGACGGCCACGAGCTGATTTTCAATATCAAGGATTCCAAAGACACGCTGGTCTATCTGGTCATCCATTATAATGACAAACTGATTCTGAAGGACTCGGTGAAGCCTTCCAAGAAGTGCAAGTACGTGTTCAAGGGACCGGACCGTTACGACGACGGCCTTTATTCGTTGGTTTCGATGGACAAGAAGATTTACCTGAACTTTATTCTCGACAACAACCAGCATTTCGAGTATTCCTTGGACACCACCATGTATGTGGAAAACGTGACGGTGAAAAACTCGCCGGAAAACGCGGAGATGCTCCGTTTCCAAAAGAAGACCGCGCAGGCTTCCAAGGATGCAAACGAATGGTCCCAAAAGATCAAGGATTTCGAGGCTGCCGACAACGCTGACAGTGCGAGCATTTACAAGGAGAAACTGACCCATATCAACAACGAGATGACGGTTTTCATCAACGACTTGATCGATCGCAATCCAGACTTCTTGTTCTCCAAGATGCAGAAGTCCTATAAGGATGTTGACATTCCGGAATACATGACGGAGGACGGCGAACCTGACTATATGAAGCGGGCGGCGTATTACCGTCTGCACTATTGGGACAACGTGGATCTCGCCGACCACCGCTTCATCTACATCCCCTCCTTCGACCCGAAGATGAAGGACTATTTCTTGAAGCTGCTCTACCATCAGGAGACCGACACTATTAACAAGTACATCGACATTTTCCTGAATAAGACAGAGAAAGACACCTTCATGTACCATTATTGCACCGACTGGCTTTCCTATCAGTTCGAGACGAGCAAAATCATCGGTCACGATGCGGTGTTCTATCATATTGCCAAGACCAACCAGTTGGCCGGCAAATGCTACTGGCTCGACGAGGATGTGCTGGACTTGTACCAGAAACGTACTAAACGGCTCGAACCCACTCTGATTGGCAAGATTGCCCCCGAGCTGATCATCCCTGACACCACGATGACGGAAGACATGACCCAATGGCATTCCTCGTACAAAATGGAGAAGCCTTATACGATTCTTTGGTTCTACGACCCCAATTGTCCTGAGTGCAAGAAAGAGTCAAAGAAACTTCGGGAGGTGTATGACTCGCTGCAGGCCATCGGCAAGCGCAACTTCGATGTCTATGCCATCGCCAACACCCCTGACATCGACCGTTGGAAGAAGTATGTAAAGGAGAACAACTACCCGTGGCTCAATGTGGGCGGCAACAAGGGCAACCTCGACTATCTCGAATATTTCAACATCATGAGCAATCCCACGATGTTCATCATGGAGAATAGGAATCACAAGATTATCCTGAACAAGCGCATCGAAATGTCGAGCATCCCGCAGTTCTTAGAGGAGTATGAGAAGATAAGAGGCAACGGGCAATAAGCCAATAGCCAACAGCCAATAGCCAACAGCCAATTGGCAAGTAGTAGCAAGCTATCAGAGAGCGGGCAGCCTCGTCTGTTCTTCGTTAGTTGTCCGTTATTTCTCCGTTATTTCTTCGATGAAAAATCGGAGAACTAACGGAGAACTAACGGAGAACTAACGGAGAACTATCGCAGAACTATCGAACAAATAAGGAGCCTGCTCCTTGCCTGAGACGACGCTGCTCCTTGCCTGAGACGACACTGCTCCTTGCCTGAGACGACACTGCTCCTTGCCTGAACCTTACCAACCCCTTGCAAACCCCTTAACTTCTTAACCGTGTTACCGTGTAAACCTCTAACCGTGAAGCCGTGTACTTCTTCTCCCTCCTAACCTGTTAACTAATTATTGTATATATTATATTATAGATTAGGCCCAAATAGCAACATCCTACGCCTATAAAATCGCGTAACTATCACTAACACAATAATATACAAAGTACTAAAATACAGAAAACACAGATAATCAATACTTTACAAAAAATTACACAAAACGGACACCTTTTCCAGACCCTTCAGAATTCGATTTTGGCAGAAAATTTCCAAAAATCTGCGAAATTTTCCGCGCTTCCGGGTCTGGGGGATCGGAAAAAGTGCGGAAAAACGCGGAAAAATTCGCCCGGACAAAAAAATAAATCACTGAAAATCAACAAGATAGATGTTTTCGAAAAAAAATTCAAAAAAATATGCAGCATGGTGTGCGCATAAAGAAAAAAAACTATTTTTGCAACCCCAAACGACAACGACACGGGAGGACATGAGAGAGGGGGTTGTCAACAGGGGAATGTTCATTGAAAGAATGAAAGAATGTAGCAAATACTCAAGAATGGGAATTTGAGATTCGCAAGCGATGAAGTCAGGACAGACAACTTAAGATAAAAGACATTAATTATTATGGAGAGTTCGATCCTGGCTCAGGATGAACGCTGGCGGCAGGCTTAATACATGCAAGTCGAACGGTAAGGCCCGAAGTAGCAATACCTAGGGTACACGAGTGGCGCACGGGTGCGTAACGCGTATGCAACCTGCCCCGCACCGGGACAAAACAGCTGGAAACGGCTGCTAATATCCCATGGCCATGCGGAAGGGCATCCTTCTGCATGTAAAGATTCATTGGTGCGGGATGGGCATGCGTATTATTAGGTAGTTGGCGGGGTAACGGCCCACCAAGCAGAC